>FUFK010041399.1_pt1 | contig 51287 bp, 7 predicted proteins | sample 1021851 | NCBI WGS metagenome assembly FUFK01 (sample SAMEA51879418, study PRJEB19060) | metagenome | reverse complement strand
AAATACTTAACGTTTTGGTGGGCCCGCCAGGACTCGAACCTGGGACCAATACATTATGAGTGTACTGCGTGAACCCATTTTAACGTTATAGTATCTAACTAATTTAATAATAGCAATTTCATTTACACAATTTCGAACACACTCGCTAACTAGAAAGGATAAAAAATGGCGACAATTCGAAAGCATAATAACAAATGGCAAAGCATAGTACGAGTGGTTGGATATCCTCAACGTACACAAAGTTTTACAATGAAATCTGATGCTGTTGCTTGGTCAAAGCAGGTTGAATTAGATATTCAAAGGGACCTGCATAATCTTAAAAAAATAAAATATCCTACGTTCAAAGAATGTTTAGAAAGATACAGGGACGAAATAATTGTATCTAAACGTTCTAAAGATATGGAATCAAGGTTAGTTAAGTACATATTAACCGAGGGTTTTGTTAATTTTCCAATTAATAAAATTGATTCTGCAATGATAGCAAGTTACAGAGACAGAGCTTTAAAGTCTCTTAAATCAAGTTCAGTTAATAGACGTTTAGCGATCATATCTCATATGTACTCAATCGCTTTAAAAGAATGGGGTTACAATGTTGATAATCCTGTTTTGAATATTAGACGTCCTGTTAATCCTGAACCGAGGGATAGAAGATTTACTAAAGAAGAGCTGCACAAGTTGCTTCGTGGAAATAGAGCAGATCCACAAATGAAGTTTATTATTGAGCTTGCGCTAGAGACAGCTTTACGTAGATCAGAAATAGCAAACATTAAACCTGAACATTGGACAGGCAATATGTTGAAAGTTGTTAAGGCAAAAGTAAAACCTCGAACAATACCTTTAACAAAGAGAGCGCAGCAGCTGCTTCGAGAAAACTTACCTATACGTAAAAGTGCTAATGCTATCTTAATGATGTGGAAACGATTGATGAAATATTATGAGATCGAAGACGCACATTTTCACGATTTAAGACACGAAAGTATTTGCAGGTTATTTACAGATAAGAATCTATCAGTACCAGAGGCCCAGGTTATCAGTGGACATTTGGAACCTCGAACACTGCTAAAGGTTTATGCCAACATCAAAGCAGAGGATATAGTTCACAAACTCGGCTAGTTCAGTTTGTTTATCTTTACGTATTTGAGACTTTGAGATTTTAATAATAATTATTATTAGTCTCATAGTCTCGTATGTATAGATAAGGACTACCGAGACTCAAAAAGAGCCCTACGAGTCACCCCCTTTTCATAGTTCCACGATCCGTAAATTTCCGTAAAAGACTCTAAAATCACGCATATTGGACTCAATATTAAATTTATATTTCAGTGAACATAGTTCTTGATCCTATACTTAAAAATATGCATAAGTCGTTTCATACAAGTTTCATAAATCTTTAAAATTTATGCGAGGTCAGAAAAGACACTCCACACAAATAACATCAAATTTTTTCTAGGAAAAAGTTTTTTACTAATGACATTGAATTAAAACCATTTCAGGTTTATAGAATCTACATCATTAGTAATAACACTTTTAACGAATGGGCTTACGTTGATCTTTCCTAGATTAATTTGAGCCCATTTTTAGTTAAAGGAGTTGTCTAATGACCTCAAGAATCAGAGCTCTAAATGAAGAGCTTTACCAGGACTTTCAAGAAAATAAGAAAGTCACAACATCATCAATCTTAACGAAACTTACAAAGCTACGTAGAGAGTTAAGAAAATCTATCAACGAAAATAAATGCAGTTGGTGCGAATGTGATATCGAAAAGTTTAGAGATAAAAATAGTCGTACAGAGTATTTAATTTCAGGTCTTTGTCAGGATTGCCAGGACGCAACGTTCAAGGAGGCAAACTGATGAAAAGAATAATCAAAGATCCAACGTATAACGTTTATTCCCAGGGTGGAAATGTTGAACGTGCAGGAAAAGAAATAACAAAAGATAAGTTAATGAAACTTGCTGATATGGAAAAGATTGAGTTCGACGTGCAGCAGGACCTGCTTCAAACATTAAAAGATATGTACGAGAAAGAGAAATCAAAAGGTCAAAGTTTCTCTGATTGGCTAAAGAATAAACCAATAGATGAGCTCAAACGTATAGAGCTCAATAGTGGTGGATCTGTTGCTGAAAAATATGAGGACTTAATTGATTCTTACGAAAAAGGAATTGATGTAATGCCTGATGAATCATTAACAGATTACATATCTCGAATACGTAAAGCTCAATTATTAGAAAAGTTAAAGGATTAGGAGGACCAATGATTACTAATGAAAATATACAAAAGTTTAAAAATTATGGGTTAGTTCTTACTCCTGTAAATAAAACAAATGACATAAAGGATAAATCCCCTGTTGTTAAAAATGGTTCTTGGTCAGCTGATTGGACAGATCAAGAGCTGCTAGACGCAAATAGATTAGGTGCATTCCACAAAGAATCAGGAATATACGATATCGATTTTGATGATAAGAGTTTGAGAGCAAATAAGTTTATCGATCTCTTACCTCGAACATTAACCATTGGAAAAAAAGTTAATGGTGCTGTTGTAGCAACACATAAGATTTACAAATTACCTGAAGACGTAAAGTTTAAATCTTACAATTATCCTAAAGCAGCAAAGAAAGGCGAAACAATTGTTGAAACACTTGCAGGCACACAAACTATTATTGCAGGTGTTGATAGAGTCATTATCGATAACGTTGAGCCTGCGGTTCTCGATCCTGCAGCAATCGATAAAGATTTGAGAATGATTGTAGCTTTTTCAGAATTGTTAAAACACACAATAGACATAGACCAACGTAACCATTTTTATTTTAGGCTTGGTGGTGCCTTGGCTAGTCAAACCGATATCCCAATGGATATGAGGCTGAAATACGTAGAGAAATTGTGCGATCTAACAAATGATGATGAAGTTAAAAATCGACTCTCTTGCATTGAAAGACAGCAGAATAACTATGAAAATGGCAAAGAATGCTATTCGATAAAAGAGTTATCTGATTTCTTGAATACAAACCTCAAAGGTTTTGATGAAATAAAAAAACTAAACGTAGAGGAAAAGAAAGTTGCAACAGGTTTAAATATTCTTAATGGACATCAGTTTGTTGTTAAGGATTTTCCTGAACCTGAATACTTGTTAAATCCGATAGTTGCTAAAGGACAGATACGTCAAGTTTTTGCAAAAGCAGGTACAGGTAAAACTTTATATTGTCTTCACGAAGCAGCAGCTGTTGCTAGTGGTTACGATTTTCTAAAGTATAAACACAACGGACATAAAACACCTGTTCTATACGTAGAGGGCGAAATGGATTCTGCGAGTATTAAGAAAAGAATATTCGATATCCAGGACGCATACGAAATGGCTGACAGAGAATTGAATATGAATTTCATATTCTTTGCAACGTTAGCAATTCAAGATCATATGCATTTTGAATCTTTGACAAAAGAAATAGGAAGACTCAACGTAGAGATAACAGCTCAAAAGATAGAAAAGATTACAGGAATAAAACCTGTCATCTATTTAGACAACATCACAGCTCTAACTATTATGCAGGAAAAGGAGGGTGCTGATTGGATTGAGCTTATGCATTGGTTAAGTAAATTACGTAACAGAGGTTATCACGTTACATTTTTACACCACCCAACAAAAGAGGGTGCAACAGCTTCAGGATCAAACATCAAAGAACGTTCAATTGATATTGATATGAAACTTACAACACCTGACGAAAAAGAATCTGTTGAGGACTACGAAGATAATCATACTCAAATGACTATCTCTTTTTTGAAATGGAGGGAACATATGAACACCACCCATTCAAAAGAACGTACAGCAATAATCAACAGGTCAAATGGTTCTTGGTTATTATTTCCTAAACTTACGAAGACTCAACGTAAAATATGGAATCAATTAAAAGCAGGAAAATTACCTGCACAAATAATTGATAACAAGAAAGAGGGAATGAGTAAGGCCAACGTTTATAAAACAATAAAAATATTAGTACAGGAGGGACTATATGACGAAGAAGACAAACATAGTGGTAACTATTAAATGAACATAGTTGATAAACCATTAACGGATTTGCAAAAGAAGTTTGCACGTTATTACGTGGAGGCTAAATATGGGAATCAAAGTTTATCAAATACTGAATGCGCTATCAAAGCAGGTTATTCTGCTGATAGTGCATATCAGAGAGCTTATGAATTATTAAACCCTAGAATATCCCCTCACGTAGTTAATTACATAGGTAAGCTGCAGGAGGACTTTAGATTAAAAAACAATATTGATCCTGATAAGCATATGGCACGATTACATTATTTAGGTCAGCTTGCAGAACAAAATAAAATGGTTGGAGTTGCTTTACGTGCAGAAGAATTAAGAGGTAAGGTTGCAGGTTACTACATAGACCGACAGATCATTAAAAATAAAAATGGTCCTGATTATGATTCAATGTCCTCGGAGGAATTAGAGGAAGCAATGAATAAGATGTTATTAGATTACGAACATATCTTAACACCTAAAGGAAAAGATTTGGTTGAGAGGAAACAAAAACACAATGAAGAGCAAAGGAAAAAAAATGGAAAAACTAACGGAAGCAATGAGTGATAAACAGATGAAATCTGCGTTAAGAGATTTAGGATTTGCTGTTAAGAAGTTAGCCAAAAACTATGATCTGTTAATGGAATCTCAACGATTAATAATGCGTTTAGAACAAGATGTATTTCACGAAAAATGGAAAGTCAGATATCTAACTAGACGTTTAAAAGCAATAAACCCACACGAAGCAGTTACAGAAGAAGAGCTGCAGGAGATGATTAAACACAATGAAAATTAATGAATATAACCAAATGATGAAATATTTAACTAGACGTAAAGATCCCAAAAAGCCTGATGATTATATCTATGACGGATCAAAAGGAACAATAAGAGCTGAACGAGATATCAAAGAAGAGGAAATAAACAAAGATCCAAATATTTTAAGACGGATCAAATATTATTCTGAAACTTATGATGACGTAAAGCTAGGAAAGGATTTTGATAAAGCTATTGCTGCAGAAGATAAAAACCTGGCAGCTCTAGGTAGAGCTAAACCTAATATGTATGAAAGAGGTAAGATGATTGACGGAGTTAAGAAACGTTTAGCCAATAGTAGAGCTTATGGTTACGATCCTAAAAATGATAAACCATTTACTAAAATTGCTAATAATTTAGGTAAGAAAAAACCAGTTGTTAAAAAGGCTGCACGTATGCCTTTACCTGAAATCCCTACTCCAATTATAGACGTAGAGTTTTTTAAAAAACCTGAAGCTGATCCTGCACTAGACGCATTAGGAAAAAAAGTATTTGCAGATAAAGCAAGAAGCGACGCAGAAAAGAATAAAGGATTACCTGGGATTCTTTCAGTCGATATCTCAAAAATTTTGAAATAAAATTTTTCAAAATGTTAATTACAAACGTCTAGATCAAACACTATAACCTTAACTATAAGTACCTAGTTTTGACTCTGTATGGGTCCCCCTTTTTAACTAAACGTATTTTAGACTCTCAATGGGACCTCTCTTGGAGGTCACGTGAGGCCGCAACAGCGGCCGAACATTTGGACTCAATTTGAACTACAATGATTTTATTTTTGTTACACAATTGCTTACTTTTTTGATAGAGTCTTTTTGAGTGTTGAAGATAGGAATGTAAAGATTGTTATTGTAAATACTTAACGTTTTGGTGGGCCCGCCAGGACTCGAACCTGGGACCAATACATTATGAGTGTACTGCGTGAACCCATTTTAACGTTATAGTATCTAACTAATTTAATAATAGCAATTTCATTTACACAATTTCGAACACACTCGCTAACTAGAAAGGATAAAAAATGGCGACAATTCGAAAGCATAATAACAAATGGCAAAGCATAGTACGAGTGGTTGGATATCCTCAACGTACACAAAGTTTTACAATGAAATCTGATGCTGTTGCTTGGTCAAAGCAGGTTGAATTAGATATTCAAAGGGACCTGCATAATCTTAAAAAAATAAAATATCCTACGTTCAAAGAATGTTTAGAAAGATACAGGGACGAAATAATTGTATCTAAACGTTCTAAAGATATGGAATCAAGGTTAGTTAAGTACATATTAACCGAGGGTTTTGTTAATTTTCCAATTAATAAAATTGATTCTGCAATGATAGCAAGTTACAGAGACAGAGCTTTAAAGTCTCTTAAATCAAGTTCAGTTAATAGACGTTTAGCGATCATATCTCATATGTACTCAATCGCTTTAAAAGAATGGGGTTACAATGTTGATAATCCTGTTTTGAATATTAGACGTCCTGTTAATCCTGAACCGAGGGATAGAAGATTTACTAAAGAAGAGCTGCACAAGTTGCTTCGTGGAAATAGAGCAGATCCACAAATGAAGTTTATTATTGAGCTTGCGCTAGAGACAGCTTTACGTAGATCAGAAATAGCAAACATTAAACCTGAACATTGGACAGGCAATATGTTGAAAGTTGTTAAGGCAAAAGTAAAACCTCGAACAATACCTTTAACAAAGAGAGCGCAGCAGCTGCTTCGAGAAAACTTACCTATACGTAAAAGTGCTAATGCTATCTTAATGATGTGGAAACGATTGATGAAATATTATGAGATCGAAGACGCACATTTTCACGATTTAAGACACGAAAGTATTTGCAGGTTATTTACAGATAAGAATCTATCAGTACCAGAGGCCCAGGTTATCAGTGGACATTTGGAACCTCGAACACTGCTAAAGGTTTATGCCAACATCAAAGCAGAGGATATAGTTCACAAACTCGGCTAGTTCAGTTTGTTTATCTTTACGTATTTGAGACTTTGAGATTTTAATAATAATTATTATTAGTCTCATAGTCTCGTATGTATAGATAAGGACTACCGAGACTCAAAAAGAGCCCTACGAGTCACCCCCTTTTCATAGTTCCACGATCCGTAAATTTCCGTAAAAGACTCTAAAATCACGCATATTGGACTCAATATTAAATTTATATTTCAGTGAACAATGTTCTTGATCCTATACTTAAAAATATGCATAAGTCGTTTCATACAAGTTTCATAAATCTTTAAAATTTATGCGAGGTCAGAAAAGACACTCCACACAAATAACATCAAATTTTTTCTAGGAAAAAGTTTTTTACTAATGACATTGAATTAAAACCATTTCAGGTTTATAGAATCTACATCATTAGTAATAACACTTTTAACGAATGGGCTTACGTTGATCTTTCCTAGATTAATTTGAGCCCATTTTTAGTTAAAGGAGTTGTCTAATGACCTCAAGAATCAGAGCTCTAAATGAAGAGCTTTACCAGGACTTTCAAGAAAATAAGAAAGTCACAACATCATCAATCTTAACGAAACTTACAAAGCTACGTAGAGAGTTAAGAAAATCTATCAACGAAAATAAATGCAGTTGGTGCGAATGTGATATCGAAAAGTTTAGAGATAAAAATAGTCGTACAGAGTATTTAATTTCAGGTCTTTGTCAGGATTGCCAGGACGCAACGTTCAAGGAGGCAAACTGATGAAAAGAATAATCAAAGATCCAACGTATAACGTTTATTCCCAGGGTGGAAATGTTGAACGTGCAGGAAAAGAAATAACAAAAGATAAGTTAATGAAACTTGCTGATATGGAAAAGATTGAGTTCGACGTGCAGCAGGACCTGCTTCAAACATTAAAAGATATGTACGAGAAAGAGAAATCAAAAGGTCAAAGTTTCTCTGATTGGCTAAAGAATAAACCAATAGATGAGCTCAAACGTATAGAGCTCAATAGTGGTGGATCTGTTGCTGAAAAATATGAGGACTTAATTGATTCTTACGAAAAAGGAATTGATGTAATGCCTGATGAATCATTAACAGATTACATATCTCGAATACGTAAAGCTCAATTATTAGAAAAGTTAAAGGATTAGGAGGACCAATGATTACTAATGAAAATATACAAAAGTTTAAAAATTATGGGTTAGTTCTTACTCCTGTAAATAAAACAAATGACATAAAGGATAAATCCCCTGTTGTTAAAAATGGTTCTTGGTCAGCTGATTGGACAGATCAAGAGCTGCTAGACGCAAATAGATTAGGTGCATTCCACAAAGAATCAGGAATATACGATATCGATTTTGATGATAAGAGTTTGAGAGCAAATAAGTTTATCGATCTCTTACCTCGAACATTAACCATTGGAAAAAAAGTTAATGGTGCTGTTGTAGCAACACATAAGATTTACAAATTACCTGAAGACGTAAAGTTTAAATCTTACAATTATCCTAAAGCAGCAAAGAAAGGCGAAACAATTGTTGAAACACTTGCAGGCACACAAACTATTATTGCAGGTGTTGATAGAGTCATTATCGATAACGTTGAGCCTGCGGTTCTCGATCCTGCAGCAATCGATAAAGATTTGAGAATGATTGTAGCTTTTTCAGAATTGTTAAAACACACAATAGACATAGACCAACGTAACCATTTTTATTTTAGGCTTGGTGGTGCCTTGGCTAGTCAAACCGATATCCCAATGGATATGAGGCTGAAATACGTAGAGAAATTGTGCGATCTAACAAATGATGATGAAGTTAAAAATCGACTCTCTTGCATTGAAAGACAGCAGAATAACTATGAAAATGGCAAAGAATGCTATTCGATAAAAGAGTTATCTGATTTCTTAAATACAAACCTCAAAGGTTTTGATGAAATAAAAAAACTAAACGTAGAGGAAAAGAAAGTTGCAACAGGTTTAAATATTCTTAATGGACATCAGTTTGTTGTTAAGGATTTTCCTGAACCTGAATACTTGTTAAATCCGATAGTTGCTAAAGGACAGATACGTCAAGTTTTTGCAAAAGCAGGTACAGGTAAAACTTTATATTGTCTTCACGAAGCAGCAGCTGTTGCTAGTGGTTACGATTTTCTAAAGTATAAACACAACGGACATAAAACACCTGTTCTATACGTAGAGGGCGAAATGGATTCTGCGAGTATTAAGAAAAGAATATTCGATATCCAGGACGCATACGAAATGGCTGACAGAGAATTGAATATGAATTTCATATTCTTTGCAACGTTAGCAATTCAAGATCATATGCATTTTGAATCTTTGACAAAAGAAATAGGAAGACTCAACGTAGAGATAACAGCTCAAAAGATAGAAAAGATTACAGGAATAAAACCTGTCATCTATTTAGACAACATCACAGCTCTAACTATTATGCAGGAAAAGGAGGGTGCTGATTGGATTGAGCTTATGCATTGGTTAAGTAAATTACGTAACAGAGGTTATCACGTTACATTTTTACACCACCCAACAAAAGAGGGTGCAACAGCTTCAGGATCAAACATCAAAGAACGTTCAATTGATATTGATATGAAACTTACAACACCTGACGAAAAAGAATCTGTTGAGGACTACGAAGATAATCATACTCAAATGACTATCTCTTTTTTGAAATGGAGGGAACATATGAACACCACCCATTCAAAAGAACGTACAGCAATAATCAACAGGTCAAATGGTTCTTGGTTATTATTTCCTAAACTTACGAAGACTCAACGTAAAATATGGAATCAATTAAAAGCAGGAAAATTACCTGCACAAATAATTGATAACAAGAAAGAGGGAATGAGTAAGGCCAACGTTTATAAAACAATAAAAATATTAGTACAGGAGGGACTATATGACGAAGAAGACAAACATAGTGGTAACTATTAAATGAACATAGTTGATAAACCATTAACGGATTTGCAAAAGAAGTTTGCACGTTATTACGTGGAGGCTAAATATGGGAATCAAAGTTTATCAAATACTGAATGCGCTATCAAAGCAGGTTATTCTGCTGATAGTGCATATCAGAGAGCTTATGAATTATTAAACCCTAGAATATCCCCTCACGTAGTTAATTACATAGGTAAGCTGCAGGAGGACTTTAGATTAAAAAACAATATTGATCCTGATAAGCATATGGCACGATTACATTATTTAGGTCAGCTTGCAGAACAAAATAAAATGGTTGGAGTTGCTTTACGTGCAGAAGAATTAAGAGGTAAGGTTGCAGGTTACTACATAGACCGACAGATCATTAAAAATAAAAATGGTCCTGATTATGATTCAATGTCCTCGGAGGAATTAGAGGAAGCAATGAATAAGATGTTATTAGATTACGAACATATCTTAACACCTAAAGGAAAAGATTTGGTTGAGAGGAAACAAAAACACAATGAAGAGCAAAGGAAAAAAAATGGAAAAACTAACGGAAGCAATGAGTGATAAACAGATGAAATCTGCGTTAAGAGATTTAGGATTTGCTGTTAAGAAGTTAGCCAAAAACTATGATCTGTTAATGGAATCTCAACGATTAATAATGCGTTTAGAACAAGATGTATTTCACGAAAAATGGAAAGTCAGATATCTAACTAGACGTTTAAAAGCAATAAACCCACACGAAGCAGTTACAGAAGAAGAGCTGCAGGAGATGATTAAACACAATGAAAATTAATGAATATAACCAAATGATGAAATATTTAACTAGACGTAAAGATCCCAAAAAGCCTGATGATTATATCTATGACGGATCAAAAGGAACAATAAGAGCTGAACGAGATATCAAAGAAGAGGAAATAAACAAAGATCCAAATATTTTAAGACGGATCAAATATTATTCTGAAACTTATGATGACGTAAAGCTAGGAAAGGATTTTGATAAAGCTATTGCTGCAGAAGATAAAAACCTGGCAGCTCTAGGTAGAGCTAAACCTAATATGTATGAAAGAGGTAAGATGATTGACGGAGTTAAGAAACGTTTAGCCAATAGTAGAGCTTATGGTTACGATCCTAAAAATGATAAACCATTTACTAAAATTGCTAATAATTTAGGTAAGAAAAAACCAGTTGTTAAAAAGGCTGCACGTATGCCTTTACCTGAAATCCCTACTCCAATTATAGACGTAGAGTTTTTTAAAAAACCTGAAGCTGATCCTGCACTAGACGCATTAGGAAAAAAAGTATTTGCAGATAAAGCAAGAAGCGACGCAGAAAAGAATAAAGGATTACCTGGGATTCTTTCAGTCGATATCTCAAAAATTTTGAAATAAAATTTTTCAAAATGTTAATTACAAACGTCTAGATCAAACACTATAACCTTAACTATAAGTACCTAGTTTTGACTCTGTATGGGTCCCCCTTTTTAACTAAACGTATTTTAGACTCTCAATGGGACCTCTCTTGGAGGTCACGTGAGGCNGCAACAGCNGCCGAACATTTGGACTCAATTTGAACTACAATGATTTTATTTTTGTTACACAATTGCTTACTTTTTTGATAGAGTCTTTTTGAGTGTTGAAGATAGGAATGTAAAGATTGTTATTGTAAATACTTAACGTTTTGGTGGGCCCGCCAGGACTCGAACCTGGGACCAATACATTATGAGTGTACTGCGTGAACCCATTTTAACGTTATAGTATCTAACTAATTTAATAATAGCAATTTCATTTACACAATTTCGAACACACTCGCTAACTAGAAAGGATAAAAAATGGCGACAATTCGAAAGCATAATAACAAATGGCAAAGCATAGTACGAGTGGTTGGATATCCTCAACGTACACAAAGTTTTACAATGAAATCTGATGCTGTTGCTTGGTCAAAGCAGGTTGAATTAGATATTCAAAGGGACCTGCATAATCTTAAAAAAATAAAATATCCTACGTTCAAAGAATGTTTAGAAAGATACAGGGACGAAATAATTGTATCTAAACGTTCTAAAGATATGGAATCAAGGTTAGTTAAGTACATATTAACCGAGGGTTTTGTTAATTTTCCAATTAATAAAATTGATTCTGCAATGATAGCAAGTTACAGAGACAGAGCTTTAAAGTCTCTTAAATCAAGTTCAGTTAATAGACGTTTAGCGATCATATCTCATATGTACTCAATCGCTTTAAAAGAATGGGGTTACAATGTTGATAATCCTGTTTTGAATATTAGACGTCCTGTTAATCCTGAACCGAGGGATAGAAGATTTACTAAAGAAGAGCTGCACAAGTTGCTTCGTGGAAATAGAGCAGATCCACAAATGAAGTTTATTATTGAGCTTGCGCTAGAGACAGCTTTACGTAGATCAGAAATAGCAAACATTAAACCTGAACATTGGACAGGCAATATGTTGAAAGTTGTTAAGGCAAAAGTAAAACCTCGAACAATACCTTTAACAAAGAGAGCGCAGCAGCTGCTTCGAGAAAACTTACCTATACGTAAAAGTGCTAATGCTATCTTAATGATGTGGAAACGATTGATGAAATATTATGAGATCGAAGACGCACATTTTCACGATTTAAGACACGAAAGTATTTGCAGGTTATTTACAGATAAGAATCTATCAGTACCAGAGGCCCAGGTTATCAGTGGACATTTGGAACCTCGAACACTGCTAAAGGTTTATGCCAACATCAAAGCAGAGGATATAGTTCACAAACTCGGCTAGTTCAGTTTGTTTATCTTTACGTATTTGAGACTTTGAGATTTTAATAATAATTATTATTAGTCTCATAGTCTCGTATGTATAGATAAGGACTACCGAGACTCAAAAAGAGCCCTACGAGTCACCCCCTTTTCATAGTTCCACGATCCGTAAATTTCCGTAAAAGACTCTAAAATCACGCATATTGGACTCAATATTAAATTTATATTTCAGTGAACAATGTTCTTGATCCTATACTTAAAAATATGCATAAGTCGTTTCATACAAGTTTCATAAATCTTTAAAATTTATGCGAGGTCAGAAAAGACACTCCACACAAATAACATCAAATTTTTTCTAGGAAAAAGTTTTTTACTAATGACATTGAATTAAAACCATTTCAGGTTTATAGAATCTACATCATTAGTAATAACACTTTTAACGAATGGGCTTACGTTGATCTTTCCTAGATTAATTTGAGCCCATTTTTAGTTAAAGGAGTTGTCTAATGACCTCAAGAATCAGAGCTCTAAATGAAGAGCTTTACCAGGACTTTCAAGAAAATAAGAAAGTCACAACATCATCAATCTTAACGAAACTTACAAAGCTACGTAGAGAGTTAAGAAAATCTATCAACGAAAATAAATGCAGTTGGTGCGAATGTGATATCGAAAAGTTTAGAGATAAAAATAGTCGTACAGAGTATTTAATTTCAGGTCTTTGTCAGGATTGCCAGGACGCAACGTTCAAGGAGGCAAACTGATGAAAAGAATAATCAAAGATCCAACGTATAACGTTTATTCCCAGGGTGGAAATGTTGAACGTGCAGGAAAAGAAATAACAAAAGATAAGTTAATGAAACTTGCTGATATGGAAAAGATTGAGTTCGACGTGCAGCAGGACCTGCTTCAAACATTAAAAGATATGTACGAGAAAGAGAAATCAAAAGGTCAAAGTTTCTCTGATTGGCTAAAGAATAAACCAATAGATGAGCTCAAACGTATAGAGCTCAATAGTGGTGGATCTGTTGCTGAAAAATATGAGGACTTAATTGATTCTTACGAAAAAGGAATTGATGTAATGCCTGATGAATCATTAACAGATTACATATCTCGAATACGTAAAGCTCAATTATTAGAAAAGTTAAAGGATTAGGAGGACCAATGATTACTAATGAAAATATACAAAAGTTTAAAAATTATGGGTTAGTTCTTACTCCTGTAAATAAAACAAATGACATAAAGGATAAATCCCCTGTTGTTAAAAATGGTTCTTGGTCAGCTGATTGGACAGATCAAGAGCTGCTAGACGCAAATAGATTAGGTGCATTCCACAAAGAATCAGGAATATACGATATCGATTTTGATGATAAGAGTTTGAGAGCAAATAAGTTTATCGATCTCTTACCTCGAACATTAACCATTGGAAAAAAAGTTAATGGTGCTGTTGTAGCAACACATAAGATTTACAAATTACCTGAAGACGTAAAGTTTAAATCTTACAATTATCCTAAAGCAGCAAAGAAAGGCGAAACAATTGTTGAAACACTTGCAGGCACACAAACTATTATTGCAGGTGTTGATAGAGTCATTATCGATAACGTTGAGCCTGCGGTTCTCGATCCTGCAGCAATCGATAAAGATTTGAGAATGATTGTAGCTTTTTCAGAATTGTTAAAACACACAATAGACATAGACCAACGTAACCATTTTTATTTTAGGCTTGGTGGTGCCTTGGCTAGTCAAACCGATATCCCAATGGATATGAGGCTGAAATACGTAGAGAAATTGTGCGATCTAACAAATGATGATGAAGTTAAAAATCGACTCTCTTGCATTGAAAGACAGCAGAATAACTATGAAAATGGCAAAGAATGCTATTCGATAAAAGAGTTATCTGATTTCTTNAATACAAACCTCAAAGGTTTTGATGAAATAAAAAAACTAAACGTAGAGGAAAAGAAAGTTGCAACAGGTTTAAATATTCTTAATGGACATCAGTTTGTTGTTAAGGATTTTCCTGAACCTGAATACTTGTTAAATCCGATAGTTGCTAAAGGACAGATACGTCAAGTTTTTGCAAAAGCAGGTACAGGTAAAACTTTATATTGTCTTCACGAAGCAGCAGCTGTTGCTAGTGGTTACGATTTTCTAAAGTATAAACACAACGGACATAAAACACCTGTTCTATACGTAGAGGGCGAAATGGATTCTGCGAGTATTAAGAAAAGAATATTCGATATCCAGGACGCATACGAAATGGCTGACAGAGAATTGAATATGAATTTCATATTCTTTGCAACGTTAGCAATTCAAGATCATATGCATTTTGAATCTTTGACAAAAGAAATAGGAAGACTCAACGTAGAGATAACAGCTCAAAAGATAGAAAAGATTACAGGAATAAAACCTGTCATCTATTTAGACAACATCACAGCTCTAACTATTATGCAGGAAAAGGAGGGTGCTGATTGGATTGAGCTTATGCATTGGTTAAGTAAATTACGTAACAGAGGTTATCACGTTACATTTTTACACCACCCAACAAAAGAGGGTGCAACAGCTTCAGGATCAAACATCAAAGAACGTTCAATTGATATTGATATGAAACTTACAACACCTGACGAAAAAGAATCTGTTGAGGACTACGAAGATAATCATACTCAAATGACTATCTCTTTTTTGAAATGGAGGGAACATATGAACACCACCCATTCAAAAGAACGTACAGCAATAATCAACAGGTCAAATGGTTCTTGGTTATTATTTCCTAAACTTACGAAGACTCAACGTAAAATATGGAATCAATTAAAAGCAGGAAAATTACCTGCACAAATAATTGATAACAAGAAAGAGGGAATGAGTAAGGCCAACGTTTATAAAACAATAAAAATATTAGTACAGGAGGGACTATATGACGAAGAAGACAAACATAGTGGTAACTATTAAATGAACATAGTTGATAAACCATTAACGGATTTGCAAAAGAAGTTTGCACGTTATTACGTGGAGGCTAAATATGGGAATCAAAGTTTATCAAATACTGAATGCGCTATCAAAGCAGGTTATTCTGCTGATAGTGCATATCAGAGAGCTTATGAATTATTAAACCCTAGAATATCCCCTCACGTAGTTAATTACATAGGTAAGCTGCAGGAGGACTTTAGATTAAAAAACAATATTGATCCTGATAAGCATATGGCACGATTACATTATTTAGGTCAGCTTGCAGAACAAAATAAAATGGTTGGAGTTGCTTTACGTGCAGAAGAATTAAGAGGTAAGGTTGCAGGTTACTACATAGACCGACAGATCATTAAAAATAAAAATGGTCCTGATTATGATTCAATGTCCTCGGAGGAATTAGAGGAAGCAATGAATAAGATGTTATTAGATTACGAACATATCTTAACACCTAAAGGAAAAGATTTGGTTGAGAGGAAACAAAAACACAATGAAGAGCAAAGGAAAAAAAATGGAAAAACTAACGGAAGCAATGAGTGATAAACAGATGAAATCTGCGTTAAGAGATTTAGGATTTGCTGTTAAGAAGTTAGCCAAAAACTATGATCTGTTAATGGAATCTCAACGATTAATAATGCGTTTAGAACAAGATGTATTTCACGAAAAATGGAAAGTCAGATATCTAACTAGACGTTTAAAAGCAATAAACCCACACGAAGCAGTTACAGAAGAAGAGCTGCAGGAGATGATTAAACACAATGAAAATTAATGAATATAACCAAATGATGAAATATTTAACTAGACGTAAAGATCCCAAAAAGCCTGATGATTATATCTATGACGGATCAAAAGGAACAATAAGAGCTGAACGAGATATCAAAGAAGAGGAAATAAACAAAGATCCAAATATTTTAAGACGGATCAAATATTATTCTGAAACTTATGATGACGTAAAGCTAGGAAAGGATTTTGATAAAGCTATTGCTGCAGAAGATAAAAACCTGGCAGCTCTAGGTAGAGCTAAACCTAATATGTATGAAAGAGGTAAGATGATTGACGGAGTTAAGAAACGTTTAGCCAATAGTAGAGCTTATGGTTACGATCCTAAAAATGATAAACCATTTACTAAAATTGCTAATAATTTAGGTAAGAAAAAACCAGTTGTTAAAAAGGCTGCACGTATGCCTTTACCTGAAATCCCTACTCCAATTATAGACGTAGAGTTTTTTAAAAAACCTGAAGCTGATCCTGCACTAGACGCATTAGGAAAAAAAGTATTTGCAGATAAAGCAAGAAGCGACGCAGAAAAGAATAAAGGATTACCTGGGATTCTTTCAGTCGATATCTCAAAAATTTTGAAATAAAATTTTTCAAAATGTTAATTACAAACGTCTAGATCAAACACTATAACCTTAACTATAAGTACCTAGTTTTGACTCTGTATGGGTCCCCCTTTTTAACTAAACGTATTTTAGACTCTCAATGGGACCTCTCTTGGAGGTCACGTGAGGCCGCAACAGCGGCCGAACATTTGGACTCAATTTGAACTACAATGATTTTATTTTTGTTACACAATTGCTTACTTTTTTGATAGAGTCTTTTTGAGTGTTGAAGATAGGAATGTAAAGATTGTTATTGTAAATACTTAACGTTTTGGTGGGCCCGCCAGGACTCGAACCTGGGACCAATACATTATGAGTGTACTGCGTGAACCCATTTTAACGTTATAGTATCTAACTAATTTAATAATAGCAATTTCATTTACACAATTTCGAACACACTCGCTAACTAGAAAGGATAAAAAATGGCGACAATTCGAAAGCATAATAACAAATGGCAAAGCATAGTACGAGTGGTTGGATATCCTCAACGTACACAAAGTTTTACAATGAAATCTGATGCTGTTGCTTGGTCAAAGCAGGTTGAATTAGATATTCAAAGGGACCTGCATAATCTTAAAAAAATAAAATATCCTACGTTCAAAGAATGTTTAGAAAGATACAGGGACGAAATAATTGTATCTAAACGTTCTAAAGATATGGAATCAAGGTTAGTTAAGTACATATTAACCGAGGGTTTTGTTAATTTTCCAATTAATAAAATTGATTCTGCAATGATAGCAAGTTACAGAGACAGAGCTTTAAAGTCTCTTAAATCAAGTTCAGTTAATAGACGTTTAGCGATCATATCTCATATGTACTCAATCGCTTTAAAAGAATGGGGTTACAATGTTGATAATCCTGTTTTGAATATTAGACGTCCTGTTAATCCTGAACCGAGGGATAGAAGATTTACTAAAGAAGAGCTGCACAAGTTGCTTCGTGGAAATAGAGCAGATCCACAAATGAAGTTTATTATTGAGCTTGCGCTAGAGACAGCTTTACGTAGATCAGAAATAGCAAACATTAAACCTGAACATTGGACAGGCAATATGTTGAAAGTTGTTAAGGCAAAAGTAAAACCTCGAACAATACCTTTAACAAAGAGAGCGCAGCAGCTGCTTCGAGAAAACTTACCTATACGTAAAAGTGCTAATGCTATCTTAATGATGTGGAAACGATTGATGAAATATTATGAGATCGAAGACGCACATTTTCACGATTTAAGACACGAAAGTATTTGCAGGTTATTTACAGATAAGAATCTATCAGTACCAGAGGCCCAGGTTATCAGTGGACATTTGGAACCTCGAACACTGCTAAAGGTTTATGCCAACATCAAAGCAGAGGATATAGTTCACAAACTCGGCTAGTTCAGTTTGTTTATCTTTACGTATTTGAGACTTTGAGATTTTAATAATAATTATTATTAGTCTCATAGTCTCGTATGTATAGATAAGGACTACCGAGACTCAAAAAGAGCCCTACGAGTCACCCCCTTTTCATAGTTCCACGATCCGTAAATTTCCGTAAAAGACTCTAAAATCACGCATATTGGACTCAATATTAAATTTATATTTCAGTGAACATAGTTCTTGATCCTATACTTAAAAATATGCATAAGTCGTTTCATACAAGTTTCATAAATCTTTAAAATTTATGCGAGGTCAGAAAAGACACTCCACACAAATAACATCAAATTTTTTCTAGGAAAAAGTTTTTTACTAATGACATTGAATTAAAACCATTTCAGGTTTATAGAATCTACATCATTAGTAATAACACTTTTAACGAATGGGCTTACGTTGATCTTTCCTAGATTAATTTGAGCCCATTTTTAGTTAAAGGAGTTGTCTAATGACCTCAAGAATCAGAGCTCTAAATGAAGAGCTTTACCAGGACTTTCAAGAAAATAAGAAAGTCACAACATCATCAATCTTAACGAAACTTACAAAGCTACGTAGAGAGTTAAGAAAATCTATCAACGAAAATAAATGCAGTTGGTGCGAATGTGATATCGAAAAGTTTAGAGATAAAAATAGTCGTACAGAGTATTTAATTTCAGGTCTTTGTCAGGATTGCCAGGACGCAACGTTCAAGGAGGCAAACTGATGAAAAGAATAATCAAAGATCCAACGTATAACGTTTATTCCCAGGGTGGAAATGTTGAACGTGCAGGAAAAGAAATAACAAAAGATAAGTTAATGAAACTTGCTGATATGGAAAAGATTGAGTTCGACGTGCAGCAGGACCTGCTTCAAACATTAAAAGATATGTACGAGAAAGAGAAATCAAAAGGTCAAAGTTTCTCTGATTGGCTAAAGAATAAACCAATAGATGAGCTCAAACGTATAGAGCTCAATAGTGGTGGATCTGTTGCTGAAAAATATGAGGACTTAATTGATTCTTACGAAAAAGGAATTGATGTAATGCCTGATGAATCATTAACAGATTACATATCTCGAATACGTAAAGCTCAATTATTAGAAAAGTTAAAGGATTAGGAGGACCAATGATTACTAATGAAAATATACAAAAGTTTAAAAATTATGGGTTAGTTCTTACTCCTGTAAATAAAACAAATGACATAAAGGATAAATCCCCTGTTGTTAAAAATGGTTCTTGGTCAGCTGATTGGACAGATCAAGAGCTGCTAGACGCAAATAGATTAGGTGCATTCCACAAAGAATCAGGAATATACGATATCGATTTTGATGATAAGAGTTTGAGAGCAAATAAGTTTATCGATCTCTTACCTCGAACATTAACCATTGGAAAAAAAGTTAATGGTGCTGTTGTAGCAACACATAAGATTTACAAATTACCTGAAGACGTAAAGTTTAAATCTTACAATTATCCTAAAGCAGCAAAGAAAGGCGAAACAATTGTTGAAACACTTGCAGGCACACAAACTATTATTGCAGGTGTTGATAGAGTCATTATCGATAACGTTGAGCCTGCGGTTCTCGATCCTGCAGCAATCGATAAAGATTTGAGAATGATTGTAGCTTTTTCAGAATTGTTAAAACACACAATAGACATAGACCAACGTAACCATTTTTATTTTAGGCTTGGTGGTGCCTTGGCTAGTCAAACCGATATCCCAATGGATATGAGGCTGAAATACGTAGAGAAATTGTGCGATCTAACAAATGATGATGAAGTTAAAAATCGACTCTCTTGCATTGAAAGACAGCAGAATAACTATGAAAATGGCAAAGAATGCTATTCGATAAAAGAGTTATCTGATTTCTTAAATACAAACCTCAAAGGTTTTGATGAAATAAAAAAACTAAACGTAGAGGAAAAGAAAGTTGCAACAGGTTTAAATATTCTTAATGGACATCAGTTTGTTGTTAAGGATTTTCCTGAACCTGAATACTTGTTAAATCCGATAGTTGCTAAAGGACAGATACGTCAAGTTTTTGCAAAAGCAGGTACAGGTAAAACTTTATATTGTCTTCACGAAGCAGCAGCTGTTGCTAGTGGTTACGATTTTCTAAAGTATAAACACAACGGACATAAAACACCTGTTCTATACGTAGAGGGCGAAATGGATTCTGCGAGTATTAAGAAAAGAATATTCGATATCCAGGACGCATACGAAATGGCTGACAGAGAATTGAATATGAATTTCATATTCTTTGCAACGTTAGCAATTCAAGATCATATGCATTTTGAATCTTTGACAAAAGAAATAGGAAGACTCAACGTAGAGATAACAGCTCAAAAGATAGAAAAGATTACAGGAATAAAACCTGTCATCTATTTAGACAACATCACAGCTCTAACTATTATGCAGGAAAAGGAGGGTGCTGATTGGATTGAGCTTATGCATTGGTTAAGTAAATTACGTAACANAGGTTATCACGTTACATTTTTACACCACCCAACAAAAGAGGGTGCAACAGCTTCAGGATCAAACATCAAAGAACGTTCAATTGATATTGATATGAAACTTACAACACCTGACGAAAAAGAATCTGTTGAGGACTACGAAGATAATCATACTCAAATGACTATCTCTTTTTTGAAATGGAGGGAACATATGAACACCACCCATTCAAAAGAACGTACAGCAATAATCAACAGGTCAAATGGTTCTTGGTTATTATTTCCTAAACTTACGAAGACTCAACGTAAAATATGGAATCAATTAAAAGCAGGAAAATTACCTGCACAAATAATTGATAACAAGAAAGAGGGAATGAGTAAGGCCAACGTTTATAAAACAATAAAAATATTAGTACAGGAGGGACTATATGACGAAGAAGACAAACATAGTGGTAACTATTAAATGAACATAGTTGATAAACCATTAACGGATTTGCAAAAGAAGTTTGCACGTTATTACGTGGAGGCTAAATATGGGAATCAAAGTTTATCAAATACTGAATGCGCTATCAAAGCAGGTTATTCTGCTGATAGTGCATATCAGAGAGCTTATGAATTATTAAACCCTAGAATATCCCCTCACGTAGTTAATTACATAGGTAAGCTGCAGGAGGACTTTAGATTAAAAAACAATATTGATCCTGATAAGCATATGGCACGATTACATTATTTAGGTCAGCTTGCAGAACAAAATAAAATGGTTGGAGTTGCTTTACGTGCAGAAGAATTAAGAGGTAAGGTTGCAGGTTACTACATAGACCGACAGATCATTAAAAATAAAAATGGTCCTGATTATGATTCAATGTCCTCGGAGGAATTAGAGGAAGCAATGAATAAGATGTTATTAGATTACGAACATATCTTAACACCTAAAGGAAAAGATTTGGTTGAGAGGAAACAAAAACACAATGAAGAGCAAAGGAAAAAAAATGGAAAAACTAACGGAAGCAATGAGTGATAAACAGATGAAATCTGCGTTAAGAGATTTAGGATTTGCTGTTAAGAAGTTAGCCAAAAACTATGATCTGTTAATGGAATCTCAACGATTAATAATGCGTTTAGAACAAGATGTATTTCACGAAAAATGGAAAGTCAGATATCTAACTAGACGTTTAAAAGCAATAAACCCACACGAAGCAGTTACAGAAGAAGAGCTGCAGGAGATGATTAAACACAATGAAAATTAATGAATATAACCAAATGATGAAATATTTAACTAGACGTAAAGATCCCAAAAAGCCTGATGATTATATCTATGACGGATCAAAAGGAACAATAAGAGCTGAACGAGATATCAAAGAAGAGGAAATAAACAAAGATCCAAATATTTTAAGACGGATCAAATATTATTCTGAAACTTATGATGACGTAAAGCTAGGAAAGGATTTTGATAAAGCTATTGCTGCAGAAGATAAAAACCTGGCAGCTCTAGGTAGAGCTAAACCTAATATGTATGAAAGAGGTAAGATGATTGACGGAGTTAAGAAACGTTTAGCCAATAGTAGAGCTTATGGTTACGATCCTAAAAATGATAAACCATTTACTAAAATTGCTAATAATTTAGGTAAGAAAAAACCAGTTGTTAAAAAGGCTGCACGTATGCCTTTACCTGAAATCCCTACTCCAATTATAGACGTAGAGTTTTTTAAAAAACCTGAAGCTGATCCTGCACTAGACGCATTAGGAAAAAAAGTATTTGCAGATAAAGCAAGAAGCGACGCAGAAAAGAATAAAGGATTACCTGGGATTCTTTCAGTCGATATCTCAAAAATTTTGAAATAAAATTTTTCAAAATGTTAATTACAAACGTCTAGATCAAACACTATAACCTTAACTATAAGTACCTAGTTTTGACTCTGTATGGGTCCCCCTTTTTAACTAAACGTATTTTAGACTCTCAATGGGACCTCTCTTGGAGGTCACGTGAGGCCGCAACAGCGGCCGAACATTTGGACTCAATTTGAACTACAATGATTTTATTTTTGTTACACAATTGCTTACTTTTTTGATAGAGTCTTTTTGAGTGTTGAAGATAGGAATGTAAAGATTGTTATTGTAAATACTTAACGTTTTGGTGGGCCCGCCAGGACTCGAACCTGGGACCAATACATTATGAGTGTACTGCGTGAACCCATTTTAACGTTATAGTATCTAACTAATTTAATAATAGCAATTTCATTTACACAATTTCGAACACACTCGCTAACTAGAAAGGATAAAAAATGGCGACAATTCGAAAGCATAATAACAAATGGCAAAGCATAGTACGAGTGGTTGGATATCCTCAACGTACACAAAGTTTTACAATGAAATCTGATGCTGTTGCTTGGTCAAAGCAGGTTGAATTAGATATTCAAAGGGACCTGCATAATCTTAAAAAAATAAAATATCCTACGTTCAAAGAATGTTTAGAAAGATACAGGGACGAAATAATTGTATCTAAACGTTCTAAAGATATGGAATCAAGGTTAGTTAAGTACATATTAACCGAGGGTTTTGTTAATTTTCCAATTAATAAAATTGATTCTGCAATGATAGCAAGTTACAGAGACAGAGCTTTAAAGTCTCTTAAATCAAGTTCAGTTAATAGACGTTTAGCGATCATATCTCATATGTACTCAATCGCTTTAAAAGAATGGGGTTACAATGTTGATAATCCTGTTTTGAATATTAGACGTCCTGTTAATCCTGAACCGAGGGATAGAAGATTTACTAAAGAAGAGCTGCACAAGTTGCTTCGTGGAAATAGAGCAGATCCACAAATGAAGTTTATTATTGAGCTTGCGCTAGAGACAGCTTTACGTAGATCAGAAATAGCAAACATTAAACCTGAACATTGGACAGGCAATATGTTGAAAGTTGTTAAGGCAAAAGTAAAACCTCGAACAATACCTTTAACAAAGAGAGCGCAGCAGCTGCTTCGAGAAAACTTACCTATACGTAAAAGTGCTAATGCTATCTTAATGATGTGGAAACGATTGATGAAATATTATGAGATCGAAGACGCACATTTTCACGATTTAAGACACGAAAGTATTTGCAGGTTATTTACAGATAAGAATCTATCAGTACCAGAGGCCCAGGTTATCAGTGGACATTTGGAACCTCGAACACTGCTAAAGGTTTATGCCAACATCAAAGCAGAGGATATAGTTCACAAACTCGGCTAGTTCAGTTTGTTTATCTTTACGTATTTGAGACTTTGAGATTTTAATAATAATTATTATTAGTCTCATAGTCTCGTATGTATAGATAAGGACTACCGAGACTCAAAAAGAGCCCTACGAGTCACCCCCTTTTCATAGTTCCACGATCCGTAAATTTCCGTAAAAGACTCTAAAATCACGCATATTGGACTCAATATTAAATTTATATTTCAGTGAACANNGTTCTTGATCCTATACTTAAAAATATGCATAAGTCGTTTCATACAAGTTTCATAAATCTTTAAAATTTATGCGAGGTCAGAAAAGACACTCCACACAAATAACATCAAATTTTTTCTAGGAAAAAGTTTTTTACTAATGACATTGAATTAAAACCATTTCAGGTTTATAGAATCTACATCATTAGTAATAACACTTTTAACGAATGGGCTTACGTTGATCTTTCCTAGATTAATTTGAGCCCATTTTTAGTTAAAGGAGTTGTCTAATGACCTCAAGAATCAGAGCTCTAAATGAAGAGCTTTACCAGGACTTTCAAGAAAATAAGAAAGTCACAACATCATCAATCTTAACGAAACTTACAAAGCTACGTAGAGAGTTAAGAAAATCTATCAACGAAAATAAATGCAGTTGGTGCGAATGTGATATCGAAAAGTTTAGAGATAAAAATAGTCGTACAGAGTATTTAATTTCAGGTCTTTGTCAGGATTGCCAGGACGCAACGTTCAAGGAGGCAAACTGATGAAAAGAATAATCAAAGATCCAACGTATAACGTTTATTCCCAGGGTGGAAATGTTGAACGTGCAGGAAAAGAAATAACAAAAGATAAGTTAATGAAACTTGCTGATATGGAAAAGATTGAGTTCGACGTGCAGCAGGACCTGCTTCAAACATTAAAAGATATGTACGAGAAAGAGAAATCAAAAGGTCAAAGTTTCTCTGATTGGCTAAAGAATAAACCAATAGATGAGCTCAAACGTATAGAGCTCAATAGTGGTGGATCTGTTGCTGAAAAATATGAGGACTTAATTGATTCTTACGAAAAAGGAATTGATGTAATGCCTGATGAATCATTAACAGATTACATATCTCGAATACGTAAAGCTCAATTATTAGAAAAGTTAAAGGATTAGGAGGACCAATGATTACTAATGAAAATATACAAAAGTTTAAAAATTATGGGTTAGTTCTTACTCCTGTAAATAAAACAAATGACATAAAGGATAAATCCCCTGTTGTTAAAAATGGTTCTTGGTCAGCTGATTGGACAGATCAAGAGCTGCTAGACGCAAATAGATTAGGTGCATTCCACAAAGAATCAGGAATATACGATATCGATTTTGATGATAAGAGTTTGAGAGCAAATAAGTTTATCGATCTCTTACCTCGAACATTAACCATTGGAAAAAAAGTTAATGGTGCTGTTGTAGCAACACATAAGATTTACAAATTACCTGAAGACGTAAAGTTTAAATCTTACAATTATCCTAAAGCAGCAAAGAAAGGCGAAACAATTGTTGAAACACTTGCAGGCACACAAACTATTATTGCAGGTGTTGATAGAGTCATTATCGATAACGTTGAGCCTGCGGTTCTCGATCCTGCAGCAATCGATAAAGATTTGAGAATGATTGTAGCTTTTTCAGAATTGTTAAAACACACAATAGACATAGACCAACGTAACCATTTTTATTTTAGGCTTGGTGGTGCCTTGGCTAGTCAAACCGATATCCCAATGGATATGAGGCTGAAATACGTAGAGAAATTGTGCGATCTAACAAATGATGATGAAGTTAAAAATCGACTCTCTTGCATTGAAAGACAGCAGAATAACTATGAAAATGGCAAAGAATGCTATTCGATAAAAGAGTTATCTGATTTCTTGAATACAAACCTCAAAGGTTTTGATGAAATAAAAAAACTAAACGTAGAGGAAAAGAAAGTTGCAACAGGTTTAAATATTCTTAATGGACATCAGTTTGTTGTTAAGGATTTTCCTGAACCTGAATACTTGTTAAATCCGATAGTTGCTAAAGGACAGATACGTCAAGTTTTTGCAAAAGCAGGTACAGGTAAAACTTTATATTGTCTTCACGAAGCAGCAGCTGTTGCTAGTGGTTACGATTTTCTAAAGTATAAACACAACGGACATAAAACACCTGTTCTATACGTAGAGGGCGAAATGGATTCTGCGAGTATTAAGAAAAGAATATTCGATATCCAGGACGCATACGAAATGGCTGACAGAGAATTGAATATGAATTTCATATTCTTTGCAACGTTAGCAATTCAAGATCATATGCATTTTGAATCTTTGACAAAAGAAATAGGAAGACTCAACGTAGAGATAACAGCTCAAAAGATAGAAAAGATTACAGGAATAAAACCTGTCATCTATTTAGACAACATCACAGCTCTAACTATTATGCAGGAAAAGGAGGGTGCTGATTGGATTGAGCTTATGCATTGGTTAAGTAAATTACGTAACAGAGGTTATCACGTTACATTTTTACACCACCCAACAAAAGAGGGTGCAACAGCTTCAGGATCAAACATCAAAGAACGTTCAATTGATATTGATATGAAACTTACAACACCTGACGAAAAAGAATCTGTTGAGGACTACGAAGATAATCATACTCAAATGACTATCTCTTTTTTGAAATGGAGGGAACATATGAACACCACCCATTCAAAAGAACGTACAGCAATAATCAACAGGTCAAATGGTTCTTGGTTATTATTTCCTAAACTTACGAAGACTCAACGTAAAATATGGAATCAATTAAAAGCAGGAAAATTACCTGCACAAATAATTGATAACAAGAAAGAGGGAATGAGTAAGGCCAACGTTTATAAAACAATAAAAATATTAGTACAGGAGGGACTATATGACGAAGAAGACAAACATAGTGGTAACTATTAAATGAACATAGTTGATAAACCATTAACGGATTTGCAAAAGAAGTTTGCACGTTATTACGTGGAGGCTAAATATGGGAATCAAAGTTTATCAAATACTGAATGCGCTATCAAAGCAGGTTATTCTGCTGATAGTGCATATCAGAGAGCTTATGAATTATTAAACCCTAGAATATCCCCTCACGTAGTTAATTACATAGGTAAGCTGCAGGAGGACTTTAGATTAAAAAACAATATTGATCCTGATAAGCATATGGCACGATTACATTATTTAGGTCAGCTTGCAGAACAAAATAAAATGGTTGGAGTTGCTTTACGTGCAGAAGAATTAAGAGGTAAGGTTGCAGGTTACTACATAGACCGACAGATCATTAAAAATAAAAATGGTCCTGATTATGATTCAATGTCCTCGGAGGAATTAGAGGAAGCAATGAATAAGATGTTATTAGATTACGAACATATCTTAACACCTAAAGGAAAAGATTTGGTTGAGAGGAAACAAAAACACAATGAAGAGCAAAGGAAAAAAAATGGAAAAACTAACGGAAGCAATGAGTGATAAACAGATGAAATCTGCGTTAAGAGATTTAGGATTTGCTGTTAAGAAGTTAGCCAAAAACTATGATCTGTTAATGGAATCTCAACGATTAATAATGCGTTTAGAACAAGATGTATTTCACGAAAAATGGAAAGTCAGATATCTAACTAGACGTTTAAAAGCAATAAACCCACACGAAGCAGTTACAGAAGAAGAGCTGCAGGAGATGATTAAACACAATGAAAATTAATGAATATAACCAAATGATGAAATATTTAACTAGACGTAAAGATCCCAAAAAGCCTGATGATTATATCTATGACGGATCAAAAGGAACAATAAGAGCTGAACGAGATATCAAAGAAGAGGAAATAAACAAAGATCCAAATATTTTAAGACGGATCAAATATTATTCTGAAACTTATGATGACGTAAAGCTAGGAAAGGATTTTGATAAAGCTATTGCTGCAGAAGATAAAAACCTGGCAGCTCTAGGTAGAGCTAAACCTAATATGTATGAAAGAGGTAAGATGATTGACGGAGTTAAGAAACGTTTAGCCAATAGTAGAGCTTATGGTTACGATCCTAAAAATGATAAACCATTTACTAAAATTGCTAATAATTTAGGTAAGAAAAAACCAGTTGTTAAAAAGGCTGCACGTATGCCTTTACCTGAAATCCCTACTCCAATTATAGACGTAGAGTTTTTTAAAAAACCTGAAGCTGATCCTGCACTAGACGCATTAGGAAAAAAAGTATTTGCAGATAAAGCAAGAAGCGACGCAGAAAAGAATAAAGGATTACCTGGGATTCTTTCAGTCGATATCTCAAAAATTTTGAAATAAAATTTTTCAAAATGTTAATTACAAACGTCTAGATCAAACACTATAACCTTAACTATAAGTACCTAGTTTTGACTCTGTATGGGTCCCCCTTTTTAACTAAACGTATTTTAGACTCTCAATGGGACCTCTCTTGGAGGTCACGTGAGGCCGCAACAGCGGCCGAACATTTGGACTCAATTTGAACTACAATGATTTTATTTTTGTTACACAATTGCTTACTTTTTTGATAGAGTCTTTTTGAGTGTTGAAGATAGGAATGTAAAGATTGTTATTGTAAATACTTAACGTTTTGGTGGGCCCGCCAGGACTCGAACCTGGGACCAATACATTATGAGTGTACTGCGTGAACCCATTTTAACGTTATAGTATCTAACTAATTTAATAATAGCAATTTCATTTACACAATTTCGAACACACTCGCTAACTAGAAAGGATAAAAAATGGCGACAATTCGAAAGCATAATAACAAATGGCAAAGCATAGTACGAGTGGTTGGATATCCTCAACGTACACAAAGTTTTACAATGAAATCTGATGCTGTTGCTTGGTCAAAGCAGGTTGAATTAGATATTCAAAGGGACCTGCATAATCTTAAAAAAATAAAATATCCTACGTTCAAAGAATGTTTAGAAAGATACAGGGACGAAATAATTGTATCTAAACGTTCTAAAGATATGGAATCAAGGTTAGTTAAGTACATATTAACCGAGGGTTTTGTTAATTTTCCAATTAATAAAATTGATTCTGCAATGATAGCAAGTTACAGAGACAGAGCTTTAAAGTCTCTTAAATCAAGTTCAGTTAATAGACGTTTAGCGATCATATCTCATATGTACTCAATCGCTTTAAAAGAATGGGGTTACAATGTTGATAATCCTGTTTTGAATATTAGACGTCCTGTTAATCCTGAACCGAGGGATAGAAGATTTACTAAAGAAGAGCTGCACAAGTTGCTTCGTGGAAATAGAGCAGATCCACAAATGAAGTTTATTATTGAGCTTGCGCTAGAGACAGCTTTACGTAGATCAGAAATAGCAAACATTAAACCTGAACATTGGACAGGCAATATGTTGAAAGTTGTTAAGGCAAAAGTAAAACCTCGAACAATACCTTTAACAAAGAGAGCGCAGCAGCTGCTTCGAGAAAACTTACCTATACGTAAAAGTGCTAATGCTATCTTAATGATGTGGAAACGATTGATGAAATATTATGAGATCGAAGACGCACATTTTCACGATTTAAGACACGAAAGTATTTGCAGGTTATTTACAGATAAGAATCTATCAGTACCAGAGGCCCAGGTTATCAGTGGACATTTGGAACCTCGAACACTGCTAAAGGTTTATGCCAACATCAAAGCAGAGGATATAGTTCACAAACTCGGCTAGTTCAGTTTGTTTATCTTTACGTATTTGAGACTTTGAGATTTTAATAATAATTATTATTAGTCTCATAGTCTCGTATGTATAGATAAGGACTACCGAGACTCAAAAAGAGCCCTACGAGTCACCCCCTTTTCATAGTTCCACGATCCGTAAATTTCCGTAAAAGACTCTAAAATCACGCATATTGGACTCAATATTAAATTTATATTTCAGTGAACAATGTTCTTGATCCTATACTTAAAAATATGCATAAGTCGTTTCATACAAGTTTCATAAATCTTTAAAATTTATGCGAGGTCAGAAAAGACACTCCACACAAATAACATCAAATTTTTTCTAGGAAAAAGTTTTTTACTAATGACATTGAATTAAAACCATTTCAGGTTTATAGAATCTACATCATTAGTAATAACACTTTTAACGAATGGGCTTACGTTGATCTTTCCTAGATTAATTTGAGCCCATTTTTAGTTAAAGGAGTTGTCTAATGACCTCAAGAATCAGAGCTCTAAATGAAGAGCTTTACCAGGACTTTCAAGAAAATAAGAAAGTCACAACATCATCAATCTTAACGAAACTTACAAAGCTACGTAGAGAGTTAAGAAAATCTATCAACGAAAATAAATGCAGTTGGTGCGAATGTGATATCGAAAAGTTTAGAGATAAAAATAGTCGTACAGAGTATTTAATTTCAGGTCTTTGTCAGGATTGCCAGGACGCAACGTTCAAGGAGGCAAACTGATGAAAAGAATAATCAAAGATCCAACGTATAACGTTTATTCCCAGGGTGGAAATGTTGAACGTGCAGGAAAAGAAATAACAAAAGATAAGTTAATGAAACTTGCTGATATGGAAAAGATTGAGTTCGACGTGCAGCAGGACCTGCTTCAAACATTAAAAGATATGTACGAGAAAGAGAAATCAAAAGGTCAAAGTTTCTCTGATTGGCTAAAGAATAAACCAATAGATGAGCTCAAACGTATAGAGCTCAATAGTGGTGGATCTGTTGCTGAAAAATATGAGGACTTAATTGATTCTTACGAAAAAGGAATTGATGTAATGCCTGATGAATCATTAACAGATTACATATCTCGAATACGTAAAGCTCAATTATTAGAAAAGTTAAAGGATTAGGAGGACCAATGATTACTAATGAAAATATACAAAAGTTTAAAAATTATGGGTTAGTTCTTACTCCTGTAAATAAAACAAATGACATAAAGGATAAATCCCCTGTTGTTAAAAATGGTTCTTGGTCAGCTGATTGGACAGATCAAGAGCTGCTAGACGCAAATAGATTAGGTGCATTCCACAAAGAATCAGGAATATACGATATCGATTTTGATGATAAGAGTTTGAGAGCAAATAAGTTTATCGATCTCTTACCTCGAACATTAACCATTGGAAAAAAAGTTAATGGTGCTGTTGTAGCAACACATAAGATTTACAAATTACCTGAAGACGTAAAGTTTAAATCTTACAATTATCCTAAAGCAGCAAAGAAAGGCGAAACAATTGTTGAAACACTTGCAGGCACACAAACTATTATTGCAGGTGTTGATAGAGTCATTATCGATAACGTTGAGCCTGCGGTTCTCGATCCTGCAGCAATCGATAAAGATTTGAGAATGATTGTAGCTTTTTCAGAATTGTTAAAACACACAATAGACATAGACCAACGTAACCATTTTTATTTTAGGCTTGGTGGTGCCTTGGCTAGTCAAACCGATATCCCAATGGATATGAGGCTGAAATACGTAGAGAAATTGTGCGATCTAACAAATGATGATGAAGTTAAAAATCGACTCTCTTGCATTGAAAGACAGCAGAATAACTATGAAAATGGCAAAGAATGCTATTCGATAAAAGAGTTATCTGATTTCTTGAATACAAACCTCAAAGGTTTTGATGAAATAAAAAAACTAAACGTAGAGGAAAAGAAAGTTGCAACAGGTTTAAATATTCTTAATGGACATCAGTTTGTTGTTAAGGATTTTCCTGAACCTGAATACTTGTTAAATCCGATAGTTGCTAAAGGACAGATACGTCAAGTTTTTGCAAAAGCAGGTACAGGTAAAACTTTATATTGTCTTCACGAAGCAGCAGCTGTTGCTAGTGGTTACGATTTTCTAAAGTATAAACACAACGGACATAAAACACCTGTTCTATACGTAGAGGGCGAAATGGATTCTGCGAGTATTAAGAAAAGAATATTCGATATCCAGGACGCATACGAAATGGCTGACAGAGAATTGAATATGAATTTCATATTCTTTGCAACGTTAGCAATTCAAGATCATATGCATTTTGAATCTTTGACAAAAGAAATAGGAAGACTCAACGTAGAGATAACAGCTCAAAAGATAGAAAAGATTACAGGAATAAAACCTGTCATCTATTTAGACAACATCACAGCTCTAACTATTATGCAGGAAAAGGAGGGTGCTGATTGGATTGAGCTTATGCATTGGTTAAGTAAATTACGTAACAGAGGTTATCACGTTACATTTTTACACCACCCAACAAAAGAGGGTGCAACAGCTTCAGGATCAAACATCAAAGAACGTTCAATTGATATTGATATGAAACTTACAACACCTGACGAAAAAGAATCTGTTGAGGACTACGAAGATAATCATACTCAAATGACTATCTCTTTTTTGAAATGGAGGGAACATATGAACACCACCCATTCAAAAGAACGTACAGCAATAATCAACAGGTCAAATGGTTCTTGGTTATTATTTCCTAAACTTACGAAGACTCAACGTAAAATATGGAATCAATTAAAAGCAGGAAAATTACCTGCACAAATAATTGATAACAAGAAAGAGGGAATGAGTAAGGCCAACGTTTATAAAACAATAAAAATATTAGTACAGGAGGGACTATATGACGAAGAAGACAAACATAGTGGTAACTATTAAATGAACATAGTTGATAAACCATTAACGGATTTGCAAAAGAAGTTTGCACGTTATTACGTGGAGGCTAAATATGGGAATCAAAGTTTATCAAATACTGAATGCGCTATCAAAGCAGGTTATTCTGCTGATAGTGCATATCAGAGAGCTTATGAATTATTAAACCCTAGAATATCCCCTCACGTAGTTAATTACATAGGTAAGCTGCAGGAGGACTTTAGATTAAAAAACAATATTGATCCTGATAAGCATATGGCACGATTACATTATTTAGGTCAGCTTGCAGAACAAAATAAAATGGTTGGAGTTGCTTTACGTGCAGAAGAATTAAGAGGTAAGGTTGCAGGTTACTACATAGACCGACAGATCATTAAAAATAAAAATGGTCCTGATTATGATTCAATGTCCTCGGAGGAATTAGAGGAAGCAATGAATAAGATGTTATTAGATTACGAACATATCTTAACACCTAAAGGAAAAGATTTGGTTGAGAGGAAACAAAAACACAATGAAGAGCAAAGGAAAAAAAATGGAAAAACTAACGGAAGCAATGAGTGATAAACAGATGAAATCTGCGTTAAGAGATTTAGGATTTGCTGTTAAGAAGTTAGCCAAAAACTATGATCTGTTAATGGAATCTCAACGATTAATAATGCGTTTAGAACAAGATGTATTTCACGAAAAATGGAAAGTCAGATATCTAACTAGACGTTTAAAAGCAATAAACCCACACGAAGCAGTTACAGAAGAAGAGCTGCAGGAGATGATTAAACACAATGAAAATTAATGAATATAACCAAATGATGAAATATTTAACTAGACGTAAAGATCCCAAAAAGCCTGATGATTATATCTATGACGGATCAAAAGGAACAATAAGAGCTGAACGAGATATCAAAGAAGAGGAAATAAACAAAGATCCAAATATTTTAAGACGGATCAAATATTATTCTGAAACTTATGATGACGTAAAGCTAGGAAAGGATTTTGATAAAGCTATTGCTGCAGAAGATAAAAACCTGGCAGCTCTAGGTAGAGCTAAACCTAATATGTATGAAAGAGGTAAGATGATTGACGGAGTTAAGAAACGTTTAGCCAATAGTAGAGCTTATGGTTACGATCCTAAAAATGATAAACCATTTACTAAAATTGCTAATAATTTAGGTAAGAAAAAACCAGTTGTTAAAAAGGCTGCACGTATGCCTTTACCTGAAATCCCTACTCCAATTATAGACGTAGAGTTTTTTAAAAAACCTGAAGCTGATCCTGCACTAGACGCATTAGGAAAAAAAGTATTTGCAGATAAAGCAAGAAGCGACGCAGAAAAGAATAAAGGATTACCTGGGATTCTTTCAGTCGATATCTCAAAAATTTTGAAATAAAATTTTTCAAAATGTTAATTACAAACGTCTAGATCAAACACTATAACCTTAACTATAAGTACCTAGTTTTGACTCTGTATGGGTCCCCCTTTTTAACTAAACGTATTTTAGACTCTCAATGGGACCTCTCTTGGAGGTCACGTGAGGCNGCAACAGCNGCCGAACATTTGGACTCAATTTGAACTACAATGATTTTATTTTTGTTACACAATTGCTTACTTTTTTGATAGAGTCTTTTTGAGTGTTGAAGATAGGAATGTAAAGATTGTTATTGTAAATACTTAACGTTTTGGTGGGCCCGCCAGGACTCGAACCTGGGACCAATACATTATGAGTGTACTGCGTGAACCCATTTTAACGTTATAGTATCTAACTAATTTAATAATAGCAATTTCATTTACACAATTTCGAACACACTCGCTAACTAGAAAGGATAAAAAATGGCGACAATTCGAAAGCATAATAACAAATGGCAAAGCATAGTACGAGTGGTTGGATATCCTCAACGTACACAAAGTTTTACAATGAAATCTGATGCTGTTGCTTGGTCAAAGCAGGTTGAATTAGATATTCAAAGGGACCTGCATAATCTTAAAAAAATAAAATATCCTACGTTCAAAGAATGTTTAGAAAGATACAGGGACGAAATAATTGTATCTAAACGTTCTAAAGATATGGAATCAAGGTTAGTTAAGTACATATTAACCGAGGGTTTTGTTAATTTTCCAATTAATAAAATTGATTCTGCAATGATAGCAAGTTACAGAGACAGAGCTTTAAAGTCTCTTAAATCAAGTTCAGTTAATAGACGTTTAGCGATCATATCTCATATGTACTCAATCGCTTTAAAAGAATGGGGTTACAATGTTGATAATCCTGTTTTGAATATTAGACGTCCTGTTAATCCTGAACCGAGGGATAGAAGATTTACTAAAGAAGAGCTGCACAAGTTGCTTCGTGGAAATAGAGCAGATCCACAAATGAAGTTTATTATTGAGCTTGCGCTAGAGACAGCTTTACGTAGATCAGAAATAGCAAACATTAAACCTGAACATTGGACAGGCAATATGTTGAAAGTTGTTAAGGCAAAAGTAAAACCTCGAACAATACCTTTAACAAAGAGAGCGCAGCAGCTGCTTCGAGAAAACTTACCTATACGTAAAAGTGCTAATGCTATCTTAATGATGTGGAAACGATTGATGAAATATTATGAGATCGAAGACGCACATTTTCACGATTTAAGACACGAAAGTATTTGCAGGTTATTTACAGATAAGAATCTATCAGTACCAGAGGCCCAGGTTATCAGTGGACATTTGGAACCTCGAACACTGCTAAAGGTTTATGCCAACATCAAAGCAGAGGATATAGTTCACAAACTCGGCTAGTTCAGTTTGTTTATCTTTACGTATTTGAGACTTTGAGATTTTAATAATAATTATTATTAGTCTCATAGTCTCGTATGTATAGATAAGGACTACCGAGACTCAAAAAGAGCCCTACGAGTCACCCCCTTTTCATAGTTCCACGATCCGTAAATTTCCGTAAAAGACTCTAAAATCACGCATATTGGACTCAATATTAAATTTATATTTCAGTGAACAATGTTCTTGATCCTATACTTAAAAATATGCATAAGTCGTTTCATACAAGTTTCATAAATCTTTAAAATTTATGCGAGGTCAGAAAAGACACTCCACACAAATAACATCAAATTTTTTCTAGGAAAAAGTTTTTTACTAATGACATTGAATTAAAACCATTTCAGGTTTATAGAATCTACATCATTAGTAATAACACTTTTAACGAATGGGCTTACGTTGATCTTTCCTAGATTAATTTGAGCCCATTTTTAGTTAAAGGAGTTGTCTAATGACCTCAAGAATCAGAGCTCTAAATGAAGAGCTTTACCAGGACTTTCAAGAAAATAAGAAAGTCACAACATCATCAATCTTAACGAAACTTACAAAGCTACGTAGAGAGTTAAGAAAATCTATCAACGAAAATAAATGCAGTTGGTGCGAATGTGATATCGAAAAGTTTAGAGATAAAAATAGTCGTACAGAGTATTTAATTTCAGGTCTTTGTCAGGATTGCCAGGACGCAACGTTCAAGGAGGCAAACTGATGAAAAGAATAATCAAAGATCCAACGTATAACGTTTATTCCCAGGGTGGAAATGTTGAACGTGCAGGAAAAGAAATAACAAAAGATAAGTTAATGAAACTTGCTGATATGGAAAAGATTGAGTTCGACGTGCAGCAGGACCTGCTTCAAACATTAAAAGATATGTACGAGAAAGAGAAATCAAAAGGTCAAAGTTTCTCTGATTGGCTAAAGAATAAACCAATAGATGAGCTCAAACGTATAGAGCTCAATAGTGGTGGATCTGTTGCTGAAAAATATGAGGACTTAATTGATTCTTACGAAAAAGGAATTGATGTAATGCCTGATGAATCATTAACAGATTACATATCTCGAATACGTAAAGCTCAATTATTAGAAAAGTTAAAGGATTAGGAGGACCAATGATTACTAATGAAAATATACAAAAGTTTAAAAATTATGGGTTAGTTCTTACTCCTGTAAATAAAACAAATGACATAAAGGATAAATCCCCTGTTGTTAAAAATGGTTCTTGGTCAGCTGATTGGACAGATCAAGAGCTGCTAGACGCAAATAGATTAGGTGCATTCCACAAAGAATCAGGAATATACGATATCGATTTTGATGATAAGAGTTTGAGAGCAAATAAGTTTATCGATCTCTTACCTCGAACATTAACCATTGGAAAAAAAGTTAATGGTGCTGTTGTAGCAACACATAAGATTTACAAATTACCTGAAGACGTAAAGTTTAAATCTTACAATTATCCTAAAGCAGCAAAGAAAGGCGAAACAATTGTTGAAACACTTGCAGGCACACAAACTATTATTGCAGGTGTTGATAGAGTCATTATCGATAACGTTGAGCCTGCGGTTCTCGATCCTGCAGCAATCGATAAAGATTTGAGAATGATTGTAGCTTTTTCAGAATTGTTAAAACACACAATAGACATAGACCAACGTAACCATTTTTATTTTAGGCTTGGTGGTGCCTTGGCTAGTCAAACCGATATCCCAATGGATATGAGGCTGAAATACGTAGAGAAATTGTGCGATCTAACAAATGATGATGAAGTTAAAAATCGACTCTCTTGCATTGAAAGACAGCAGAATAACTATGAAAATGGCAAAGAATGCTATTCGATAAAAGAGTTATCTGATTTCTTGAATACAAACCTCAAAGGTTTTGATGAAATAAAAAAACTAAACGTAGAGGAAAAGAAAGTTGCAACAGGTTTAAATATTCTTAATGGACATCAGTTTGTTGTTAAGGATTTTCCTGAACCTGAATACTTGTTAAATCCGATAGTTGCTAAAGGACAGATACGTCAAGTTTTTGCAAAAGCAGGTACAGGTAAAACTTTATATTGTCTTCACGAAGCAGCAGCTGTTGCTAGTGGTTACGATTTTCTAAAGTATAAACACAACGGACATAAAACACCTGTTCTATACGTAGAGGGCGAAATGGATTCTGCGAGTATTAAGAAAAGAATATTCGATATCCAGGACGCATACGAAATGGCTGACAGAGAATTGAATATGAATTTCATATTCTTTGCAACGTTAGCAATTCAAGATCATATGCATTTTGAATCTTTGACAAAAGAAATAGGAAGACTCAACGTAGAGATAACAGCTCAAAAGATAGAAAAGATTACAGGAATAAAACCTGTCATCTATTTAGACAACATCACAGCTCTAACTATTATGCAGGAAAAGGAGGGTGCTGATTGGATTGAGCTTATGCATTGGTTAAGTAAATTACGTAACANAGGTTATCACGTTACATTTTTACACCACCCAACAAAAGAGGGTGCAACAGCTTCAGGATCAAACATCAAAGAACGTTCAATTGATATTGATATGAAACTTACAACACCTGACGAAAAAGAATCTGTTGAGGACTACGAAGATAATCATACTCAAATGACTATCTCTTTTTTGAAATGGAGGGAACATATGAACACCACCCATTCAAAAGAACGTACAGCAATAATCAACAGGTCAAATGGTTCTTGGTTATTATTTCCTAAACTTACGAAGACTCAACGTAAAATATGGAATCAATTAAAAGCAGGAAAATTACCTGCACAAATAATTGATAACAAGAAAGAGGGAATGAGTAAGGCCAACGTTTATAAAACAATAAAAATATTAGTACAGGAGGGACTATATGACGAAGAAGACAAACATAGTGGTAACTATTAAATGAACATAGTTGATAAACCATTAACGGATTTGCAAAAGAAGTTTGCACGTTATTACGTGGAGGCTAAATATGGGAATCAAAGTTTATCAAATACTGAATGCGCTATCAAAGCAGGTTATTCTGCTGATAGTGCATATCAGAGAGCTTATGAATTATTAAACCCTAGAATATCCCCTCACGTAGTTAATTACATAGGTAAGCTGCAGGAGGACTTTAGATTAAAAAACAATATTGATCCTGATAAGCATATGGCACGATTACATTATTTAGGTCAGCTTGCAGAACAAAATAAAATGGTTGGAGTTGCTTTACGTGCAGAAGAATTAAGAGGTAAGGTTGCAGGTTACTACATAGACCGACAGATCATTAAAAATAAAAATGGTCCTGATTATGATTCAATGTCCTCGGAGGAATTAGAGGAAGCAATGAATAAGATGTTATTAGATTACGAACATATCTTAACACCTAAAGGAAAAGATTTGGTTGAGAGGAAACAAAAACACAATGAAGAGCAAAGGAAAAAAAATGGAAAAACTAACGGAAGCAATGAGTGATAAACAGATGAAATCTGCGTTAAGAGATTTAGGATTTGCTGTTAAGAAGTTAGCCAAAAACTATGATCTGTTAATGGAATCTCAACGATTAATAATGCGTTTAGAACAAGATGTATTTCACGAAAAATGGAAAGTCAGATATCTAACTAGACGTTTAAAAGCAATAAACCCACACGAAGCAGTTACAGAAGAAGAGCTGCAGGAGATGATTAAACACAATGAAAATTAATGAATATAACCAAATGATGAAATATTTAACTAGACGTAAAGATCCCAAAAAGCCTGATGATTATATCTATGACGGATCAAAAGGAACAATAAGAGCTGAACGAGATATCAAAGAAGAGGAAATAAACAAAGATCCAAATATTTTAAGACGGATCAAATATTATTCTGAAACTTATGATGACGTAAAGCTAGGAAAGGATTTTGATAAAGCTATTGCTGCAGAAGATAAAAACCTGGCAGCTCTAGGTAGAGCTAAACCTAATATGTATGAAAGAGGTAAGATGATTGACGGAGTTAAGAAACGTTTAGCCAATAGTAGAGCTTATGGTTACGATCCTAAAAATGATAAACCATTTACTAAAATTGCTAATAATTTAGGTAAGAAAAAACCAGTTGTTAAAAAGGCTGCACGTATGCCTTTACCTGAAATCCCTACTCCAATTATAGACGTAGAGTTTTTTAAAAAACCTGAAGCTGATCCTGCACTAGACGCATTAGGAAAAAAAGTATTTGCAGATAAAGCAAGAAGCGACGCAGAAAAGAATAAAGGATTACCTGGGATTCTTTCAGTCGATATCTCAAAAATTTTGAAATAAAATTTTTCAAAATGTTAATTACAAACGTCTAGATCAAACACTATAACCTTAACTATAAGTACCTAGTTTTGACTCTGTATGGGTCCCCCTTTTTAACTAAACGTATTTTAGACTCTCAATGGGACCTCTCTTGGAGGTCACGTGAGGCCGCAACAGCGGCCGAACATTTGGACTCAATTTGAACTACAATGATTTTATTTTTGTTACACAATTGCTTACTTTTTTGATAGAGTCTTTTTGAGTGTTGAAGATAGGAATGTAAAGATTGTTATTGTAAATACTTAACGTTTTGGTGGGCCCGCCAGGACTCGAACCTGGGACCAATACATTATGAGTGTACTGCGTGAACCCATTTTAACGTTATAGTATCTAACTAATTTAATAATAGCAATTTCATTTACACAATTTCGAACACACTCGCTAACTAGAAAGGATAAAAAATGGCGACAATTCGAAAGCATAATAACAAATGGCAAAGCATAGTACGAGTGGTTGGATATCCTCAACGTACACAAAGTTTTACAATGAAATCTGATGCTGTTGCTTGGTCAAAGCAGGTTGAATTAGATATTCAAAGGGACCTGCATAATCTTAAAAAAATAAAATATCCTACGTTCAAAGAATGTTTAGAAAGATACAGGGACGAAATAATTGTATCTAAACGTTCTAAAGATATGGAATCAAGGTTAGTTAAGTACATATTAACCGAGGGTTTTGTTAATTTTCCAATTAATAAAATTGATTCTGCAATGATAGCAAGTTACAGAGACAGAGCTTTAAAGTCTCTTAAATCAAGTTCAGTTAATAGACGTTTAGCGATCATATCTCATATGTACTCAATCGCTTTAAAAGAATGGGGTTACAATGTTGATAATCCTGTTTTGAATATTAGACGTCCTGTTAATCCTGAACCGAGGGATAGAAGATTTACTAAAGAAGAGCTGCACAAGTTGCTTCGTGGAAATAGAGCAGATCCACAAATGAAGTTTATTATTGAGCTTGCGCTAGAGACAGCTTTACGTAGATCAGAAATAGCAAACATTAAACCTGAACATTGGACAGGCAATATGTTGAAAGTTGTTAAGGCAAAAGTAAAACCTCGAACAATACCTTTAACAAAGAGAGCGCAGCAGCTGCTTCGAGAAAACTTACCTATACGTAAAAGTGCTAATGCTATCTTAATGATGTGGAAACGATTGATGAAATATTATGAGATCGAAGACGCACATTTTCACGATTTAAGACACGAAAGTATTTGCAGGTTATTTACAGATAAGAATCTATCAGTACCAGAGGCCCAGGTTATCAGTGGACATTTGGAACCTCGAACACTGCTAAAGGTTTATGCCAACATCAAAGCAGAGGATATAGTTCACAAACTCGGCTAGTTCAGTTTGTTTATCTTTACGTATTTGAGACTTTGAGATTTTAATAATAATTATTATTAGTCTCATAGTCTCGTATGTATAGATAAGGACTACCGAGACTCAAAAAGAGCCCTACGAGTCACCCCCTTTTCATAGTTCCACGATCCGTAAATTTCCGTAAAAGACTCTAAAATCACGCATATTGGACTCAATATTAAATTTATATTTCAGTGAACATAGTTCTTGATCCTATACTTAAAAATATGCATAAGTCGTTTCATACAAGTTTCATAAATCTTTAAAATTTATGCGAGGTCAGAAAAGACACTCCACACAAATAACATCAAATTTTTTCTAGGAAAAAGTTTTTTACTAATGACATTGAATTAAAACCATTTCAGGTTTATAGAATCTACATCATTAGTAATAACACTTTTAACGAATGGGCTTACGTTGATCTTTCCTAGATTAATTTGAGCCCATTTTTAGTTAAAGGAGTTGTCTAATGACCTCAAGAATCAGAGCTCTAAATGAAGAGCTTTACCAGGACTTTCAAGAAAATAAGAAAGTCACAACATCATCAATCTTAACGAAACTTACAAAGCTACGTAGAGAGTTAAGAAAATCTATCAACGAAAATAAATGCAGTTGGTGCGAATGTGATATCGAAAAGTTTAGAGATAAAAATAGTCGTACAGAGTATTTAATTTCAGGTCTTTGTCAGGATTGCCAGGACGCAACGTTCAAGGAGGCAAACTGATGAAAAGAATAATCAAAGATCCAACGTATAACGTTTATTCCCAGGGTGGAAATGTTGAACGTGCAGGAAAAGAAATAACAAAAGATAAGTTAATGAAACTTGCTGATATGGAAAAGATTGAGTTCGACGTGCAGCAGGACCTGCTTCAAACATTAAAAGATATGTACGAGAAAGAGAAATCAAAAGGTCAAAGTTTCTCTGATTGGCTAAAGAATAAACCAATAGATGAGCTCAAACGTATAGAGCTCAATAGTGGTGGATCTGTTGCTGAAAAATATGAGGACTTAATTGATTCTTACGAAAAAGGAATTGATGTAATGCCTGATGAATCATTAACAGATTACATATCTCGAATACGTAAAGCTCAATTATTAGAAAAGTTAAAGGATTAGGAGGACCAATGATTACTAATGAAAATATACAAAAGTTTAAAAATTATGGGTTAGTTCTTACTCCTGTAAATAAAACAAATGACATAAAGGATAAATCCCCTGTTGTTAAAAATGGTTCTTGGTCAGCTGATTGGACAGATCAAGAGCTGCTAGACGCAAATAGATTAGGTGCATTCCACAAAGAATCAGGAATATACGATATCGATTTTGATGATAAGAGTTTGAGAGCAAATAAGTTTATCGATCTCTTACCTCGAACATTAACCATTGGAAAAAAAGTTAATGGTGCTGTTGTAGCAACACATAAGATTTACAAGTTACCTGAAGACGTAAAGTTTAAATCTTACAATTATCCTAAAGCAGCAAAGAAAGGCGAAACAATTGTTGAAACACTTGCAGGCACACAAACTATTATTGCAGGTGTTGATAGAGTCATTATCGATAACGTTGAGCCTGCGGTTCTCGATCCTGCAGCAATCGATAAAGATTTGAGAATGATTGTAGCTTTTTCAGAATTGTTAAAACACACAATAGACATAGACCAACGTAACCATTTTTATTTTAGGCTTGGTGGTGCCTTGGCTAGTCAAACCGATATCCCAATGGATATGAGGCTGAAATACGTAGAGAAATTGTGCGATCTAACAAATGATGATGAAGTTAAAAATCGACTCTCTTGCATTGAAAGACAGCAGAATAACTATGAAAATGGCAAAGAATGCTATTCGATAAAAGAGTTATCTGATTTCTTGAATACAAACCTCAAAGGTTTTGATGAAATAAAAAAACTAAACGTAGAGGAAAAGAAAGTTGCAACAGGTTTAAATATTCTTAATGGACATCAGTTTGTTGTTAAGGATTTTCCTGAACCTGAATACTTGTTAAATCCGATAGTTGCTAAAGGACAGATACGTCAAGTTTTTGCAAAAGCAGGTACAGGTAAAACTTTATATTGTCTTCACGAAGCAGCAGCTGTTGCTAGTGGTTACGATTTTCTAAAGTATAAACACAACGGACATAAAACACCTGTTCTATACGTAGAGGGCGAAATGGATTCTGCGAGTATTAAGAAAAGAATATTCGATATCCAGGACGCATACGAAATGGCTGACAGAGAATTGAATATGAATTTCATATTCTTTGCAACGTTAGCAATTCAAGATCATATGCATTTTGAATCTTTGACAAAAGAAATAGGAAGACTCAACGTAGAGATAACAGCTCAAAAGATAGAAAAGATTACAGGAATAAAACCTGTCATCTATTTAGACAACATCACAGCTCTAACTATTATGCAGGAAAAGGAGGGTGCTGATTGGATTGAGCTTATGCATTGGTTAAGTAAATTACGTAACAGAGGTTATCACGTTACATTTTTACACCACCCAACAAAAGAGGGTGCAACAGCTTCAGGATCAAACATCAAAGAACGTTCAATTGATATTGATATGAAACTTACAACACCTGACGAAAAAGAATCTGTTGAGGACTACGAAGATAATCATACTCAAATGACTATCTCTTTTTTGAAATGGAGGGAACATATGAACACCACCCATTCAAAAGAACGTACAGCAATAATCAACAGGTCAAATGGTTCTTGGTTATTATTTCCTAAACTTACGAAGACTCAACGTAAAATATGGAATCAATTAAAAGCAGGAAAATTACCTGCACAAATAATTGATAACAAGAAAGAGGGAATGAGTAAGGCCAACGTTTATAAAACAATAAAAATATTAGTACAGGAGGGACTATATGACGAAGAAGACAAACATAGTGGTAACTATTAAATGAACATAGTTGATAAACCATTAACGGATTTGCAAAAGAAGTTTGCACGTTATTACGTGGAGGCTAAATATGGGAATCAAAGTTTATCAAATACTGAATGCGCTATCAAAGCAGGTTATTCTGCTGATAGTGCATATCAGAGAGCTTATGAATTATTAAACCCTAGAATATCCCCTCACGTAGTTAATTACATAGGTAAGCTGCAGGAGGACTTTAGATTAAAAAACAATATTGATCCTGATAAGCATATGGCACGATTACATTATTTAGGTCAGCTTGCAGAACAAAATAAAATGGTTGGAGTTGCTTTACGTGCAGAAGAATTAAGAGGTAAGGTTGCAGGTTACTACATAGACCGACAGATCATTAAAAATAAAAATGGTCCTGATTATGATTCAATGTCCTCGGAGGAATTAGAGGAAGCAATGAATAAGATGTTATTAGATTACGAACATATCTTAACACCTAAAGGAAAAGATTTGGTTGAGAGGAAACAAAAACACAATGAAGAGCAAAGGAAAAAAAATGGAAAAACTAACGGAAGCAATGAGTGATAAACAGATGAAATCTGCGTTAAGAGATTTAGGATTTGCTGTTAAGAAGTTAGCCAAAAACTATGATCTGTTAATGGAATCTCAACGATTAATAATGCGTTTAGAACAAGATGTATTTCACGAAAAATGGAAAGTCAGATATCTAACTAGACGTTTAAAAGCAATAAACCCACACGAAGCAGTTACAGAAGAAGAGCTGCAGGAGATGATTAAACACAATGAAAATTAATGAATATAACCAAATGATGAAATATTTAACTAGACGTAAAGATCCCAAAAAGCCTGATGATTATATCTATGACGGATCAAAAGGAACAATAAGAGCTGAACGAGATATCAAAGAAGAGGAAATAAACAAAGATCCAAATATTTTAAGACGGATCAAATATTATTCTGAAACTTATGATGACGTAAAGCTAGGAAAGGATTTTGATAAAGCTATTGCTGCAGAAGATAAAAACCTGGCAGCTCTAGGTAGAGCTAAACCTAATATGTATGAAAGAGGTAAGATGATTGACGGAGTTAAGAAACGTTTAGCCAATAGTAGAGCTTATGGTTACGATCCTAAAAATGATAAACCATTTACTAAAATTGCTAATAATTTAGGTAAGAAAAAACCAGTTGTTAAAAAGGCTGCACGTATGCCTTTACCTGAAATCCCTACTCCAATTATAGACGTAGAGTTTTTTAAAAAACCTGAAGCTGATCCTGCACTAGACGCATTAGGAAAAAAAGTATTTGCAGATAAAGCAAGAAGCGACGCAGAAAAGAATAAAGGATTACCTGGGATTCTTTCAGTCGATATCTCAAAAATTTTGAAATAAAATTTTTCAAAATGTTAATTACAAACGTCTAGATCAAACACTATAACCTTAACTATAAGTACCTAGTTTTGACTCTGTATGGGTCCCCCTTTTTAACTAAACGTATTTTAGACTCTCAATGGGACCTCTCTTGGAGGTCACGTGAGGCCGCAACAGCGGCCGAACATTTGGACTCAATTTGAACTACAATGATTTTATTTTTGTTACACAATTGCTTACTTTTTTGATAGAGTCTTTTTGAGTGTTGAAGATAGGAATGTAAAGATTGTTATTGTAAATACTTAACGTTTTGGTGGGCCCGCCAGGACTCGAACCTGGGACCAATACATTATGAGTGTACTGCGTGAACCCATTTTAACGTTATAGTATCTAACTAATTTAATAATAGCAATTTCATTTACACAATTTCGAACACACTCGCTAACTAGAAAGGATAAAAAATGGCGACAATTCGAAAGCATAATAACAAATGGCAAAGCATAGTACGAGTGGTTGGATATCCTCAACGTACACAAAGTTTTACAATGAAATCTGATGCTGTTGCTTGGTCAAAGCAGGTTGAATTAGATATTCAAAGGGACCTGCATAATCTTAAAAAAATAAAATATCCTACGTTCAAAGAATGTTTAGAAAGATACAGGGACGAAATAATTGTATCTAAACGTTCTAAAGATATGGAATCAAGGTTAGTTAAGTACATATTAACCGAGGGTTTTGTTAATTTTCCAATTAATAAAATTGATTCTGCAATGATAGCAAGTTACAGAGACAGAGCTTTAAAGTCTCTTAAATCAAGTTCAGTTAATAGACGTTTAGCGATCATATCTCATATGTACTCAATCGCTTTAAAAGAATGGGGTTACAATGTTGATAATCCTGTTTTGAATATTAGACGTCCTGTTAATCCTGAACCGAGGGATAGAAGATTTACTAAAGAAGAGCTGCACAAGTTGCTTCGTGGAAATAGAGCAGATCCACAAATGAAGTTTATTATTGAGCTTGCGCTAGAGACAGCTTTACGTAGATCAGAAATAGCAAACATTAAACCTGAACATTGGACAGGCAATATGTTGAAAGTTGTTAAGGCAAAAGTAAAACCTCGAACAATACCTTTAACAAAGAGAGCGCAGCAGCTGCTTCGAGAAAACTTACCTATACGTAAAAGTGCTAATGCTATCTTAATGATGTGGAAACGATTGATGAAATATTATGAGATCGAAGACGCACATTTTCACGATTTAAGACACGAAAGTATTTGCAGGTTATTTACAGATAAGAATCTATCAGTACCAGAGGCCCAGGTTATCAGTGGACATTTGGAACCTCGAACACTGCTAAAGGTTTATGCCAACATCAAAGCAGAGGATATAGTTCACAAACTCGGCTAGTTCAGTTTGTTTATCTTTACGTATTTGAGACTTTGAGATTTTAATAATAATTATTATTAGTCTCATAGTCTCGTATGTATAGATAAGGACTACCGAGACTCAAAAAGAGCCCTACGAGTCACCCCCTTTTCATAGTTCCACGATCCGTAAATTTCCGTAAAAGACTCTAAAATCACGCATATTGGACTCAATATTAAATTTATATTTCAGTGAACAATGTTCTTGATCCTATACTTAAAAATATGCATAAGTCGTTTCATACAAGTTTCATAAATCTTTAAAATTTATGCGAGGTCAGAAAAGACACTCCACACAAATAACATCAAATTTTTTCTAGGAAAAAGTTTTTTACTAATGACATTGAATTAAAACCATTTCAGGTTTATAGAATCTACATCATTAGTAATAACACTTTTAACGAATGGGCTTACGTTGATCTTTCCTAGATTAATTTGAGCCCATTTTTAGTTAAAGGAGTTGTCTAATGACCTCAAGAATCAGAGCTCTAAATGAAGAGCTTTACCAGGACTTTCAAGAAAATAAGAAAGTCACAACATCATCAATCTTAACGAAACTTACAAAGCTACGTAGAGAGTTAAGAAAATCTATCAACGAAAATAAATGCAGTTGGTGCGAATGTGATATCGAAAAGTTTAGAGATAAAAATAGTCGTACAGAGTATTTAATTTCAGGTCTTTGTCAGGATTGCCAGGACGCAACGTTCAAGGAGGCAAACTGATGAAAAGAATAATCAAAGATCCAACGTATAACGTTTATTCCCAGGGTGGAAATGTTGAACGTGCAGGAAAAGAAATAACAAAAGATAAGTTAATGAAACTTGCTGATATGGAAAAGATTGAGTTCGACGTGCAGCAGGACCTGCTTCAAACATTAAAAGATATGTACGAGAAAGAGAAATCAAAAGGTCAAAGTTTCTCTGATTGGCTAAAGAATAAACCAATAGATGAGCTCAAACGTATAGAGCTCAATAGTGGTGGATCTGTTGCTGAAAAATATGAGGACTTAATTGATTCTTACGAAAAAGGAATTGATGTAATGCCTGATGAATCATTAACAGATTACATATCTCGAATACGTAAAGCTCAATTATTAGAAAAGTTAAAGGATTAGGAGGACCAATGATTACTAATGAAAATATACAAAAGTTTAAAAATTATGGGTTAGTTCTTACTCCTGTAAATAAAACAAATGACATAAAGGATAAATCCCCTGTTGTTAAAAATGGTTCTTGGTCAGCTGATTGGACAGATCAAGAGCTGCTAGACGCAAATAGATTAGGTGCATTCCACAAAGAATCAGGAATATACGATATCGATTTTGATGATAAGAGTTTGAGAGCAAATAAGTTTATCGATCTCTTACCTCGAACATTAACCATTGGAAAAAAAGTTAATGGTGCTGTTGTAGCAACACATAAGATTTACAAATTACCTGAAGACGTAAAGTTTAAATCTTACAATTATCCTAAAGCAGCAAAGAAAGGCGAAACAATTGTTGAAACACTTGCAGGCACACAAACTATTATTGCAGGTGTTGATAGAGTCATTATCGATAACGTTGAGCCTGCGGTTCTCGATCCTGCAGCAATCGATAAAGATTTGAGAATGATTGTAGCTTTTTCAGAATTGTTAAAACACACAATAGACATAGACCAACGTAACCATTTTTATTTTAGGCTTGGTGGTGCCTTGGCTAGTCAAACCGATATCCCAATGGATATGAGGCTGAAATACGTAGAGAAATTGTGCGATCTAACAAATGATGATGAAGTTAAAAATCGACTCTCTTGCATTGAAAGACAGCAGAATAACTATGAAAATGGCAAAGAATGCTATTCGATAAAAGAGTTATCTGATTTCTTGAATACAAACCTCAAAGGTTTTGATGAAATAAAAAAACTAAACGTAGAGGAAAAGAAAGTTGCAACAGGTTTAAATATTCTTAATGGACATCAGTTTGTTGTTAAGGATTTTCCTGAACCTGAATACTTGTTAAATCCGATAGTTGCTAAAGGACAGATACGTCAAGTTTTTGCAAAAGCAGGTACAGGTAAAACTTTATATTGTCTTCACGAAGCAGCAGCTGTTGCTAGTGGTTACGATTTTCTAAAGTATAAACACAACGGACATAAAACACCTGTTCTATACGTAGAGGGCGAAATGGATTCTGCGAGTATTAAGAAAAGAATATTCGATATCCAGGACGCATACGAAATGGCTGACAGAGAATTGAATATGAATTTCATATTCTTTGCAACGTTAGCAATTCAAGATCATATGCATTTTGAATCTTTGACAAAAGAAATAGGAAGACTCAACGTAGAGATAACAGCTCAAAAGATAGAAAAGATTACAGGAATAAAACCTNTCATCTATTTAGACAACATCACAGCTCTAACTATTATGCAGGAAAAGGAGGGTGCTGATTGGATTGAGCTTATGCATTGGTTAAGTAAATTACGTAACAAAGGTTATCACGTTACATTTTTACACCACCCAACAAAAGAGGGTGCAACAGCTTCAGGATCAAACATCAAAGAACGTTCAATTGATATTGATATGAAACTTACAACACCTGACGAAAAAGAATCTGTTGAGGACTACGAAGATAATCATACTCAAATGACTATCTCTTTTTTGAAATGGAGGGAACATATGAACACCACCCATTCAAAAGAACGTACAGCAATAATCAACAGGTCAAATGGTTCTTGGTTATTATTTCCTAAACTTACGAAGACTCAACGTAAAATATGGAATCAATTAAAAGCAGGAAAATTACCTGCACAAATAATTGATAACAAGAAAGAGGGAATGAGTAAGGCCAACGTTTATAAAACAATAAAAATATTAGTACAGGAGGGACTATATGACGAAGAAGACAAACATAGTGGTAACTATTAAATGAACATAGTTGATAAACCATTAACGGATTTGCAAAAGAAGTTTGCACGTTATTACGTGGAGGCTAAATATGGGAATCAAAGTTTATCAAATACTGAATGCGCTATCAAAGCAGGTTATTCTGCTGATAGTGCATATCAGAGAGCTTATGAATTATTAAACCCTAGAATATCCCCTCACGTAGTTAATTACATAGGTAAGCTGCAGGAGGACTTTAGATTAAAAAACAATATTGATCCTGATAAGCATATGGCACGATTACATTATTTAGGTCAGCTTGCAGAACAAAATAAAATGGTTGGAGTTGCTTTACGTGCAGAAGAATTAAGAGGTAAGGTTGCAGGTTACTACATAGACCGACAGATCATTAAAAATAAAAATGGTCCTGATTATGATTCAATGTCCTCGGAGGAATTAGAGGAAGCAATGAATAAGATGTTATTAGATTACGAACATATCTTAACACCTAAAGGAAAAGATTTGGTTGAGAGGAAACAAAAACACAATGAAGAGCAAAGGAAAAAAAATGGAAAAACTAACGGAAGCAATGAGTGATAAACAGATGAAATCTGCGTTAAGAGATTTAGGATTTGCTGTTAAGAAGTTAGCCAAAAACTATGATCTGTTAATGGAATCTCAACGATTAATAATGCGTTTAGAACAAGATGTATTTCACGAAAAATGGAAAGTCAGATATCTAACTAGACGTTTAAAAGCAATAAACCCACACGAAGCAGTTACAGAAGAAGAGCTGCAGGAGATGATTAAACACAATGAAAATTAATGAATATAACCAAATGATGAAATATTTAACTAGACGTAAAGATCCCAAAAAGCCTGATGATTATATCTATGACGGATCAAAAGGAACAATAAGAGCTGAACGAGATATCAAAGAAGAGGAAATAAACAAAGATCCAAATATTTTAAGACGGATCAAATATTATTCTGAAACTTATGATGACGTAAAGCTAGGAAAGGATTTTGATAAAGCTATTGCTGCAGAAGATAAAAACCTGGCAGCTCTAGGTAGAGCTAAACCTAATATGTATGAAAGAGGTAAGATGATTGACGGAGTTAAGAAACGTTTAGCCAATAGTAGAGCTTATGGTTACGATCCTAAAAATGATAAACCATTTACTAAAATTGCTAATAATTTAGGTAAGAAAAAACCAGTTGTTAAAAAGGCTGCACGTATGCCTTTACCTGAAATCCCTACTCCAATTATAGACGTAGAGTTTTTTAAAAAACCTGAAGCTGATCCTGCACTAGACGCATTAGGAAAAAAAGTATTTGCAGATAAAGCAAGAAGCGACGCAGAAAAGAATAAAGGATTACCTGGGATTCTTTCAGTCGATATCTCAAAAATTTTGAAATAAAATTTTTCAAAATGTTAATTACAAACGTCTAGATCAAACACTATAACCTTAACTATAAGTACCTAGTTTTGACTCTGTATGGGTCCCCCTTTTTAACTAAACGTATTTTAGACTCTCAATGGGACCTCTCTTGGAGGTCACGTGAGGCCGCAACAGCGGCCGAACATTTGGACTCAATTTGAACTACAATGATTTTATTTTTGTTACACAATTGCTTACTTTTTTGATAGAGTCTTTTTGAGTGTTGAAGATAGGAATGTAAAGATTGTTATTGTAAATACTTAACGTTTTGGTGGGCCCGCCAGGACTCGAACCTGGGACCAATACATTATGAGTGTACTGC
>FUFK010041533.1_pt1 | contig 51315 bp, 55 predicted proteins | sample 1021851 | NCBI WGS metagenome assembly FUFK01 (sample SAMEA51879418, study PRJEB19060) | metagenome | reverse complement strand
CTTTTCAGCGCAATAGTGACATACTTGCTAGTGACAAACCTATTGACATTCCCGTAATCAACCATACGTACTTCAGATTCCACAGTCATGGTGAGTTGATCAACGACGAACACTTCATCAAGTATTGTGAGATAGCTGATGGCAACCCGCGCACCACGTTTGCATTGTGGACAAAGCAGTGTGGTGTAGTGAGACAGAACATGGAGTTTGTACCAAACAACATGATCTTAATATACAGTAACCCCAGCATTGATAACGTGATGAGCAGACCACCTCGTGGTTTTCATCGCGTGTTCAATAACGTGTCCAAGAAGTATGTCGGACGCGCTAACTGCACAGGGCAGAGATGTATTGAATGCCTTGTGTGCTACCAGTTCGGTGGTGAGGAAGTCATCATCGAACATCAAAAGTAATGGAGAAAATCATGTACGAAGTAATGAAAGCACCACCACCCAAAAGAGCGCGAACTACAAGAGGTAGTGAATTGCGTGACCTCTTTGATTCAATGGAGGTAGGGGAATGGATGAGCGTAAAGGCTAAGGACAGAAGCCGTATGCAAGCCGCCGCTAGTTATCATCTGAAAGGACGGTACTCTATGTACAAGACTGATGATGGCGACTACGCTCTCATTAAGAAGTAACATGGTAGGGGTCGGCAACGGCCCCTTTTTTATTTTATAATATTATAAGTTGGAGATTGACATGACAAAGATAGCAGTTCACTACGCATTGTCGCAGGACTTTGAGGACTACACCCATGCGGCAATACTTGACATAGACCCAGAGAATGTGGGTGAGGAACTACGGACTAGACATCCGAAAGCAATTGATATATCATATACATATGTAGATCCAAACACAAAGAAAAGGAACTGGTGTTTGAGTTCTATATGTTATGCGGAAGGCAAGAAGCCTTTGCTGTACCGTAACCTTGAAGATGACAATAGAAACTGGAGGGAATTGTAATGGGTACTGCAAGTATGTACGGTAACGGATGCTTTGATGCTGAACTTGACTGTGCGTGGATGACACTGTTTGTCGAGATTCACTACTGCATCCACATGGAAGAAGAGGGAAAGCTAATTGAGATAGATCATGTTATGACCAAGACCGGCAACAATGGTGCAGGGTACAACGTGACTGAGTGGCTCAATGAGGACTACATACTCAACCTGATAGAGGAAGAGATTTCCAATGCTGACTACCACTACCTTGATCATGGAGATGGGCCATGATAGACGAAGATGATATACCAGAATACTTTTACAGAATAGAATACCAGAGTGACTCGGACGCAGGCACTGATGAATGGAGTAAGGGTAACAGTTACCTGTCTCTCCATGAGGCTGAGTCTGCTTTGGTGGGGCATATACAAAATTATCCTTATCTTCCTGTTAGGGTCAAATGCATAGGTCTTGAGAGAAAGTATACTATCTTAGGTAACTTTGATCCTTTTGGTGAGATAAGTTTCACTGTTAGAAACGTCGAAGAGCGACACTACAGGGAGGATAAATGATGGTTGTTATACAGTTTGACACACAGATGCCACAACACGCATCGCCTTGTGAGAGGCCAGTGATTCAGATGATGGTGGACCTGTTGTTAGAGGATGACGGTCAGGTTTCAATATGGGATGGTGAAGAGCTTGTGGTGTCAGGTTCAAGGAGCAAGACTCACATACTAGGTAACTTATCCCACACTGAGATGGATCAGGTGGAGTGGTACGACAAGAGCGGCAATACCAAAGGATGGTTCTTATTAATATACAACAATGGTTCGTCAAGCGATGGGCCAATGGTTGTTATCTCCGATTATTCTGCTAATGATTATTGTGATGGTGTTTACTCCAAACTAAGCGAGGTGTTCGATTGATGTCTTATTATATCATACCCATTAGGCAATTGAAAGGCGATATGCAGATATGGCGCAAAGTCAAAAGGCTACGCGATTTCAAACCTAGTGTCACAGAAGAAGAGTACGCAGTGAGACGTTCCATGAATTACAAACCTAGAGATACATGGTTCATCTATTATAACAAGGAAGGAAAGCTGGTCAAGTCGGGTTATCATTATTTGTACATAAAAGAAGACGATGACACCGGATGGTTGGCGAGGTTCAAGAACAAGTAAAAAAGTCTCTGGGGGCGGGGATCTTATAATATTATAAAATAACCGCAATTTACCCCTTGCGTTCTGCAGGGGGTTCTGTTACCCTATATCTGTATAGACTACACAGACAATGTAGTCTAAGTATTATTACTATTATTAATACATAGGAACTATATATGACTGAGCAAGAGATGATCGACGAAATGGTCGAGAGGGACTTACACCTGTTTACCTTGATTGAAGCACTTGAGGTGGTTGAAAATATAATCAGGGCGGTGTATAGTGAGATGGATTCCGCATCTATTGTGGAACGTTACAACCGTGAATTTGACAACAGGAGTATCCACTAATGGGTTTTGTTAAACTGCACCAACAATGTGAAGACTGCGGATCAAGCGATGCGTTGTCTTACAACGAGGATGGATCTAGTTATTGTTTCGCGTGTGCTACATACACGCCACCAGAGACTACAGGAGCCGCTGTGAGTGAGATCAAGGAGAGGGTAGTAGCAGGACACGGCTTCAACAAAGCGGCCTTCACAGAGCCATACAGGGGCTATCAGGACAGGGGTCTAACTGCCACAACAATGGCGGCATACTCCGCACAGCAGAGGGCAGGCAACATATTGTTTGGTTATCACACTGCATCTGGTGAGTTGGTAGCCTGCAAGACTAGGACAGAGGACAAGAAGTTTAGTATCAGTGGTGATTGGAAAAAGGCTGGGTTGTATGGTCAGCATTTGTTTCCATCTGGTGGTCAATACATAACCGTAGTGGAGGGAGAGTTCGATGCCTTGGCAACCTATCAAATGTTTGGTGGCAAGTATCCTGTTGTGTCTGTTCGTAATGGTGCCCAAGGTGCTTCTGCTGATTGCCGCAGGGCATATGAGTTTCTCGATCAGTACGATCATATTATCTTTTGCTTTGACAACGACGATCATGGGCGCTCTGCTTCTGTAGAGTGTGCAGATATATTTGGTGGTAAGTCTCGCATCTTCCAGCATGGTGAACACAAGGATGCTAGTGACTATCTAGTCAACGCCGATAAGGAAGATTTTGTGAAGCGGTGGTGGGCCGCTAAGACTTACACACCAGATGGTATGGTGATGCTAGGCTCACTGAGAGAGTCACTGAAGAATCCACTTGAAGAGGCAGAGGTACGCTATCCTTACAAGGGACTAGACGATATGACATTCGGTATCAGACCTACAGAACTGGTTACGATATGTGCTGGCTCTGGTCTAGGTAAGTCAACATTCATGCGTGAATTAGTATTCTCCATTTTGTCACAGACAACAGATAGAATTGGATTAGCATTCCTTGAAGAGACACCTGATAGAACTGCAAGAGGTCTGGTGGGACTACAGATCAACAAACCAATACACCTTCCGGGATGTGATTACGCACCGTCAGAGGTAGACCAAGTCTTTGACTCACTGAACCTTGATGATCGTGTAGTGCTTTGGGATACTTGGGGATCTAACAAGATAGAGAACGTGCTTGCTAGGTTTAGGTATCAAGTCAAGGTGCTAGGTGTTAAGTACATCGTGCTGGATCACATATCTATTCTGGTGTCAGACCAAGACAATGGTGATGAGCGTAAAGCCATTGATGAGATAATGACAAAGCTCAGAATGTTCTGTCAGGAAATGTACATCTCAATGTTTGTGGTGTCGCACCTGAAGAGGCCAGACGGCAAAGGACATGAAGATGGTGCGTACACTTCACTGGGACATCTGCGTGGGTCTTCTGCTATCGCTCAGTTGTCGGACATTGTGGTGGGCCTTGAGCGTAATGCACAGGCTGAAGATCAGATGGTGCGGAACACTACCAACGTCCGTGTGTTGAAGAACAGGTTTAGTGGATCTACTGGACCCGCCACATCTTTGATGTATAATAAGGACACGGGGAGACTCACGGAGATACTTGAATGAGATGTGTGGCTTGTGATAAGATACTCACAGAGTACGAGCTAACCAAGAAGTACGACAGGTCTGGTGAGTTCGTTGATATGTGCAACGAGTGTAGTCGATTTCTCAGTGAGGATTACGTTGCAGTTTTTGGTAATGTAGACTATGCTAATCTATACGACTTGGAGGAAGGAACTTATGTCGAGGATGGGACGTTGGATTATGGAGCAGGAACAGAGCAGGGAGATGAGGGAGAATGGATATGAACTTTCAAAAAGACAACAGCTTGATCTCGCCTACTATGAATACTGTGTTTCTAGACATAGAGGCAGACGGCCTGAACCCTACGAAGATACACTGCGTGGTTACAAAGAGATCGAACGAAGCTCACTTGACCCACTTATCTAGAAGGAGCTTGTTAGATGAACTGGCAAAAGGTGGCAAAGTATGTGGACACAATCTTATTGGTTATGATCTTCCTGTTATGCGTAAACTGTGGGGCATCCGTATACCAGCAGATAGAGTTGTCGATACTCTAGTGTTGTCAAGACTCTTTCACCCAGACATAGACGGAGGGCATAGCCTTGCATCGTGGGGTGTAAAATTAGGATTCCCAAAAGGTAGCCATTGTGAGTGGGATGAGTTGTCGCCAGAGATGGTGGAGTACTGCAAGCGTGATGTGGATGTGACTCAGAAACTGCACAACGCGCTGATGCAACAGATGCAACTGTTTGGTTTTAGTAAACACTCAGTTGACTTAGAGCATAGCCTTGCTTTTATTTGTAAGCAACAGGAAGACAACGGATTCTGTTTCGATAGTGATGGTGCGGTGTCCCTGTACGAACAGCTAACAGCTAGGATGCACAACATTGAGAAGGATCTACAGGAAGTTTTCCCACCCGTTGTGGAGGAGAGGTATAGTGAGAAGACAGGCAAGAGACTCAAAGACAAAGTTACGGTATTCAATGTCGGTAGTAGACAACAAGTTGCAGAGCGGCTTACTAGCAAGGGCGCTGTGTGGAAGGAACTCACGCCGTCAGGAAAACCAAAAGTCGATGAGTCTACGCTTAAAAAACAGACAGACGTTCCAGAAGCAAAGATGGTGCTACGTTACCTGTTGTGCCAGAAGAGGGCATCTCATGTTGACTCGTGGATTAAGGCAGTTGCAAGTGACGGGAGAATACATGGCAGAGTCAGACACATCGGTGCTGTCACCGGCAGGATGGCACACTCCAATCCGAACATGGCTCAGATACCTGCTGTGAAGGCAGAGTATGGTAAGGAGTGTAGGTCATTGTTCAAAGTACCAAGTGATCGTGTTCTTGTTGGCGCTGATGCTAGTGGACTAGAATTACGTATGTTGGCTCACTACATGGACGATGAGAGTTACACAAAAGAAATACTTACAGGTGACATACACACTGCCAACCAAGAGGCCGCAGGTCTACCAAATAGAGATAGTGCTAAGACATTTATCTATGCCTTCCTTTATGGTGCAGGGGATGCAAAGATAGGAAGTATAGTGGGCGGTAGCTCTATAACAGGTAAGAAGCTAAAGAATCAGTTTCTACGTAACACGCCTGCGCTTGCAGACTTACGTGCGAAAACTATTTCAGAAGCTGAGTCAGGCTTCCTTACAGGATTAGATGGCAGGAAGCTACGTGTACGCTCTAGACACGCCGCGTTGAACACTCTGCTACAAGGTGCTGGTGCTATAGTAATGAAGCAAGCAGTGGTGATACTGCACGATCTGCTTGGCAGGGTAGACTTCAAGCTTGTCGCACAGGTACACGATGAGTGGCAGATAGAGTGTAGACCAGATGAAGCAGATTTTATTGGGAAGTCGTGCGTTAACTCCATGATTTTCGCAGGGGAATTACTGAGCTTGAATTGTCCACTTGACGGGGAATACAAGATTGGTAAAAATTGGGCTGAAACCCATTGACATATACCAGATCTATGGTATAATATTAGTGTAGTACAAATATCAACTAGGAGACTTTGTCTTATGTCTAGCGACAACACCGCAAACGTAACACTCAACTGCAAACTGTTCTGGCCTTGCCTCACTCACAAGAATGAGTTGGCTGGTAAGTATTCGGTTGACCTCGCCAACCTCTCTGATGCCGCTGTCACGGCGTTGGAGGACATGGGCCTCACGGTCCACAACAAAGGAGATGAGCGTGAAAACTACATCACCTGTAAATCACAGAACAAGTTCCGCGTGTTCAACGAGGACGGATCTGAGTTGTCAATCAAGGGACGTACCCCGCGATCTGACGATGACGATCCTAACGAAGGAGTCGTTGTGGGTAACGGTTCTGAATCTGTGTGCCTTGTCGGGTACTATGCATGGGAATACCTCAAGAAGAGTGGTCGTTCTCCCACGCTCAAGCGAATTACTATGAAGGAGTTAGTAACGTTTGATTCAGACGAAGACGCAAACATGGATGTAGCGGCGGCTCTGTGATACTCATAGACGGAGATATGCTGGTCTATCGCGTAGGCTTTGCCTGTGATGAAGAGACTGAGGAGATTGCCAAGCAAACGCTAGACAACTATCTAGCAGAACTTGTCACCGACTTAGCTAGTCATTACGAAACCTACAAGGTATATCTAACTGGTAACGGCAACTTCAGGGACGAGGTTGCTGTTACTCAGCCATACAAAGGAGGAAGAGACACAAAGAGAAAACCTGTACACAAAGAACTACTCAGGGACTTTATGGTTGATCAGTGGGGAGCAGAGGTTGTAAATGGAATGGAAGCTGATGATGCCATAGCCATGAAAGCTACTGAGTTGAAGTTCGACTGTATCATTTGTTCGTTGGACAAAGACTTCAAGCAGTTACCAACCACGCTCTACGACTATACTAAAAAGACATCTTATAATATTATAAGATCAGACGCAGAAAAATGGATCTACAAGCAAGCACTGATGGGTGATAGGGTAGATAACATTCCCGGCGTATACGGTATTGGCCCAAAGAAAGCTGACAAGATTATTGATCCATGTGAAAACGAAACAGAAGCCTACCTTACCTGCCTTGAAGTTTACAAAGAAAACGAACTGGGAAGAGACAGATTGATAGAGAGTCTTAATCTTCTTTACTTACTACGAGATGCTGAAGACAGGTACATAGCTCCAGATGAAATTCCATTCTAAGTTTGAGAAAGAGTTATTCTACTTGTTATCTGGATGTGCTTATCACACAGATGACAGAATTAAATATGAGATACCCAAAGTATATGAGCCTGACTTTATATATAAAACAAAGTCTAACACTATATACATAGAAGCAAAGGGAAGATTCAGAACTTCAGAAGAGGCGCGTAAATATGTCCACGTTTCAAAGAGGCTCAGACAGAAGGAGAAGTTGGTATTTCTCTTCCAGAACCCAAAGACACCAATGCCGGGATCACGAAGAAGAAAAGATGGTACACGCTTCACAATGGAAGAATGGGCAAACAGGCACGGATTCAAATGGTACACAATCGAAACAGTTCCAAAAGGATGGACAAAATGACTAGGCATTTGGTTATACCAGATACACAAGTTAAGCCAGAACATAAGACTGACCATATCAAATGGGCGGCTAGGTATGCTTGTGCCGTAAAGCCAGATGTAATTATACACTTGGGGGATCATTGGGATATGCCATCGCTATCATCGTATGACGTTGGTAAGAAGTCATTTGAAGGTAGACGATACTCTGCTGATATAGAGGCAGGTAACGAAGCCATGCAGATGTTCATGGATACAATACGTAACGAGCAAAGACGTTTGCGTAAACACAAAAAGAAAGTATGGAAACCTAGATGTATATTTACTTTAGGTAACCATGAATACAGGATAGAACGCGCTGTAGAAAGTGACGCCAAGCTAGAGGGGTTAATGAGCTATGAGGATCTTAATCTCAGGGGGTGGGAAACTTATCCGTATCTTAAGCCGGTGGTTGTGGACGGTATCGCTTACTGCCATTTTTTCACTAGCGGCGTTATGGGCCGCGCAGTTAGCAATGCAAAGCTACTGCTCCAAAAGAAACATATGTCTTGTGTCATGGGACACGTACAGGACAGAGACATCGCATTCGATAGAGATGCATCAGGAAAAAGAATGACAGCATTGTTTGCTGGTATCTTTTACCAACATGATGAAGAATATCTAAACCCTCAAACAAATGGTAGTTGGTCAGGCTTGTGGGTTTTTAATGAGGTAACCAATGGATCGTTTGACGAAATGCCCGTATCTATGTCATACTTGAGGAGAAAGTACGGTGCTGACTCTTGACGAAAAACTAACTAAGATAGCGGAAAGCTACGACGAGATAACAATAATGGAAGCCCTATCAATTACATCATACGATTTGGTTGAAAGGTTTGCAGATAAAGTAGAGCAAAACATTGATAAGTTTGAACTAGACGAGGAAAGTTATGACGAGTATGAATGATGCTAGTCCCTCAGATTGGGACAAAGCAAGCACTACAGTGTACGGTAAACTGTACCACCCACAAGATAAAACCACTGACCCTGTAACTAAACCAGATCATTACAATAAGGGACAGATAGAAGCGATTGATTATATTAAGCAACAACTAGGACCAGCGTTTCAGTTTTATTGCGCTGGCAATGTAATGAAATATATTCACCGCTTTCGTTATAAACACGGCCTTGAAGATGTAAAAAAGGCAAGAGTATATCTTGATTGGTTAATAGAGGAACTAGATGAATGAAAGTAGTAGAGGGTAAGTTTGGCAAAAAGCCAGCAGATATACCAACGCATGAGTTCCTCGCTAGCTTTGCAATGAAAGCTCAAGACTACGAACAAAACCAAAAGAAAATAAAAGCAGTAGTAGTTTTATATAATGATGGGGATGTGTTTGAAGTAGCATCAAACGAGCAATACCCTGATGGAGTATTCATGTTGCTTCATATGTCAGCACAAGCAATACTAAACGAAACACTTGGAATTACAGGAGAAATAGAATAGATGGATGCGTACCAACAATACATACACAAATCAAGATACGCACGTTACCTACCAGAAGAGAAACGTAGAGAAACGTGGGAAGAAACAGTAGACCGATACGTTGACTATTGGGGTTCTTATCTACCCACCTTAGAAAAACACAAGGTACGTAAAGCCATATTCGATATGGATGTAATGCCTTCTATGAGGGCTTTGATGACAGCAGGCGAGGCACTAGATCGTGACAACGTAGCTGGATTCAATTGTAGTTATTTACCTATTGATCACCCAAAAGCATTCGATGAGATGATGTATGTACTCATGTGCGGCACAGGTGTAGGGTTCAGTGTAGAACGGCAGTACGTTCAAAAATTACCAGAAGTAGCGGAGACATTTCATGAAACGGACACAGTTATTAATGTGGCAGATTCAAAGATTGGATGGGCCAAATCGTTTAGGGAACTGGTATCGCTGTTGTATTCAGGTCAGGTTCCCCAATGGGACGTTAGCAGAGTACGGCCTGCGGGTTCCGCGTTGCGAGTTTTTGGAGGTAGAGCATCGGGTCCAGAGCCTCTGCTCGACTTGTTCCGATTCACAGTTGAACTCTTTCAGGGAGCGGCTGGAAGAAAACTTAGCTCAGTCGAGTGCCACGATCTTTGCTGTAAGATTGCTCAAATCGTTGTCGTTGGAGGAGTCAGACGATCAGCACTCATTAGTCTCAGCAACCTCACGGACGATAGACTCAGAAGATGCAAATCAGGACAGTGGTGGGTCGATAACCCACAACGCGGCCTAGCTAACAACTCTGCGTGTTACACAGAGAAGCCCGACTTTGAGGCTTTCCTTAACGAATGGACAAGTTTATATGAATCACGATCTGGCGAGCGAGGTGTCTTTAGTAGAGTGGCAAGTCAAAAGCAGGCTTCACTCAATGAACGAAGAGATGCTACCTATGATTTTGGAACTAATCCATGTAGTGAAATCATCCTCAGACCCTACCAGTTCTGCAATCTATCGGAAGTTGTTGTCAGGCCAAGCGATACGCTCTCTGACCTCAAACGAAAAGTACGCATTGCGGCTATCCTTGGAACTCTACAGGCTACCCTCACTGACTTCAGATACCTCAGAAACATCTGGAAAGTAAACACAGAAGAAGAGGCTTTGTTAGGAGTTTCGCTTACAGGTATTATGGATCACCCAATGCTGTCAGGACGAGGAGACAAGAGTGAACTTAGAAAGTGGCTTAGAGCAATGCGGCAGGAGGCCATCAAGACTAATGGAGAGTGGGCTCTTAAGTTGGGTATTAGTCCGTCTACAGCCATTACTGCTGTTAAGCCTTCAGGCACTGTTAGTCAGTTGGTCGATAGTGCTTCTGGCATCCACCCTCGCTATAGCTCTCAGTACATTCGCAGAGTTAGGGCTGACAGTCGTGACCCACTTTGTACCGTCCTAGAAGCCGCAGGAGTGCCTGTAGAAGACGATGTAATGTCACCCAGTACCAAGGTATTTAGCTTCCCTATAGCCTCTCCCAAAGGCGCTGTAACGGCCTCTGACATGGGTGCTATGGAGCAACTGGATCTGTGGGAAATATATCAGGACGAGTGGTGTGAACACAAACCATCTATGACTTGTTACTACAGAGATAATGAGTTCTTAGAAGTAGGACAATGGCTGTACAACAAGTTTGATAAAGTGTCAGGTATTAGTTTCTTACCCTACTCAGACCACACTTATCAGCAAGCACCGTATGAGCCTATAGATAATAAAACCTATAAACAGTTAGTAAAAGACTTCCCCACTAGTATCGATTGGGATATTAGCGAGGAGTCTGATATGACTGAAGGTAGTCAACAGTTAGCCTGTACAGGTAACAACTGTGAGTTATGACATAAAAATAATAGAGTAACTGCTACCTTTTCCGGTTACGTCCTCTGGCTTATCTTTTGGGTCATGGGACGTAGCCATTCCTTCTCTTCTCATTCTTTGTATTCTGTCCTTAGACTTCTGACACATAGAATGATAATCAATAGATGTAAAAGATACGGTGTGTTTGTCATCATTGTTAATTGTATTCATTATTCACCTACTATTTCTATAAAGTCAAAGTAACCTTGTGCACCTTTTTCTAATAATTTTGTATTAAACTGCTTATCTGCTATGGTTTGTAGCGACTGTGCACCAAGACGTTTACTAACTTCCTGATAAAAACGGCTTGATAATTCAGGATTAAATTCTGGATGAGATGCTCTTGCCGCGTAACTTTGCAGTAACCTTCTTTGCCTTGGTAACGGCGCTTGTTGATAAGCCTGAGATTGAATTAACACATCTAAAGCTCTATCCACATAAGGAGCAGTTAGTTCTCTTAATATACCTAGCTGTGCAGTAGAAAGCTTAACACCTACAAATTTACTATCAACAACAGGTATATTTGCTTCAGTATTATGTATCTCAATCTGTATCCTAGATGGGTTTATAGGAACAAAGTTTGCTTTCATAGCAATCTCAAACCAGTTAGCACCCTTAGTTGTAGCGCCCTTGAACTGTTGAGTATCTACAGGAAGTTTTTCTCTTAAAAAGGGAACCCGTTGTTGTACTTTTTCAGTAAAATTAATGGCAATTCTTTCGTTGCTATCTATTGCTCTTGCAAGGTCAGATGACAAAGTAGGGACATAACCCTTAAGATATGACTGACCTAGCTCATCAAAAGATGTAAGAGTATCATATTTAAACATTTCTACTAGCTTTACTGTTTGGTCTAGTATAGGCATAGTACTCATCATAGCATATATGCTATACATAGCTTCATCAAATCTTCTAGTAGCTTCTGGACTAAAACCAAGAGTAGTATCATTAGGATCTAGTTTAAGTTTATCCAAGTCTCTAAATAAAAGATCTGTTGTATCAACAAACCAACCTAAAGCACCTCCTAAAGGTTCTATCCTTTCAAAAGGAATATAGGTATCTCCAATACGTATAGACTTATTAGGTATACCAAGCTGTTGCCATCTGCGTCTTTCTTCAGCAGTATGAGGTGTTCCTGTAATAAAAGGATAACCCTCATCATTTTGCATAGCAAAACCGTAAGCTATCATAGCTAAACCAGAACCGCCTATTAAAGATTTTGCCTGCCAATCTTCATAGGCTTCTTCTACTACTATAGTTTTGCCTTCTTTTCTAGAACGTGTTGTACTTAAATCTTTTTTAAGTTTCCAAACAGAAGGTCTAAACCAAGGTATAAAAGCCGCAGGTGTATATAGCAAACCATCAACATAAATGTTGTAAGGAGTTTTTACAAAAGGAAAAACTAAGTTAGCAATTAAAGCAGAAACATTTGCACCTACTGAAAAGTTTGGACCTGTTCTAGACTTTAACAAGTTAAGTTGATTGATTACAGCAGGAAGAGTTGGCTTTCCCGGTTCATCACCTAACCTTCTTTGGAAGGTCATACCTAAAGCAAACTCTCTTACAGCTTCATAAGGAATATCTTCTTTTGTAAATAGATTTCTAAACTGTTCGTCAACTTTACCTTCTAAAGCTTGAGTAGCTTTTCTAACAGCTTTAAAATTAGAACTACCTGCTATTTGATTAGCAAGTTTTGCTTCACCATGATAAGCAGAATTGTGTACATTTATTGCGTCTTTAAAATATTGTTCATGTAACTCATCAACTTTTAAACGCCCTTTAGAAGCTACCGAGTCTGTTATGGCTTGTTTTCTAGCTAAGTCAGAAACTTTTAACATTCGATAATATACTTTAGTAGATTCATCAATAGCAATAGATAACTTTGTAGGTGTGCCTATCCATCTTAAACCTTTAGGAAGATTTTGTCCGTTGCCTAACATAAATTCAATGTCAGTAAAAAATCTAGCAACTTCGTCATCTGACAAATTTATACTGTCGGCAAACCTATCTCTGTCAGCTTTGTCTTTAAACTTATGAGCATCTGCCCAAGATTCAACATATAAACGTTTAGCTTCTTTTCTAAGCGTTTCTGGGTCCATTCCAGTAGATCTAGAGAGAAAGTTAATATCCCTAGTTACGTCAGAAGCTATTCCTGTTTTCATAGCAGAAGAAAAATACCTAAGCATATTAGCGCCTAGTTGATTGTCTCTACCAAATATCATTGCATGAGCGGCAAAGGCATCACTCATTGCTGATGAAAAACGTCTGTAATCTGCCCCTGAATAGTTCCTTCTATTTTCTTTAAAATTTCTAATACTAAAACCCATAAAAGCTTCATAGTTTCTCGCCGCTCCTGATGCAACATTTGCTATCATCATTCCAGTAGAAGCCAACAAAGAGTTAGTATAAGATGTAGCGGCTATAGCAAAAGAATTTAAAAGAAAATTAGTTTTCTTTTTGCCACCACCATTTCGTAAAGTGTTTATTAAAAATTCTGGGCGAACAGAATCCATTCTTTCAGGCAAAGTCTCTGAAAGATCCATGTACCTCTGCAAAGTATCTTGGCAATTTTTAGACAAATATTTTTGGGATCTAACTTTAGCCATTTAACATTCTACTCCTAGCAAAGAAGTTATTAACTCACCTGTTTTTAATCTTTTAGTATTTTCTGCTGTTACCTTCTTTAACCTTTTAGCTTCTGTCAAAATATGCGAAGCCGCCGATCCTGTTTTTCTTCTCAGAGTATTCATGTAACCAGCCAAAGCTAAGTCTTCAAGAACTTCTACAGCTTCAGGACTATCTAACCTGCCTTCATTAGTTAACCTTTGTAATTTTCTTAAACTTTTATCAACAATATTTTCAGCTTCTATAAATAAATTTTGTAAAGCTCTCATCTCTTGGGCAGTTAAAATTCTATTTTGATCCATTGCAAAATCAACAAGAGTATCGTAGTCTCTACTTATAAGACCTCGCTTTAACAGTCTTGCCGCTTCTGCCATATTAGCTATGGTAGCTTTACCATCAAACTCGTTCACAACATTTTCTACTGCCCAATCAAGGTCTTCATCTTCATAGCCCATCTGTTTAGCCATGATTCGTTTTCCTTGATTGTCTAAAGCTTCTTCTAATCCTACTCTACGCCCACGTTCCTCCTTTGTAGCTTTTTGTCTTCTACCAGTATCAGCACTAGTTTCTTGGTCAGCTAGTTTACGTGCTACAGGAGGGCTCATAGTACCAGCTTCCAACATTTCTGGAGCTTCAGTACCTTGTGCTAATTCAGTACGTAAATCATCTATACCAGTTTCATCTGCATATTGTCTTCCCGGTCTAACGCCAGCCGCAGACAACGTAGGAGGTGCTTCAAACCCTATACGCATATCTATATCGTCAGAGTTTAAAACATAATTTACTTCATTAACAAGATCTTCATAGTCATCTCCTGTTTTCTTAGGAGGCGGCATAACAACATCTAGGTTAGATAAACCATCATGATTTAATCTCATTCTATTTTTAAGAAAAGCTACTTGGCTAGGATCATTATACAAGTTACCGTTTACTGTAATAGTATAGCCACCCTTATTACTATAATCTAAAGATTGAATTAAAGCGTAGTCAAGCTCTAAATTGTTGTAGGCTCTTTCTGCCCTACGTATACGAGCATTAGCTCCCTTTTGATCAGGACTTAATTCGTCTATTCTATTTGTTAACCGCTCCATCCTGTTTTCAATCAGTATTAAATTTTGATCAATAGATTGGGCTTCTTCTGCTAGACGTTTTTCTTCTTTTACTTTAGCCTGCTCTAATCTTTTTATACTACTTCTAGTACGTAACTTTTGTTGGTTATTTGTAGCCCTAGAATCAGCCGCTCTTAATACAGCTATTTGACTATCTATTTCATCTAGCTTTGAACTAACTGGAGGGGTGTTCAATGAAACAGAAAAACTGTAGTCTCCTGTACCTTGAACTGGAGTTTCTTTTGGTTGTACTCTACCGCCTGCTAACGTCTGAGGAACAGGTTGGGGAGCAAGCTTACCACCTAAAGGTCTACTAGACTCTATTCTAGCAGGGCCAATCATGCTTGCGGCATCTACTACTTTTTCTAGACCTTTAGCACCAGCAACAGCAGTAGCAGGTATACCCACTCCAAGAGCAGTACCAAACATTGTATTAACTGCTCTACTGTCTCCCAAGGGCTCGTAGGTGGGTATCATAGCTCCTTGTACTGTACCAGCAAACCCAGAAGAAGCCAACATTCCAGTAACAGGAGAAATAGTTTTTTCTGCAACAAAAGGTCTTAGAGCAACATTACCTAATTTTAAGCTACCTGCCGCAACTCCACCACCTATAGGGTCAACTAAAGAACCTGTAACTAAACCTCTGTAATATTCAGAAGAAGCACCTTCTCTTTCAAGTTCAATTCTATCTTCTATTTCTTCTGATAAAGTATTTTTTTTATAAAAATCTAATTTATTTAAACCGGGAATCATTCTCCCAAAATCTTTAAAACCTTGTTCAACTCCAATTCGATAAGCAGTATTACTTCTAGTTGGTACTTGACCTAGATAGCCCGGTTTTAAAGACATGGTAGGTCTAAAAGTTGATCTATCTACAAACTGGGTTGTTTCTTTTTCAGTTAAAGGCCCACGAGCTTCTGCTTCTTTAGCAATAGCTTGTTGTATAGCCGGTCCTAAATATTCTTGAATTTCTTCACTCACCTCTTCTAAAGGCGTATCACTTAACATTATAAGTAAATCGTCAGGAGGTATTTCCCCTAACGGAGTATCAGCATACTTTTCAAAAAGATTTTGCCGTTCTTGAAGCTCAGGAATATCCTGAAGAATAGCCTGATCGACTTCTTCTAAATACTCTTCTTTAGCTTTATCTACTGTAGGCATTACTTAGGAGGTTGACTTAAATTAAAAGTGGCTGGGAAAAGTTGTCTAGGAGTTCTGGTTAATAAATCTTCTGTTGTTAAATCAACAGGAGTTTCTGGTCCCTTAGGTTCCGTATAGTATTTAAAGTCAGCAGGCATAGTAAACTTGGCATCAAGAGGTACAACTTTTACAGCATTATTGTTCCACCAATTTTTAACATCACGAGGAATAACCAACTCTCCCTTTTCATTTCGATCCATAATAACTGTTTCTGTGGTACCTCTTCTTGCAACAGCCGAGTCAAGCAAAGTCAATGAACCGCCAAGTCCACCACTAGGCTGTAGTGCTTTTAAAGCCGCATCTGACGTAATAACTCTAAACTTAACTGTTCTAGCTTTTATATCCCTGTCCTGTGCTCTTTCTCTCATTTCTCTAGCTTGCTTTATAGCATTATAAGAATTATATTCTAAAGTTTGAAGAGTACTTACTGCTTGAGAACCAAAAGCACCAAATCCTAATTCAGACAATTTTTCTCTTTCTTCTGCACTCCACTCAGAAGGATCTGAATTTAAACCTTTGTAATATTCAAAAAATTCTTTACTATCAACCTCTCCTTTTCTTTCGTCTAATAACCTAACAACTTGGGCAGAAGTAAGATCAATATCTTGAAATTGAGAAGTGTCTACACCACCTTTTTTAAGAGCAGTTCTAAAAGAAAGTTGATCTTCATCTTGTTTAATTTCTTTTAAAATTTCTCCACTAGGAACACCTTGCTCCAGCATTGCACTATATTGAGGTCCTGAATTTCTTACAAAAGTCTCAAACCTTACTTCTGATCTTCTATTCCTAGCTACATTTAAACCATTTTCAAGGCGTTCAGCAGACAAACCTCTTTCAACTAATGAACTTCTACGCTCTTGAATTTCTTCAGAAGTAAGCTTATCTTGTTGTACTTCACCAAGAAAAGAAGAAAAGTCTTTGTTAACAGCTTCAGCCTCTGCTCTTCTAGTTACTTGATCAATTTGACTAGCTGTTGCACCTTTCTTTAGCAAAGCCTGAGTAACTTTGTCACGATCTTCTTTAGATAAATCATCATAGTTTTGATCTAAAGATAACAAACCAGCATTAACAGCTATGGCATCTTGCTCATCTGCTCTGCGTCTTTGTTCTGTAAACATCCCCTTAAAACCAAAATCAGGAGATGCTAGTCTAGCCGCTATCTGTTCTAAAGCCATTAGTTAATCTCCAAAAATAATTGTAGCAATATCGTCACTATATTCACCAAGAAGATCTGTTAAGAAACCACCAATGCCGCCACCGCCTGAAGATCCACCGCCTGCGTTAGTTAGCAGTCCAGTTCCTAATTGACCCATAAGTTCAGCTTGTCCAACACCCGCTCCAAGAAGCGTAGCAAGACCCTGTAGGGACGCTTGATTAAACAGACCCGCACCGTACAGTTGCCCTCTTTGTTGAATCTGAGAGGCGTTAAGACCCTGCTGTAGCATATTAAGTGCTTGAGCTTGGGGAAGGTAAGCGGCAGACAAATCACGCAAAGCTCGTTGTTGTTGAGAACCTTCAAGTGCTTGTTGTCCGGTATACAACCCTTGACCTAAACCAAGAACTTGTTGAGCTAAGTTAGCTTGATTCTGACGTTCTTGTTGAGCTTGTTGCATAGCCATTAGCGTAGCTGTGTTTTGAGCTTCTTCTTGAGCTTTAGCCAACGCCAACTGTTCTGGAGTACCACCAAACATAGAAGTCTGAACGCCTAGCCTTCCTTGTCCAAACAAACGCTCTTCTAATGCAAGACGTTGCCGTTCTTCTTCAGGCAACTGTGTAGCACGTATCCTATTAAATATTTCTTGTTCTCTTGTTGCTAAATCACTAGGAATGTTTGTAAGTAATGTTGAGCCTCTAGCTAAAGCATTCTTACCTATCTCTCCCATTTTTGTAGCGCCAGCAGGAGTATTAACTAAAAGACCTTCCCTAGCTTGCTCTAGCAACTTAGCTTTTATTCTACCTTCTTGTTCACTTAAATTAACAGCTAAATCACTTCCACCATCAACATCGGAACCTACAGTAACGTCCGAACTGCTATAAGGAGAACCAGCAAAAGAGCTACCAACTTTAACAGTAAAAGGTTTGAACTGTGAGTTATCCAAAGCTTCTTGAGCAATTGTACCTGAAGCTCGTAAACCCTGTTCTCCAATAGCGCCTAGTCTATCATAGGCATTCATTACAGCGGCGGCCCCGCCTACTTGCTGACCTATTGGAACAAGATTATCAATAACACCTTTAAGAAGGTTTTGTCCAAAATCTTTGAATAACTCGTCTTCGTCGCTCATACCGTTTTTCCTATTAACGCCAGTACGTTAAATTCTTGTAATGAAATAGCATGACCATTAACATCTGTTTCTAGACCTACAGTCACAACTGTACCATTACCTGTGCAGTTTAAAGACTTTCTACTTACCAAGTCTCCTAATGTAAATTCTGATGTTGAGTTATATTCAGAAATTCCGTAAAAACCTGGGGTTGCACCGGGAACTCTAAACTTAGCAGTATTAGAACTTACTTCAAAATCATAACTCCAATTTAAAAATATATCAGAGTCGTTACCACCAATAATTACTGGACGTATTTTTTTAAGTAATTTAATCTTAGACGGATCACCAAAAGTTAAACCGGGACTTCTGTATCTAAAACGATACGTTGATCCGTTGTCATCGTAACCTTCNTATNTACCTATACCAGCACTTGANCCTATGTACAANNCTCCGTNTCTATCTCTAGCAAACGATTTAAACTGATTGGTTGTCCACCTTGTTACACGATAAGATCCAGTTTCTAACTGACCCCTTAAATCAAAACAAAAGATTACATCGCTATCTCGTAAACCTAAAAGGTAAAAATAATTTTCAGGACTATACGCAGAAAACATAGGAGATGTATTAGATAAAATTAAAGCAATAAGTTCTTGCTTAATATTTCTACTTAGATCTGTAACAGGCAAAGACTTTTCTTGTATAGCTCTACCAAAACTACGCAATCCATCTTGACTAAGAAAAATTAGATCACTACCAATGTTTTGAACTGTGTTTCTATCAACACAGCCTACACCTGCAATAGTATCTTTTAGAGTCATGTTTGCCGGTGAACCAGCACCATCATACATAATTGTATTATGCTCACCAAATACAACAAGCAATCCGTTATGAGCGGCAAGCGCAACAATTTTATCAAAACCGTTAGGCCATACTTTAGATACATCAATAGATCCACTAGACCCGCCTGTAAAAGCATTACCATTTAATAAGTCGGACCAGTATATTGTTGTATCGTTGCTTGCATTGCCTGCAATAAACAATCTACCAAAAGCAGGTAAAACTTCGTTACACTTAAAAGTAGCGTTAGTAGCTCCCCCGTTAGCTACAGTAAACGTTCTAAGGCCATTGGCGTTGTCGTATACTAACGGATCATACCCACGTTGAAAGAAATAAGCCTTGTCGTTAAAGTTTACAATTTTCCAATCATTACTTGTAATATTATAAGATCCCGGCGTAGCATCAACTAAAGTTGTAGTACCCGTCATTACCTTATTGTTACCAGTGCTAAATATAACTTCGTTACCAGCACTGTCGTAAAACTCATGGATACGATGAATAAAGTCAGTACCCAACGCAGTTTTATTTGTAGTAAGTACTTTGTTACCTTTACGAGAAGCTAACCGCCCACGCCTATCTATAATAGAATTATCTGCTAACTCAGCAAAAGAAGTATCCTGTCCAATAGGAGATTCTTCTGTGTTGATACCTCTAAAAGCAGGAGCAACTAAATTAATACTTTGTAAGGGCTGGGCCATATAGACTCCTACGGGGTGTAGAATATAGTTTCTTCAGGATGTTTTTGTGCATCTAAAGCAATTGCATCAGATAGATGTTTGTCTGCAATCGCAAAGTATTCAGCAGTAGATGTACCTCCTGTTTCTCCTCGCTCTCGTGCTAACAACGCGATAGCCATATGAACTACTGGACTACTAGGAATAGCTAATGTATCTGAGTCATTACTTAGTGATACGTTACGTAAAACTATTTTTGCTTTTAAACTATAAACTCCATCTGGTTTAGGGTATACATCAATTTGTGTATCACCGTTAGAATCTACGCCATTGTACGTGTAATACTTAGGAGAACCTGATGTGGGCGTTTGAACAAAAAACTTGTCATCAAACCAATTTTGTGTTTGGTATTCAATAACACAGTTAGAAGTATCATTAATAAAATTAAGAACTTTTCCTTCATTACCACTTCCCACCAAAGAGTACGTATGATCATCTGCTACAGTTGTAATAGTAAGAGTGCTACGTAACGATGACCAATCCCATGCCGTTTCAACAAGATCTTTTGCATCATTTATAAAATCGCCAACCATCTTGCTGTATGTGTTTTCTGATACGTTTGTTACTTCATCTTCACGCAAACGTCTAAGTACATTGTTTACTAAATTTAAATATGTCATGCTCGTTTTTTCCCTGTAAGCATCCCTACGTTTTCAGAAAACATAGCATTTAATAAAGGTCTTGCATAGTCTACCTTTTGAAAAGTCAAAGGGTTTATTTTTAAAAAGGGATTTCTATTTAAAGTATTTGTTAATTTATTTTTTGTTTGTTGGTTTGCTTTTCCTCCAAACATACCAAACATACCCAAACTTAGATTAAGACTGTTTCCACCAGCACTATCAATAGTATCTAGTATATCAGTAACATTAATACCGTTATTATCTTTATCATTTAAGTCGCCGTCACCGTCGCCATCGCCGTCGCCATCGCCGTCTCCGTCACCATCGCCATCGCCATCGCCATCGCCGTCTCCGTCACCATCGCCATCGCCGTCTCCGTCNCCATCGCCATCGCCGTCTCCGTCGCCATCGCCGTCGCCATCGCCGTCACCGTCGCCATCGCCGTCACCGTCGCCATCGCCGTCTCCGTCACCGTCGCCATCGCCATCGCCGTCACCGTCGCCATCGCCGTCGCCGTCACCGTCGCCATCGCCATCGCCATCGCCATCGCCATCGCCATCGCCATCGCCGTCACCGTCACCGTCGCCGTCGCCGTCACCGCCGTTGTTAGTAACAGTACCACCATCGCCGCCGTCGTTAGTAACAGTGCCACCATCGCCGCCGTCGTTAGTAACAGTACCACCATCGCCGCCGTCGTTAGTAACAGTGCCACCATCGCCGCCGTCGTTAGTAACAGTACCACCATCGCCGCCGTCGTTAGTAACAGTGCCACCATCGCCGCCGTCGTTAGTAACAGTGCCACCACTGCCACCTGTAAAAATAACTGGATTAGGAAGTCCCGGTATTCCTATAGTAACGCCACCACCACTACCTTCTCCACCAAAAAGATCATTTAACCAATCTTGTAATGTTTTAAATACCCCATCTTCTGTTGTATCATCTTTAGTAATGTCTGTAACTTCTTCTTCTTTTTTTCTATCGTCAGGAGTTCCACCGTAATCTGAATCTATGTCTTCTGCTTCTTCTAAACTAATGTCACCATCATTATCATCATCATTTCGGTCTACATATTTATTAGCTNTATCTACTAGAACAGAAGGAGCGTTAGGGTTATCTAAAATTTTATTTACTTGATCTACAGCATCTTGACCAGTTAAACACTCTCCGCCCAGCGTACTAAAACCGCCTGCTTGATTACAGTCTCGTGTATCTGCTTGGTTTGTCGCACGATCTATAGTAGCTTTCCCTACCGCTGTTTCAGACGGTCCTGTTGCCGCAAGAACTGCGGAGATTGCACTAGCCTGTCCACCGGGAGAAAAAGAACCGCCTGTTTTAAGCCTATCAGGATTATCAGTAGTACCTGCTTCACCTCTAGTAACACTACCAACGGGCTGGTTAAAACCTGAAGTAAATAAACCCCCCATATTTCCAAAAAAACCGGGAGATCCTTGTACACCATAAAGGTTATCTATTTTTATTGTAGGGTCCGCTAAAATTGCGGCTAACTGAACATCAGTAGATAAACTCATTATTTACCCTTCATCTTCATTAGCTTGTCAGCGCCACGTATGCCAAAGCTGGCTGTNACAGCAACAAANAGNAANTACTGGTAGTACTCAGGNANNTTGTCTAGCTCAGTAAACGCAATNCCNACNCGNTNCATNATANTNANGTCATCCATAGCTACTCCGTAGCAAACNGCNAGTAAAGGCAGAGAAAGAACAACGGTAAACCATTCGTCTTTCCATGACTTCCCACTAGCTTCAGCCATATGCTGTTCCCACGTAGCCGTGTTCTCAATAACTTTCATCTGAGCTACGTGCTTGGCCTGTGACTTTTCGTGTCGGTTAGCGAGCCAGTTCTGAGCCAAGTTTGCAATGGGTCCAACAAGGGCTGTCCACATAACTTACAAGCCCCTCATACGCTTTACAGTTTCAGTTTCCCAGATGCGTATACCTGTCCACACGATTGTAAACAAAGCCGCTACTGCGGGTAACAAGCCAGCTAAAGCGCCAACTCCAGTTGCTACAGAAATTGTATCTACCACTTCTTTCATTCCGTCATCTTCCATAGTTACGCGCCTTTGATAATTAAAGCTGTTCCGTATATAACACCAGATGCAAACACCGACGCTAAAAATAGAGCAACTGCGTCAGCCAGCTTTTGTCTTTTCTTGCGTTGTTGGTATACTGCTTTTTCTCTTCGTAAACGTATGTCCTTACGTAACTGCATCATTTCTACGTAAGTATCTTTACCGTATGCCCAGACAATTAACTCACGTATGTGTTTCTCTTGCTCCTGCAGTTTTTTACGGGCTATAGTAGCGTTAAGGGCTTCTTCTTCTACTGATCCACCACCAAACAACTTTTTAAATATAGGTGGGTTTTCTGCTTCTCTTTCTGCTTGTCTTATGTCTGATGCGTAACTAAACCACTTGCCTAACTGTTGAGCAACCTGTTCAATCTCAGCACCTTTGTTGACTAAAAGCTGTACGCCTCTGAACGATGAAGACGCTAGAGCTATAAGAGAAAGAGGGTCCATTCATTGTTTACTCAGGATCAGGGTCTTCCCAATCAGAACGCTGACGAACTACTGCGCTATCTCCAGTAATGATCGTAATCTTCTGACCTTCATTGTCAGGATCGTCTACTTCTTGCTCGCCACCCGCAGTAACAATGTATTCATAAGCGGCTAAAGACTTTTCTGGACGCCAATCAAAAGCAAACCACTCATCCGTAGGAGCCTGTGGCCCTTCTGCCCATCCAGTAACTGCTGTATCAGTTACACAAATCCATGTCTTATTCATTAGTTATACACCCATGCTTGAAAGTTAGCGTAAATATAACCACCGTTTGAGTTATTTCCGGTCATTGCAACAAACTTTTCGCCGGGATTTAAAACAAACCTATCGGCATGAATAGTTATATAGTTGTAATAATTACTGGATGATTTCCAAACAGCTATTACATCAAACGGCCCTCTGTTATGCGATGTATTATAGTTGTACTGATTTCCTTGAGACCCTTGAGAATGAGTATTAAACTGAAGATCAAAGCTAGTATTTCCGCTATAAGTTTTAGCAATCATATCTTCTGTATTATTAGTATCATTAACAATACCAATAGCATACCAATAATTGTGAGAGCCTGTTGATTCAAGCCTAAAAGACTCATTAGTATAACTTGAGGTAGATTGTTTTCCTGTGTCTGGAATTACAATACGCGCATACTTGCAATCACTAGGTGCTGTATACAATACCTGTGGAGCAGATGTAGTCCATGCGCCGACCGATGAAGCACGATTATAATAATTTACCGTAGTAATGCTGTTAGGACTTGTTTTAGGGCTAACATTCCCACCGCTTTCCGCTGTTGCTGTTGCTGATAAGCTCATAATTGCCTCTTATGTAATTTCAACGCCCTGCGTTCTTAATTTTGTAGAAATTCCTGAATAACCTGTGTAGCTTAAATTGGTTTTTGTTTGATTAATTTCACCATAAGGAACTAAATAGTTTGCATAAGTTGTATTTAGCGATTGAGTTCCGCTAATTTCTATGCCCATGTAAACTAAATGACCGCCTTCTCCTTTCCACAATCTCCATGAGGTAGCAGAATAAGGGATTGCTAATATGTTGTCGTCTAATCTTGACAAAAACATTGCATAACTATCGTAGTTATTGCCGCCTGTTCTACCATTTATATAGTTCCTAAAATCACCAGCTAATATGTCTGTTTTGCTAACAGCAAAACCAGTGCTTTCATTCGTAGCTAATTCAGACGCTTCAAAATATGAAATTCCCGTAGTTCCAGAACTAAACTGCCCTTGAGTTACAATAAGGTAATATCTATCTTCACTGCTGTTATACATAAGAATAGTGCGTCTGTTATCACCGTTGCTTGCGTTGTGACCGTACTGACCGCGACCAGTGCTTAATGCTAAGTTTCTAAAATATGCCGTACCACCTTGTGATCCAACATAAACATTATTAACGGCATCTGCAGAAAAATAACTACTGTTGCTAGAAAACCAACCAGTGTGGGCCGTATAATCACTAGTAGTAAGACCTCCAGACTTCGTTAAGTCAAACTCTCTAATTGTTCCACCACTAGACCCATAATACTTCATTGCTTTAAAATCAAAAGCAGGGCCGTGATAGCTGTTGTTGAAAATTGTTGATACTGTTCCTGTAGCAGTTTCATCACTGCCATAGTTCAACCTATTAAAATATGCCGTAGAGTTGCCGTCTTTATACCAATAGTAATATGACGTTTCACCCGGTACTTTTATAAACTGAGTCATAGGTTGACCATTACCGGGGCCGTTACTGCCAAAAGGAGGAACTATATCAAAAGCACTTCCTATGCTTGGAGTTGTGCCCATACTGGGAAAAGTATAGGAAAATCTACTATCTTTATCGCCTTCTTGCTCTATTCCAGTAATAGGATAAAGATCAACCTGTGAGTTACTAACACGGTTTATTTGATAAAAGTTTAAAGACTTTTTTGTAGGTTGTACTAAAGCCGGATTAAGCTCAATATCAAAAGAATTGCTAGGAGGAACAACAACCGTTCCAGCAGAATTTTCAAGAGTTTCGCTTACAGGAATGCCATCTACAGAAAAACGCGCCTGTGTGCTTGTTAATGTACTTGTTCCTACATGAACGTCTCTAACTACTCTAGTAGTCGATCCATTGTTTGTAAAAACAGGTAACGTACCATCGCTTGCTAAATTAGCCTGCGTAAGAGTACCGCTACTAAGTTCTTTTACTTCTTCAGCCATTATACTGCTCCTCTAGCGTACAAACCTGCAAATGAAACTCCTGCCGCTGGTGCAGAAAAACTTAATTTGCCGTTGCCATCTGTTGTTAATATCTGATTAGCCGCACCATCTGCATTAGGTAGCTCTAGTGTGTATGTAGCATTTGCAGAGTGCGGTGGGCCTTTGAGTGTTACACCGTGACTATTTGCTTCACAGTTAAACCTTATTGCCCCTGCATTTGTATTGCCTCGTAATTCAGTAAAGCCTGTGCCAGAAGGAGCTAGATAAACATTACCGGGAACTGTAATGTTACCAGTAAGCTGTGTTGCGGCAATAGCTAAAGCCGCTTCGTGTGCTCTTACAGATGCTTCTGTTACTGTAAGGCCGGGAATAGTAGCCGCTACGTAATCTATAACAGCTTTGTTTGTTGGTACTTGTGTGTCAGTACTAGAAAAACTTTCGCTAGATGTTGTAACCATTCCAGCATCAAGATTAGAAAAAGTTACTGTAGTTAGATAACCTTGACCTGAGTGATCTCCCCAACTGTAAGCTGTGTTCCAGTTAGCTATATTTAAGTTAGCGCCTGTTACATTGCCTGAAAACGTACCAGTAGTTCCTGCAACTGTAGAAGTTGAATTTGCACCAATAGGCGTACCGTCAATAGCACCACCGTTAATGTCTACGTTTCCAGAAGTAAACGATGTGTTTGCCGTAAGTACAGTAAATGTTCCTGCCGCTGGGCTAGACCCACCAACAACAATATTATCTAATGTACCACCATCTAAATTAGCGGCACTAATTGTTCCAAGATTTGTTACTGTTGCTCCTGCAAAGTTTACTGTTCCGTTTGCAGTAAGATTAGTAAATGTTCCTGCGGCGGCAGAGTTAGCGCCAATCGTTGCGCCATCTAAAGCACCGCCATTTAAGTCAACTGTTGAAGCAACCAGATTAGTAAACGTACCAGCCGCTGGAGTAGCACCACCAATAACAGTAGCATCAATTGCACCGCCGTTAATATCAACGCCAGCAAAAGTAGATGTACCTGTAAATGTAGGTCCAGCTAAATCTGCTTTAGTTGTTATTGCAATTACAATGTTATCAAATTCTGTTTCAAACTCTGAGCCACGAATAACCTTATTAGTATCGCCTGATGGCAACGTATCTTTCGCGGCAAAGTCTGTTGTCTTTGTATAATTAGCCATAGGTTATTCCTAGCAAGAAAAGGAAAGGGGGCCATTGCGACCCCCGTAGGTTTTACTCGTCAGCAACAGCGAGGATAAATCCTGCTTCTGGACGGTAAGTTTGAACACCGTAAAGGGTGTCAGCAGTGTACAGAGTAGACAAGTACTCTTGCTTGTACTGCGTTTGAGAACGAACAGCTAACTGTTCTGCCATAACAATAGCATCAGTGTGGAAGAACAAACAACCACGAGTGTCAAGAGTAGAAGAGCTGTTTTGAGCGGCTACTTCCATAACTGGAGCGTTGTTAGATACGTAAATATCTACACCATAAAGGTTTCCAATCAGACCAGACTCAACACCACGACCTCCAACAAAGTCAGAAGACACATAGCGGTCAATGCCCATCAACGACTTACGTACAGCAGGAGGAACAACCAAAGAACGGTTATCCATAGGTACGTTAGCATCGTCCATTTTTTTAATAGCTTCACGGAAGCCAAGGTCAGTAAAGTTATCACCAGTAGCTACAGTATCAGTAGCATAAGCCGCCAATCCTGAACTAGCATTAAAGTAATAACTATTAGTGTTAACCCAATTAGCGCCGGTATTAGCAGGTGAAGCAGTACGAGTACCGTTACCAAAACCAGTACCAACATTCATTAGGTCAGTATCAACTTGTACAGCCAAAGCGTAACCAGCATCTTCAGTGTAGAATTGACGCAAAGAAGACAAAGCTTGTACTTCTACAATGTCTTCAATCAAACGCGAATATTCAAAATGACGATCAATTGCAACTTGCAGTTCGCCTTCAGTATTCGCAATGATAGTTACCGCAGTATCAGCCGCCTTAGCGTTGGCATCACCACGAGTAGGCTTAGGAATATGAATAGTGTCACCCTTTTTGCCTGTCATAGTAATACGCTTGACAAGGGGAGCCATTTTCAAATTCTTTTGATAAGCGGCAATAATTTCATCTGACCAAATCTCTGGTACAAATGTTGCCGCTTCTGTTAGTGCAGTGTTACCATTTGCACCGGGATAAGTTGCTGTAGCCATGAGTTATCTCCTTAAAAGGCTATCGAACTCGACCCTCTGCATATGCTTGTAGAATTTCATCTGACAAAGCATTATATCTATCTGGATCGGTTCTCATAAGTTTAATAATGTCAGCACGACGATAAACTTTTTTGCGTGATCCTTCTCCTGATCCACGAGCATTACCTGTACTAGCAGACTTTACAGCAGACTTACGAGCGGCTTTTTCAGCGTTAGCTGTCTTTTTAACAACTTGATTACGTTCTTTCCATAAAGAAAAAAGTTCATCAGCCGCATCATAATCATATGCTTGGTCTGCTTGAACAAATAATTTTGTTCTAACCTTTGATCCTTTAATCCACTCAGCAAATTTAGGGTCTTGTAAAATTTCATTCATCTCTGGATGAGATGTTTGAAGCTGTGCAAGAGTAGCCTGTTGTTTATATTGTTGAGAATAAGCCTCTGCTTCTTTAATCTTAGGATGGTTATTTATTGCTTTGTTTACAGCAGTTTCAGGATCTACAAAAAAATCAACTTCTTCGTCTATTTCTTGCTGTTGTTCAGGTGCTTGTTGATTTGAGAGTTCTGTCTGAATGTAATTATCAACAACTTTACGTAACTCGCCTACTTCCGTACTCTGCTTGCCTGAAAACTTTTCAAGCTCTTGATGCATCTGTACAAGTTCTTCTACAGATTTACCTTGGTACTTTTCTGGAACATCAGGTTCTTGAGGTTGTTCCTCTACTTGAGGAGTCTCTATTGTATCCTGTGTATCGAGTTGATCAGTTGTTTCTAGTTCCTCTTCTTGACGCTCTTCAATAATTGTCGCTCTTGACATCACTAATTTTACCCCGCCTTTTTAGGTTATGGAGATTATTCATGGGATTGACTCTGACGAGCTTCCCGCCCTTTACGCCCAGCTTCTTCATGTTCTCGTACCCACTTCATATGCCTACCAGGAAAATGATCGCTAGACCCGTCAAGTACGCATTGAGTTGCTGAAACGATTTTTGTAGCATTTGCACCACAACCGCACCTACTGGTTGTTGTACCATCTTCTACAAATTCTTCAAATATATGTCCGTTTGTACAACGAAACTCAAACACTTTAATCATTATCTTTTACAAGCTCTTCGTAATTAGCATTAGTTGTAGATTCTAAATTTAAAATATATGCTAAAACATTTATTTGTCCTTTACGCATATATAGATCATTAGCATCTTTTGTAGCTTCTACGCTGTTAATCACTAAAGCATTTTGTTCAAGTTCTTCGATTAACTGTTTCCAACCATCAGTTTGAAAAAGGTCAAAGTACTTATTATAATAAATTTCTGTTTCTTTTTCCATTGAGGCCATAAGGTTATCTCTAATACTCCTATTATATCATATTTTAATAAAGTTGTCAAGACCTTTTTTTGCTAGTTTTACGTCTTCGTCCTGATGCGGTTACAGCATACTTTATTGCTTTTGGTCCTGTCTTTTTTCTTTTTGCGGTTTCTTTTTCTGCCTTGGTCATCTTAGCGGCTACAGCTTTTGGCCTACAAGCTGGGTAAGGACGTTTAGATCCCTTGGCTTTCTTACGACCACACTTCTTGCCGGTCTTAATATCTACCCAATCTTCTTTAAACCATTTAGTTAAGCCACCTTTAGACTTAGGCATAAGTTCCCCCGCGTTTTTTGTACTCCCGTACTAACCAAGCATTTGCATAAGCGCTGGGGTACACATCAAACTTCTTTTTAGCTTCAGCTTTTACCCTTGCATACAATGCCTTATTTTTAGGAGTAGGACTTCCTTTCTTTTTAGGTTTAGCTTTCTTTTTAATAGCCACGGCGTGTCCTCACTACTTTTTTCTTTTTAGCTTTTTTCTTATCTTTTGCTTTTGGCTTTGCTTTTTTTCCGTACATTCCCGGCATCAGCTTTCTCCTTAGCTTTTTTAGACAAATCTTTATAATGAAATAATTTTACAGACGTTTTACCATGAGTTTTACCTGAATGAAGATCTCCATTTGGCATTTTATGAGTACCGCCTGTATAAAGAGTTCCATCTTTTTTGTAATGTTTTACACCTTTCATGCATAATACTCGCTTGTATAAACTTTAGTATTTGTTGTAACATGACCATCATAGTCATAAATTACAACGTCTGTTGTTGTAGCTCTTACTTTTTCTGAACCTTCTACTAATTGACCGTCCCATACTTTGTAAGTTATATGCCGTTCTACATATTGAGTAGGGATAGAACTAATAGGTTGCACTTCTGCTACCATTTTTTACATGACCAATATCTAGCTGATAATTTACTTGGAGGACTTGTATCACATTTATGCCTCGCTCTAAAAGATTTACGCCTAGCCGGTTGATCTTTTTTAATTGTCATTTTAGCATCGCCAAACCTAATAAGTTTTGTTTTGTCACCTTCTTTAGCAACTACTACAAATTTTTTGGTTGGATGATTAGGAGTCCTTTTTGGTTTGTTGTACCCGCTGACTCCTGCCCGTGTTAGTTTTGGATCTTTTTTCTTTGGCATTAACCTTGTCCTCTAACTCGTTCATTTGGCATTGTAAAGTTTGGAGTTGTTCCTTGAGATCCTTGAACGCTTGGTTGACTTGTTCTAGGAGCTTGTTGAGTTCTGTTTGTGTCATTAGCATTATTAGTTTTGCCTTCTATTTCCCTTTGCTTTAAAAGCCNATCCATTAATTTTAGACGCCTATCAAATTCTTTATCGTCTTCATTTCCTTCTTTAAGGTTTTTAGTAACAGCTTCAATTTTTTCAAGTTCAAGCTCTTCAGGAGCAAGTTGAGCTTCAACTGCATATTTAGCCGCTCTTGCTTGAGACTCAGCCGCTTGACCTGTCAACGCCGCTGTTTGACTTTGTTGCAGTTCAATCTGTGCTTGTTGAGCCATNTGAGCCATTTCTTGTTGTTGAGGATTAGGCTGTGAAGCTCTTTGCATAGTTGCAATAAGTTCTTCACGATTAGACAAGTTCATATTGTCAATAATACTTTGAATTAACACTGGATACAAAGGACTGTCTTGTTGCATTGTTTGCAATAAAGACACTAGCTGGGTAACTTCATACTCTCTAGCAATAATACCTAATGTACTTGTAGCTGTAAATTTATAATCAGCAACAGGATAATTATCAGGATCAAACTGCATATATCTGTGTGCCGCTTTAGTTACGAAAGGCAATAGGAAGGATTGTTGAAAATTAATAAGAGTACGCTTATGGCGCTTGATAATAGCGCCGAGAGACATACTGATACCAGCGGCTGTTGCTTCACCATTAACCTGACCTGCAATACCAGCAGAGTCCACTGCGCCTGTAGCTTGCTGAACCATTTGCTGAAGTGCCGATGCTTGGGCAAAGGTGATTTGTCCAACTTGTCCAAAATTAAACGGTTGTAATACTTCACGCGGATCTCCGTTAGTTAACAACATTTTACCGGGGCGTACTTCTGGTTTAGCTCCTCTAGGAAGTCTTGTAGCATCTACAGCAAGCATTGGATGAATAGTTAAACTTAATGCATCAATACGTGCTCGTAATTCTGTATCAAGAGCCTTTTGACTGTTATAACCTTTTTCACAAACACCACGGCCCCAAAAACGTCCCGGTACTACATCCCAAGGAAATGCAACTACAGGACGATCACCCATCATATATGGGTTAGCTTCTGCTTTTAAAAGAGTACCACCATTAGCAATAACAACAATAGCTTCAACATACATTGATTTATTATCATCATCTATTTCTACATCTTCTTCTTCTAACAACTCACGAGGAACAAGACCATAATATTTTGTAAGCCTTACTTTATCATCATTATAAATTGTTAGATCTTGATCTGGTTCAAGGTCTGTATCAGAAGCGGCTGACTCAATAAAGCCTTCACGATATACACCTTCTTCTTGCAATAACTCAACACTATGTTTACTAACAAATTCATCAATTGCTACGCCATAAGCATCTTCAACCGATGTAGCTACGGGATCTATTAAAAAGTTTTGAGGAAGAACAGGTTTTAATTTTACAACAGCTCTTTCTGTAATGTTTACACCAACGGCTTGTAAATCTCCTTCCATAACAGGAGAAGTAGCAGGAGCCATTTCTTTAACTTCTTCAAGTACAATTTCACCAATACCTGTACCAAATACGGCTGAGTTAATTAAACACTCAGCTACTGCTTTTCGTATTTTACACTTTTCAAAATCTTCTGTTAGTTTATTTCGTAGATAAACTATATCTTGTTTGTCTTGATCATTAACATTATCACTAATATCAAAAAACTTTCCACGACCAAATGTAGCTTCTTCTAGTTCTGCAACATTAGATTCTACAGCTTGTTGTAGCGCAGGAGAAATAATTCTAGATCGTTCTGATGCACGTTGAGAATCTGTAGGGTCCCATTGACCACGCCATAACCTATAGTACTCTTCAAACTTTTCTTCATAGTTTGATTCGTAATGATCACGCCAGTTTTCACATTTTGTCATTACCCATTCTTCAAGAGATTCTTGAATCATTAAGGGATCTGGACTATAAATTTCTTCTGCCATAATTTATTCCTAGATAGCTGAAATGCTATACCCTAGCGTAAAAAACACTACAGCACTAATTGCATATATTCCGTAAGTATTAAACGGTCTAAAAACTTTAGGCTCTGATAAAGGTTTTGTAAACTCTTTCCAAAACATACTCATATTAATATCCTGCTACTACATCTAATATTTCATGATCGTCTATTTCATACTCATAGTCGTAAGCTACTTTAGCTAATTGATCTATGTATGCTAATGCGTCAACTAAATCATCATGTGTTAACGCATCTGGAAACTGAAACAACTGATCTAAAAATCTATTGTTCCACTCTCCTTTGTTTAGATTAACGTAACCATTTTCAAAACGCCCTTGAAGCGCCCACATAACACGATCAGTTTTCTTTTTATTACCATGAGTAAGTTCTTCTACTCTAAAAAACGTACCGTACCTTTTCATTAAATCCATTAACGGAGACATTACAGCTTGTTTGGCAATGCCTCTTTCAATACCAACGCTNACGGGTCTGTAGTCTCTAACGGCCTGAAAAATCTTGGCGGCAGTCTCATTAAGCTCCCACCGCCCATGTATAATGTTATCAACGTACCAACCATCAGGATTAACTTTAACAACAGCGATTGCGGTTTCATCTAGTTTAGAGTTCTTTGTCCGTTTTTTGTTTACATCTTCAAAACCTGCAAGGTCAACAGCAATGTAATAATCACCTACTTCTGGCTCTTNACCGAACTGTATCCAACCTTCTTTAAACATTTCTGACCCACGCGCTTCAAAAGATGCCATAAACTCTTGACGAAACGCATAACTTGACATAGACTTTTTTGCAATGTCGATTTCACTAGGGTCCAATATGGGGTTGTCATAACTCGTGAAGTGCCATCCTTTGTAGGTTTCGTCATCGCCTAGCTCCGCGTACTTGTATAGTTCGTAGAAATGGTTTCTGCCCATAGGCGTACCTATAAACAACGCTTGACCTTTTTGGTCAGCCAGTGCTGGACGGAGAATCTGCTCCCATACGTCAGGTTTCATATCTGCGTACTCGTCCATCACAAGAAACTTCAAGGACACACCACGCATTGTCTCTGGCCTATCGGCTCCTTTAAGACTAATCGTGGCCCCGTTGACCAGCCTGATCTGAAGGTTGTTAATATGACTTCCAGATATTACAGGGTGTCCTAGCTCTAAGAGGGTCTGCCACATGATGTCACGGGCTTGTCCCTGCGTAGGCGCTACGTAAAAAACATGGCCTTTGTCGGCCTGCAATCCATTTATAATTAATAACCATGCCGCTAGTCTGGATTTACCAGTACGTCTTCCTGCGGCTACTACCTTAAATCTTGTTGGATCAGAGTAAACTTCTTGTTGCCAAGGCAGTAATTTTACATTTAAATCAGTCAATATAGCCACATGACAGGTTGAGATCCTCTGGTATCTACGTGTACAAAGTTTTTATGTACACCTATACCAGAAAATCCTAGTTCTAAGGCTTGTTGTACAATTATAAATCTGTCTGCCCCATTGGTTGCTTTAATATCAGCGGCTATACCTTGAGCGTGTTTACCCGGTACATTCTTTTTTGCTTCAATAGGGTGAGTTATACTACGGTAACCACTAGTAATAACAAAAGGAAAACCACAACGATGTCTAAGTTCATCTACCAACTCCATAAACTCAGGTTCCATGTTATTTTCGCCAGTATGTTGGCAATTAAACTCGTCTACTGTAAAGTATCTCAATTTAATTTAGCTCTTAAATACTCAAAGAATAAAGAAGATTGATCTTCAGCCTCATCAATCAGACAGTTCGCCTTCGATTGCGTCATCGTCTGGATTGCTTTCAGTAACTGTCGCGCTTCCAACCCCAGTGATATTAATCTGGATCGCACTTCGTCCTCCATCTTTAGTAATCTCCTTTTCAAAAGCTGTTACAGGTAATATCCTGTCCATTACAAGCTTCCAAGCCGCCGCTTGATTCTTATGATCTGGGTCTAACGCCGCATCAAAGATAGCATCCATTACTGCACGAGAGCGAGGAGAGTTTAACATCCTTGCTTTATACTCGTTTATTATAGCGGCANCGCCTTTAGGCCGTCCAACTGCACCTCTGTTGCCTTTTTTCTTACTAACAACAGAAGATTTAGTAGGGCGACCTAGTTTTTTGTCGTTGTCCATACTGTATAGTTGTACCTAGTTGTAGTTATTTGGTTTATTTGATACTTGATATTAGTAATACATAGAAAATACTTCTGTATCAAACTATATAATAGGTATATTATAACATATTTTTATAGATTTGTCAAGAATAGTTTGTAAAAAGAGTAAAAATTACCTTGTCACAGAACAGATTCTTTATTATTTCGGTGCGGATTCTGGGATGTTCTTATAATTACTTAACAAATTGATTACTAATAACAAATAGTAATAAAGATTAGTTCTAATTTTACCTTTTTTTGTGTCTGAGCAGGTACTACTACGCGTGTTACGGTCGTGTCGGGGGTGGGGGGTGGTGCGTCTGCGCTGAAACAGGGGAGGTGGGGGTCTGGGTAGGTGCTTCATCTTATAATATTACAAGTTGACACAGGCTGATCATGCTGTATTATGGGGGTTGGTCAGGCAACATTTGACCGGAACCGGCAGGCAAAAAGCATGCCAACTTTAACGAAACGAAAGGTACATATCATGGATATCAAAAAGAAAGCTCAATCCCTCGTCAACGCTGAGATGGCGGTTCAACGCGCAAGCGGCAAGGTACTCGATACCCTGCTGGCGGCACTCGACGAGATCGACAACGCCGAGGGCGCTACACTGTACATTGATACAGTACACGAGTCGCTGGTCGCAAAAGAGGCGTCAAACGCTGATAACCTGCGCTCAAACCTGCGACGCATTTTCAGCATCGCACTCGCCGATACCAGCGTCAGCGCGAAGGCCGCCAAAAAGATCACAGCGATCTTGGAACAGGCAGGCATCACTAACGCGGCTGAGGGACTGCGATACGTTCACGACACGGCGGCGAAGCTGTCGGCGCGAGGCATCCCCCAACTGGCGACAGCGCTTGGGATGTTCGAAGTCGAGAAGCTGGAAGTCGCAACCGACGCGGAGGCCGAAGGCGATACCGATGAGCCTACCGAAGTCGAGGCAAAAGATCTGTTTGATCTCATCGAAGCCTCAGCGCGGGAATGGATGAAGCACGGTCACACACTGGCCGATATATACGACGCGGTCTACACCAGCGGAACGGTTCAGGAAATGCTGGACCCGCACACTGGCGACATCGCGGCATCCAATGCCTAAGCCAAACCAACGGGGCCGCAAGGCCCCAACTTATAATATTACAAGATGGGCAGACGAGATCATAGGCATCATCATCATCGGCGCCATCGGCGCCGCCATCGGAACCATGCTCGCCCTCGCCATCTGACCTACCCAGCCCCGCAAGGGGCTTTTTCATGCCCGCAGGAAAGCAACCTGCACCGCGTATGGTGTAGGCGCGACCGTATGGTGTAGTGTGGGGCGACTTGACTTTAGCAAAATCCATGTTATTATACGTAAGCAGGTGGGATTTTTTGCCTGCTATTCGTAACTTATAATATTACAAGATCGGAGGATCTTTTATGACAGAGCAAGTAGAACGTAAAGCAACACTGACTGTTGGTACAGTTACTTTCGTTGGCGAAGTTATGCAAGTATTCGCTGTCGAAAATGCGTTGAACAAACTGACCCGAGTCAATCATCACTACATCGCGGAGGAAGACGCGGCTGATCCTAATTTGCATGGTAGCATTTTTGTTGAAGCCGAAACTGATACCGCTAGAACGTGGTACTACTCGAAGCCTGAAGTTGAGCTGACCAAGCTTCCCATCATGAAGGGTGGTTCATGGCTCACCGATTCCATCGCCAACCGTGACGCCCGTCATGAGCGTGAGGAGAGCGAGCGAGAGAACGAGGAGGCAACCAATGAGTGATCGTCCACTGTATGAAGTCGCAAAGGAGATTCGTTCTAGTTGGAAAACTATGAGCAATTATGCGTCCCCATACGTTGAGGCTATGTCTACCTTGACCAGCATCAACGAAGACTACTACTACGACTCAGGTCGTGAGATTGTCATGCGCTTCCTAGCCAACGCTCAGTACTGGCGCGGCGAAGATGCAAAGAGAATCAAGAAAGAGTTAAACGGTCTGTTATGACCAACGCTTGGGGTCGTTCCGGCCCCTTTTTTTTATCTTATCATATTACAAGATGGAGGCTATCATGGCTAGAGCATGGAGAAAAAAGAACCGAACCAAGCGCAGACAGAAGGCGCTGGATAACCTGTTTAAAAACAACAGCACAGACGCCGTGTACGGAGACGAGCGTAGGCGCAAAGAGGTTGAGATACTCAAGACAAGGCTGGCGCAGGCTGGTGTGTCTGGGTACGTTGACATCTCAGAGTATGCAGACGGAGGGCGCAGGTAATGTCTAGATGCGAGAACAAGGTATCGCAGACCTACTACCGCGAGGGAGAGTTCATGCCGCGCACTATTGATATGAGATGCGGCTCGACTGGCATTCACGGTAACACTCTGGTCTGTGATCAGTGTCAGACAAAGCATCACNCTGGTTGGCCTGACTATTGTAAGCATGGCGTCCGCATCACTGAGTACGATTGTGATTGCATCGCCTGCGAGTTGGGTGAGTAATCTAACGGGGTCGGCAACGGCCCCATCTTATCATATTATAAGTTGGAGACTATCATGTCATATATGTTTTGGTTTGTAGTTTTCGGTTGGTGGGCATTGGTCGGGACTGCGTTGTACCTGTTCCTTAATATGTTCGATGATATTATATTCATAAAGCGGGAGGAAGACGAGTGAGTTTACATATCACAAAGCACACGAGCGGCAAGATGCGCGGTATGTATTCACTCAATACCAACACTGTGACAAACAGTTTCTGCATTGAGCAGTATAATCGCACCGATGCTGACATCATTTGCCACCACTGCTACAGCTACCGTAGCCTTAACTCATACAGGAAGAATTGTCAACAGGCTTTTCAGCGCAATAGTGACATACTTGCTAGTGACAAACCTATTGACATTCCCGTAATCAACCATACGTACTTCAGATTCCACAGTCATGGTGAGTTGATCAACGACGAACACTTCATCAAGTATTGTGAGATAGCTGATGGCAACCCGCGCACCACGTTTGCATTGTGGACAAAGCAGTGTGGTGTAGTGAGACAGAACATGGAGTTTGTACCAAACAACATGATCTTAATATACAGTAACCCCAGCATTGATAACGTGATGAGCAGACCACCTCGTGGTTTTCATCGCGTGTTCAATAACGTGTCCAAGAAGTATGTCGGACGCGCTAACTGCACAGGGCAGAGATGTATTGAATGCCTTGTGTGCTACCAGTTCGGTGGTGAGGAAGTCATCATCGAACATCAAAAGTAATGGAGAAAATCATGTACGAAGTAATGAAAGCACCACCACCCAAAAGAGCGCGAACTACAAGAGGTAGTGAATTGCGTGACCTCTTTGATTCAATGGAGGTAGGGGAATGGATGAGCGTAAAGGCTAAGGACAGAAGCCGTATGCAAGCCGCCGCTAGTTATCATCTGAAAGGACGGTACTCTATGTACAAGACTGATGATGGCGACTACGCTCTCATTAAGAAGTAACATGGTAGGGGTCGGCAACGGCCCCTTTTTTATTTTATAATATTATAAGTTGGAGATTGACATGACAAAGATAGCAGTTCACTACGCATTGTCGCAGGACTTTGAGGACTACACCCATGCGGCAATACTTGACATAGACCCAGAGAATGTGGGTGAGGAACTACGGACTAGACATCCGAAAGCAATTGATATATCATATACATATGTAGATCCAAACACAAAGAAAAGGAACTGGTGTTTGAGTTCTATATGTTATGCGGAAGGCAAGAAGCCTTTGCTGTACCGTAACCTTGAAGATGACAATAGAAACTGGAGGGAATTGTAATGGGTACTGCAAGTATGTACGGTAACGGATGCTTTGATGCTGAACTTGACTGTGCGTGGATGACACTGTTTGTCGAGATTCACTACTGCATCCACATGGAAGAAGAGGGAAAGCTAATTGAGATAGATCATGTTATGACCAAGACCGGCAACAATGGTGCAGGGTACAACGTGACTGAGTGGCTCAATGAGGACTACATACTCAACCTGATAGAGGAAGAGATTTCCAATGCTGACTACCACTACCTTGATCATGGAGATGGGCCATGATAGACGAAGATGATATACCAGAATACTTTTACAGAATAGAATACCAGAGTGACTCGGACGCAGGCACTGATGAATGGAGTAAGGGTAACAGTTACCTGTCTCTCCATGAGGCTGAGTCTGCTTTGGTGGGGCATATACAAAATTATCCTTATCTTCCTGTTAGGGTCAAATGCATAGGTCTTGAGAGAAAGTATACTATCTTAGGTAACTTTGATCCTTTTGGTGAGATAAGTTTCACTGTTAGAAACGTCGAAGAGCGACACTACAGGGAGGATAAATGATGGTTGTTATACAGTTTGACACACAGATGCCACAACACGCATCGCCTTGTGAGAGGCCAGTGATTCAGATGATGGTGGACCTGTTGTTAGAGGATGACGGTCAGGTTTCAATATGGGATGGTGAAGAGCTTGTGGTGTCAGGTTCAAGGAGCAAGACTCACATACTAGGTAACTTATCCCACACTGAGATGGATCAGGTGGAGTGGTANGACAAGAGCGGCAATACCAAAGGATGGTTCTTATTAATATACAACAATGGTTCGTCAAGCGATGGGCCAATGGTTGTTATCTCCGATTATTCTGCTAATGATTATTGTGATGGTGTTTACTCCAAACTAAGCGAGGTGTTCGATTGATGTCTTATTATATCATACCCATTAGGCAATTGAAAGGCGATATGCAGATATGGCGCAAAGTCAAAAGGCTACGCGATTTCAAACCTAGTGTCACAGAAGAAGAGTACGCAGTGAGACGTTCCATGAATTACAAACCTAGAGATACATGGTTCATCTATTATAACAAGGAAGGAAAGCTGGTCAAGTCGGGTTATCATTATTTGTACATAAAAGAAGACGATGACACCGGATGGTTGGCGAGGTTCAAGAACAAGTAAAAAAGTCTCTGGGGGCGGGGATCTTATAATATTATAAAATAACCGCAATTTACCCCTTGCGTTCTGCAGGGGGTTCTGTTACCCTATATCTGTATAGACTACACAGACAATGTAGTCTAAGTATTATTACTATTATTAATACATAGGAACTATATATGACTGAGCAAGAGATGATCGACGAAATGGTCGAGAGGGACTTACACCTGTTTACCTTGATTGAAGCACTTGAGGTGGTTGAAAATATAATCAGGGCGGTGTATAGTGAGATGGATTCCGCATCTATTGTGGAACGTTACAACCGTGAATTTGACAACAGGAGTATCCACTAATGGGTTTTGTTAAACTGCACCAACAATGTGAAGACTGCGGATCAAGCGATGCGTTGTCTTACAACGAGGATGGATCTAGTTATTGTTTCGCGTGTGCTACATACACGCCACCAGAGACTACAGGAGCCGCTGTGAGTGAGATCAAGGAGAGGGTAGTAGCAGGACACGGCTTCAACAAAGCGGCCTTCACAGAGCCATACAGGGGCTATCAGGACAGGGGTCTAACTGCCACAACAATGGCGGCATACTCCGCACAGCAGAGGGCAGGCAACATATTGTTTGGTTATCACACTGCATCTGGTGAGTTGGTAGCCTGCAAGACTAGGACAGAGGACAAGAAGTTTAGTATCAGTGGTGATTGGAAAAAGGCTGGGTTGTATGGTCAGCATTTGTTTCCATCTGGTGGTCAATACATAACCGTAGTGGAGGGAGAGTTCGATGCCTTGGCAACCTATCAAATGTTTGGTGGCAAGTATCCTGTTGTGTCTGTTCGTAATGGTGCCCAAGGTGCTTCTGCTGATTGCCGCAGGGCATATGAGTTTCTCGATCAGTACGATCATATTATCTTTTGCTTTGACAACGACGATCATGGGCGCTCTGCTTCTGTAGAGTGTGCAGATATATTTGGTGGTAAGTCTCGCATCTTCCAGCATGGTGAACACAAGGATGCTAGTGACTATCTAGTCAACGCCGATAAGGAAGATTTTGTGAAGCGGTGGTGGGCCGCTAAGACTTACACACCAGATGGTATGGTGATGCTAGGCTCACTGAGAGAGTCACTGAAGAATCCACTTGAAGAGGCAGAGGTACGCTATCCTTACAAGGGACTAGACGATATGACATTCGGTATCAGACCTACAGAACTGGTTACGATATGTGCTGGCTCTGGTCTAGGTAAGTCAACATTCATGCGTGAATTAGTATTCTCCATTTTGTCACAGACAACAGATAGAATTGGATTAGCATTCCTTGAAGAGACACCTGATAGAACTGCAAGAGGTCTGGTGGGACTACAGATCAACAAACCAATACACCTTCCGGGATGTGATTACGCACCGTCAGAGGTAGACCAAGTCTTTGACTCACTGAACCTTGATGATCGTGTAGTGCTTTGGGATACTTGGGGATCTAACAAGATAGAGAACGTGCTTGCTAGGTTTAGGTATCAAGTCAAGGTGCTAGGTGTTAAGTACATCGTGCTGGATCACATATCTATTCTGGTGTCAGACCAAGACAATGGTGATGAGCGTAAAGCCATTGATGAGATAATGACAAAGCTCAGAATGTTCTGTCAGGAAATGTACATCTCAATGTTTGTGGTGTCGCACCTGAAGAGGCCAGACGGCAAAGGACATGAAGATGGTGCGTACACTTCACTGGGACATCTGCGTGGGTCTTCTGCTATCGCTCAGTTGTCGGACATTGTGGTGGGCCTTGAGCGTAATGCACAGGCTGAAGATCAGATGGTGCGGAACACTACCAACGTCCGTGTGTTGAAGAACAGGTTTAGTGGATCTACTGGACCCGCCACATCTTTGATGTATAATAAGGACACGGGGAGACTCACGGAGATACTTGAATGAGATGTGTGGCTTGTGATAAGATACTCACAGAGTACGAGCTAACCAAGAAGTACGACAGGTCTGGTGAGTTCGTTGATATGTGCAACGAGTGTAGTCGATTTCTCAGTGAGGATTACGTTGCAGTTTTTGGTAATGTAGACTATGCTAATCTATACGACTTGGAGGAAGGAACTTATGTCGAGGATGGGACGTTGGATTATGGAGCAGGAACAGAGCAGGGAGATGAGGGAGAATGGATATGAACTTTCAAAAAGACAACAGCTTGATCTCGCCTACTANGAATACTGTGTTTNTNGACNTAGAGGCNNANGGCCTGACACCCTACGAAGATACACTGCGTNGTNACAAAGAGNNCNAACGAAGCTCACTTGACCCACTTATCTAGAAGGAGCTTGTTAGATGAACTGGCAAAAGGTGGCAAAGTATGTGGACACAATCTTATTGGTTATGATCTTCCTGTTATGCGTAAACTGTGGGGCATCCGTATACCAGCAGATAGAGTTGTCGATACTCTAGTGTTGTCAAGACTCTTTCACCCAGACATAGACGGAGGGCATAGCCTTGCATCGTGGGGTGTAAAATTAGGATTCCCAAAAGGTAGCCATTGTGAGTGGGATGAGTTGTCGCCAGAGATGGTGGAGTACTGCAAGCGTGATGTGGATGTGACTCAGAAACTGCACAACGCGCTGATGCAACAGATGCAACTGTTTGGTTTTAGTAAACACTCAGTTGACTTAGAGCATAGCCTTGCTTTTATTTGTAAGCAACAGGAAGACAACGGATTCTGTTTCGATAGTGATGGTGCGGTGTCCCTGTACGAACAGCTAACAGCTAGGATGCACAACATTGAGAAGGATCTACAGGAAGTTTTCCCACCCGTTGTGGAGGAGAGGTATAGTGAGAAGACAGGCAAGAGACTCAAAGACAAAGTTACGGTATTCAATGTCGGTAGTAGACAACAAGTTGCAGAGCGGCTTACTAGCAAGGGCGCTGTGTGGAAGGAACTCACGCCGTCAGGAAAACCAAAAGTCGATGAGTCTACGCTTAAAAAACAGACAGACGTTCCAGAAGCAAAGATGGTGCTACGTTACCTGTTGTGCCAGAAGAGGGCATCTCATGTTGACTCGTGGATTAAGGCAGTTGCAAGTGACGGGAGAATACATGGCAGAGTCAGACACATCGGTGCTGTCACCGGCAGGATGGCACACTCCAATCCGAACATGGCTCAGATACCTGCTGTGAAGGCAGAGTATGGTAAGGAGTGTAGGTCATTGTTCAAAGTACCAAGTGATCGTGTTCTTGTTGGCGCTGATGCTAGTGGACTAGAGTTACGTATGTTGGCTCACTACATGGACGATGAGAGTTACACAAAAGAAATACTTACAGGTGACATACACACTGCCAACCAAGAGGCCGCAGGTCTACCAAATAGAGATAGTGCTAAGACATTTATCTATGCCTTCCTTTATGGTGCAGGGGATGCAAAGATAGGAAGTATAGTGGGCGGTAGCTCTATAACAGGTAAGAAGCTAAAGAATCAGTTTCTACGTAACACGCCTGCGCTTGCAGACTTACGTGCGAAAACTATTTCAGAAGCTGAGTCAGGCTTCCTTACAGGATTAGATGGCAGGAAGCTACGTGTACGCTCTAGACACGCCGCGTTGAACACTCTGCTACAAGGTGCTGGTGCTATAGTAATGAAGCAAGCAGTGGTGATACTGCACGATCTGCTTGGCAGGGTAGACTTCAAGCTTGTCGCACAGGTACACGATGAGTGGCAGATAGAGTGTAGACCAGATGAAGCAGATTTTATTGGGAAGTCGTGCGTTAACTCCATGATTTTCGCAGGGGAATTACTGAGCTTGAATTGTCCACTTGACGGGGAATACAAGATTGGTAAAAATTGGGCTGAAACCCATTGACATATACCAGATCTATGGTATAATATTAGTGTAGTACAAATATCAACTAGGAGACTTTGTCTTATGTCTAGCGACAACACCGCAAACGTAACACTCAACTGCAAACTGTTCTGGCCTTGCCTCACTCACAAGAATGAGTTGGCTGGTAAGTATTCGGTTGACCTCGCCAACCTCTCTGATGCCGCTGTCACGGCGTTGGAGGACATGGGCCTCACGGTCCACAACAAAGGAGATGAGCGTGAAAACTACATCACCTGTAAATCACAGAACAAGTTCCGCGTGTTCAACGAGGACGGATCTGAGTTGTCAATCAAGGGACGTACCCCGCGATCTGACGATGACGATCCTAACGAAGGAGTCGTTGTGGGTAACGGTTCTGAATCTGTGTGCCTTGTCGGGTACTATGCATGGGAATACCTCAAGAAGAGTGGTCGTTCTCCCACGCTCAAGCGAATTACTATGAAGGAGTTAGTAACGTTTGATTCAGACGAAGACGCAAACATGGATGTAGCGGCGGCTCTGTGATACTCATAGACGGAGATATGCTGGTCTATCGCGTAGGCTTTGCCTGTGATGAAGAGACTGAGGAGATTGCCAAGCAAACGCTAGACAACTATCTAGCAGAACTTGTCACCGACTTAGCTAGTCATTACGAAACCTACAAGGTATATCTAACTGGTAACGGCAACTTCAGGGACGAGGTTGCTGTTACTCAGCCATACAAAGGAGGAAGAGACACAAAGAGAAAACCTGTACACAAAGAACTACTCAGGGACTTTATGGTTGATCAGTGGGGAGCAGAGGTTGTAAATGGAATGGAAGCTGATGATGCCATAGCCATGAAAGCTACTGAGTTGAAGTTCGACTGTATCATTTGTTCGTTGGACAAAGACTTCAAGCAGTTACCAACCACGCTCTACGACTATACTAAAAAGACATCTTATAATATTATAAGATCAGACGCAGAAAAATGGATCTACAAGCAAGCACTGATGGGTGATAGGGTAGATAACATTCCCGGCGTATACGGTATTGGCCCAAAGAAAGCTGACAAGATTATTGATCCATGTGAAAACGAAACAGAAGCCTACCTTACCTGCCTTGAAGTTTACAAAGAAAACGAACTGGGAAGAGACAGATTGATAGAGAGTCTTAATCTTCTTTACTTACTACGAGATGCTGAAGACAGGTACATAGCTCCAGATGAAATTCCATTCTAAGTTTGAGAAAGAGTTATTCTACTTGTTATCTGGATGTGCTTATCACACAGATGACAGAATTAAATATGAGATACCCAAAGTATATGAGCCTGACTTTATATATAAAACAAAGTCTAACACTATATACATAGAAGCAAAGGGAAGATTCAGAACTTCAGAAGAGGCGCGTAAATATGTCCACGTTTCAAAGAGGCTCAGACAGAAGGAGAAGTTGGTATTTCTCTTCCAGAACCCAAAGACACCAATGCCGGGATCACGAAGAAGAAAAGATGGTACACGCTTCACAATGGAAGAATGGGCAAACAGGCACGGATTCAAATGGTACACAATCGAAACAGTTCCAAAAGGATGGACAAAATGACTAGGCATTTGGTTATACCAGATACACAAGTTAAGCCAGAACATAAGACTGACCATATCAAATGGGCGGCTAGGTATGCTTGTGCCGTAAAGCCAGATGTAATTATACACTTGGGGGATCATTGGGATATGCCATCGCTATCATCGTATGACGTTGGTAAGAAGTCATTTGAAGGTAGACGATACTCTGCTGATATAGAGGCAGGTAACGAAGCCATGCAGATGTTCATGGATACAATACGTAACGAGCAAAGACGTTTGCGTAAACACAAAAAGAAAGTATGGAAACCTAGATGTATATTTACTTTAGGTAACCATGAATACAGGATAGAACGCGCTGTAGAAAGTGACGCCAAGCTAGAGGGGTTAATGAGCTATGAGGATCTTAATCTCAGGGGGTGGGAAACTTATCCGTATCTTAAGCCGGTGGTTGTGGACGGTATCGCTTACTGCCATTTTTTCACTAGCGGCGTTATGGGCCGCGCAGTTAGCAATGCAAAGCTACTGCTCCAAAAGAAACATATGTCTTGTGTCATGGGACACGTACAGGACAGAGACATCGCATTCGATAGAGATGCATCAGGAAAAAGAATGACAGCATTGTTTGCTGGTATCTTTTACCAACATGATGAAGAATATCTAAACCCTCAAACAAATGGTAGTTGGTCAGGCTTGTGGGTTTTTAATGAGGTAACCAATGGATCGTTTGACGAAATGCCCGTATCTATGTCATACTTGAGGAGAAAGTACGGTGCTGACTCTTGACGAAAAACTAACTAAGATAGCGGAAAGCTACGACGAGATAACAATAATGGAAGCCCTATCAATTACATCATACGATTTGGTTGAAAGGTTTGCAGATAAAGTAGAGCAAANCATTGATAAGTTTGAACTAGACGAGGAAAGTTATGACGAGTATGAATGATGCTAGTCCCTCAGATTGGGACAAAGCAAGCACTACAGTGTACGGTAAACTGTACCACCCACAAGATAAAACCACTGACCCTGTAACTAAACCAGATCATTACAATAAGGGACAGATAGAAGCGATTGATTATATTAAGCAACAACTAGGACCAGCGTTTCAGTTTTATTGCGCTGGCAATGTAATGAAATATATTCACCGCTTTCGTTATAAACACGGCCTTGAAGATGTAAAAAAGGCAAGAGTATATCTTGATTGGTTAATAGAGGAACTAGATGAATGAAAGTAGTAGAGGGTAAGTTTGGCAAAAAGCCAGCAGATATACCAACGCATGAGTTCCTCGCTAGCTTTGCAATGAAAGCTCAAGACTACGAACAAAACCAAAAGAAAATAAAAGCAGTAGTAGTTTTATATAATGATGGGGATGTGTTTGAAGTAGCATCAAACGAGCAATACCCTGATGGAGTATTCATGTTGCTTCATATGTCAGCACAAGCAATACTAAACGAAACACTTGGAATTACAGGAGAAATAGAATAGATGGATGCGTACCAACAATACATACACAAATCAAGATACGCACGTTACCTACCAGAAGAGAAACGTAGAGAAACGTGGGAAGAAACAGTAGACCGATACGTTGACTATTGGGGTTCTTATCTACCCACCTTAGAAAAACACAAGGTACGTAAAGCCATATTCGATATGGATGTAATGCCTTCTATGAGGGCTTTGATGACAGCAGGCGAGGCACTAGATCGTGACAACGTAGCTGGATTCAATTGTAGTTATTTACCTATTGATCACCCAAAAGCATTCGATGAGATGATGTATGTACTCATGTGCGGCACAGGTGTAGGGTTCAGTGTAGAACGGCAGTACGTTCAAAAATTACCAGAAGTAGCGGAGACATTTCATGAAACGGACACAGTTATTAATGTGGCAGATTCAAAGATTGGATGGGCCAAATCGTTTAGGGAACTGGTATCGCTGTTGTATTCAGGTCAGGTTCCCCAATGGGACGTTAGCAGAGTACGGCCTGCGGGTTCCGCGTTGCGAGTTTTTGGAGGTAGAGCATCGGGTCCAGAGCCTCTGCTCGACTTGTTCCGATTCACAGTTGAACTCTTTCAGGGAGCGGCTGGAAGAAAACTTAGCTCAGTCGAGTGCCACGATCTTTGCTGTAAGATTGCTCAAATCGTTGTCGTTGGAGGAGTCAGACGATCAGCACTCATTAGTCTCAGCAACCTCACGGACGATAGACTCAGAAGATGCAAATCAGGACAGTGGTGGGTCGATAACCCACAACGCGGCCTAGCTAACAACTCTGCGTGTTACACAGAGAAGCCCGACTTTGAGGCTTTCCTTAACGAATGGACAAGTTTATATGAATCACGATCTGGCGAGCGAGGTGTCTTTAGTAGAGTGGCAAGTCAAAAGCAGGCTTCACTCAATGAACGAAGAGATGCTACCTATGATTTTGGAACTAATCCATGTAGTGAAATCATCCTCAGACCCTACCAGTTCTGCAATCTATCGGAAGTTGTTGTCAGGCCAAGCGATACGCTCTCTGACCTCAAACGAAAAGTACGCATTGCGGCTATCCTTGGAACTCTACAGGCTACCCTCACTGACTTCAGATACCTCAGAAACATCTGGAAAGTAAACACAGAAGAAGAGGCTTTGTTAGGAGTTTCGCTTACAGGTATTATGGATCACCCAATGCTGTCAGGACGAGGAGACAAGAGTGAACTTAGAAAGTGGCTTAGAGCAATGCGGCAGGAGGCCATCAAGACTAATGGAGAGTGGGCTCTTAAGTTGGGTATTAGTCCGTCTACAGCCATTACTGCTGTTAAGCCTTCAGGCACTGTTAGTCAGTTGGTCGATAGTGCTTCTGGCATCCACCCTCGCTATAGCTCTCAGTACATTCGCAGAGTTAGGGCTGACAGTCGTGACCCACTTTGTACCGTCCTAGAAGCCGCAGGAGTGCCTGTAGAAGACGATGTAATGTCACCCAGTACCAAGGTATTTAGCTTCCCTATAGCCTCTCCCAAAGGCGCTGTAACGGCCTCTGACATGGGTGCTATGGAGCAACTGGATCTGTGGGAAATATATCAGGACGAGTGGTGTGAACACAAACCATCTATGACTTGTTACTACAGAGATAATGAGTTCTTAGAAGTAGGACAATGGCTGTACAACAAGTTTGATAAAGTGTCAGGTATTAGTTTCTTACCCTACTCAGACCACACTTATCAGCAAGCACCGTATGAGCCTATAGATAATAAAACCTATAAACAGTTAGTAAAAGACTTCCCCACTAGTATCGATTGGGATATTAGCGAGGAGTCTGATATGACTGAAGGTAGTCAACAGTTAGCCTGTACAGGTAACAACTGTGAGTTATGACATAAAAATAATAGAGTAACTGCTACCTTTTCCGGTTACGTCCTCTGGCTTATCTTTTGGGTCATGGGACGTAGCCATTCCTTCTCTTCTCATTCTTTGTATTCTGTCCTTAGACTTCTGACACATAGAATGATAATCAATAGATGTAAAAGATACGGTGTGTTTGTCATCNTTGTTAATTGTATTCATTATTCACCTACNANTTCTATAAANTNAAAGTAACGACCTTGNGNNCCTTTTTCTAATAATTTTGTATTAAACTGCTTATCTGCTATGGTTTGTAGCGACTGTGCACCAAGACGTTTACTAACTTCCTGATAAAAACGGCTTGATAATTCAGGATTAAATTCTGGATGAGATGCTCTTGCCGCGTAACTTTGCAGTAACCTTCTTTGCCTTGGTAACGGCGCTTGTTGATAAGCCTGAGATTGAATTAACACATCTAAAGCTCTATCCACATAAGGAGCAGTTAGTTCTCTTAATATACCTAGCTGTGCAGTAGAAAGCTTAACACCTACAAATTTACTATCAACAACAGGTATATTTGCTTCAGTATTATGTATCTCAATCTGTATCCTAGATGGGTTTATAGGAACAAAGTTTGCTTTCATAGCAATCTCAAACCAGTTAGCACCCTTAGTTGTAGCGCCCTTGAACTGTTGAGTATCTACAGGAAGTTTTTCTCTTAAAAAGGGAACCCGTTGTTGTACTTTTTCAGTAAAATTAATGGCAATTCTTTCGTTGCTATCTATTGCTCTTGCAAGGTCAGATGACAAAGTAGGGACATAACCCTTAAGATATGACTGACCTAGCTCATCAAAAGATGTAAGAGTATCATATTTAAACATTTCTACTAGCTTTACTGTTTGGTCTAGTATAGGCATAGTACTCATCATAGCATATATGCTATACATAGCTTCATCAAATCTTCTAGTAGCTTCTGGACTAAAACCAAGAGTAGTATCATTAGGATCTAGTTTAAGTTTATCCAAGTCTCTAAATAAAAGATCTGTTGTATCAACAAACCAACCTAAAGCACCTCCTAAAGGTTCTATCCTTTCAAAAGGAATATAGGTATCTCCAATACGTATAGACTTATTAGGTATACCAAGCTGTTGCCATCTGCGTCTTTCTTCAGCAGTATGAGGTGTTCCTGTAATAAAAGGATAACCCTCATCATTTTGCATAGCAAAACCGTAAGCTATCATAGCTAAACCAGAACCGCCTATTAAAGATTTTGCCTGCCAATCTTCATAGGCTTCTTCTACTACTATAGTTTTGCCTTCTTTTCTAGAACGTGTTGTACTTAAATCTTTTTTAAGTTTCCAAACAGAAGGTCTAAACCAAGGTATAAAAGCCGCAGGTGTATATAGCAAACCATCAACATAAATGTTGTAAGGAGTTTTTACAAAAGGAAAAACTAAGTTAGCAATTAAAGCAGAAACATTTGCACCTACTGAAAAGTTTGGACCTGTTCTAGACTTTAACAAGTTAAGTTGATTGATTACAGCAGGAAGAGTTGGCTTTCCCGGTTCATCACCTAACCTTCTTTGGAAGGTCATACCTAAAGCAAACTCTCTTACAGCTTCATAAGGAATATCTTCTTTTGTAAATAGATTTCTAAACTGTTCGTCAACTTTACCTTCTAAAGCTTGAGTAGCTTTTCTAACAGCTTTAAAATTAGAACTACCTGCTATTTGATTAGCAAGTTTTGCTTCACCATGATAAGCAGAATTGTGTACATTTATTGCGTCTTTAAAATATTGTTCATGTAACTCATCAACTTTTAAACGCCCTTTAGAAGCTACCGAGTCTGTTATGGCTTGTTTTCTAGCTAAGTCAGAAACTTTTAACATTCGATAATATACTTTAGTAGATTCATCAATAGCAATAGATAACTTTGTAGGTGTGCCTATCCATCTTAAACCTTTAGGAAGATTTTGTCCGTTGCCTAACATAAATTCAATGTCAGTAAAAAATCTAGCAACTTCGTCATCTGACAAATTTATACTGTCGGCAAACCTATCTCTGTCAGCTTTGTCTTTAAACTTATGAGCATCTGCCCAAGATTCAACATATAAACGTTTAGCTTCTTTTCTAAGCGTTTCTGGGTCCATTCCAGTAGATCTAGAGAGAAAGTTAATATCCCTAGTTACGTCAGAAGCTATTCCTGTTTTCATAGCAGAAGAAAAATACCTAAGCATATTAGCGCCTAGTTGATTGTCTCTACCAAATATCATTGCATGAGCGGCAAAGGCATCACTCATTGCTGATGAAAAACGTCTGTAATCTGCCCCTGAATAGTTCCTTCTATTTTCTTTAAAATTTCTAATACTAAAACCCATAAAAGCTTCATAGTTTCTCGCCGCTCCTGATGCAACATTTGCTATCATCATTCCAGTAGAAGCCAACAAAGAGTTAGTATAAGATGTAGCGGCTATAGCAAAAGAATTTAAAAGAAAATTAGTTTTCTTTTTGCCACCACCATTTCGTAAAGTGTTTATTAAAAATTCTGGGCGAACAGAATCCATTCTTTCAGGCAAAGTCTCTGAAAGATCCATGTACCTCTGCAAAGTATCTTGGCAATTTTTAGACAAATATTTTTGGGATCTAACTTTAGCCATTTAACATTCTACTCCTAGCAAAGAAGTTATTAACTCACCTGTTTTTAATCTTTTAGTATTTTCTGCTGTTACCTTCTTTAACCTTTTAGCTTCTGTCAAAATATGCGAAGCCGCCGATCCTGTTTTTCTTCTCAGAGTATTCATGTAACCAGCCAAAGCTAAGTCTTCAAGAACTTCTACAGCTTCAGGACTATCTAACCTGCCTTCATTAGTTAACCTTTGTAATTTTCTTAAACTTTTATCAACAATATTTTCAGCTTCTATAAATAAATTTTGTAAAGCTCTCATCTCTTGGGCAGTTAAAATTCTATTTTGATCCATTGCAAAATCAACAAGAGTATCGTAGTCTCTACTTATAAGACCTCGCTTTAACAGTCTTGCCGCTTCTGCCATATTAGCTATGGTAGCTTTACCATCAAACTCGNTCACAACATTTTCTACTGCCCAATCAAGGTCTTCATCTTCATANCCCATCTGTTTAGCCANGATTCGTTTTCCTTGATTGTCTAAAGCTTCTTCTAATCCTACTCTACGCCCACGTTCCTCCTTTGTAGCTTTTTGTCTTCTACCAGTATCAGCACTAGTTTCTTGGTCAGCTAGTTTACGTGCTACAGGAGGGCTCATAGTACCAGCTTCCAACATTTCTGGAGCTTCAGTACCTTGTGCTAATTCAGTACGTAAATCATCTATACCAGTTTCATCTGCATATTGTCTTCCCGGTCTAACGCCAGCCGCAGACAACGTAGGAGGTGCTTCAAACCCTATACGCATATCTATATCGTCAGAGTTTAAAACATAATTTACTTCATTAACAAGATCTTCATAGTCATCTCCTGTTTTCTTAGGAGGCGGCATAACAACATCTAGGTTAGATAAACCATCATGATTTAATCTCATTCTATTTTTAAGAAAAGCTACTTGGCTAGGATCATTATACAAGTTACCGTTTACTGTAATAGTATAGCCACCCTTATTACTAT
>FUFK010041712.1_pt1 | contig 51326 bp, 57 predicted proteins | sample 1021851 | NCBI WGS metagenome assembly FUFK01 (sample SAMEA51879418, study PRJEB19060) | metagenome | reverse complement strand
CCTCTAATTAAGTCTAGGTATGATAGTAACCCCCCTAAAAGTGCCTATAAGATCAAAATAGTCTGAGAACCATCATTGTTGTCTTTGATGGTTATTTTTTTGTGCGGAAACGATTTTTGTAAGATTTTTCTCAGTTTCCAATGCTTAAACAGTTTCTTCATAAGTTCTTGTCGATTTTACGTAGTCCATACTCTTTAATGTATGCTTCAATTGCATCTTCGATCATCTTCGTAGTAAACTGATACGAGTCAGACGACACATCCCGAACTCCTTTCTTTTGAGCAACNACATGTANACNTTTGTATNNTNTNNACNANNTCTTCCTGTAATACAAAGTCTAATGCTTTCTTCTTCTCCTTTACGTTAGCAACCCACTCTAAGTTTTCAAGTCTATTGTTAGCACGATTCTTATCTCTATGCACAACCCTTCGGGTAGGATCATCGCAAGGAAGAAATGCTAATGCTACCAACTTATGAATGTAGAGAGTCTTTGCNTTNCCNTTATCATCTCTCAATCTACAGGTAAGATATGCACATTCATCCTTACCAGACCATACAGGTTTACGTAGCTTCGGTACTTTATATTTAAGAGACCATAGATTTCCATCAGTATCGATTGAGTAACCACTGAAATCCTCTAAGTCCTCTATTTCATTCAAAACTTTATGCTTTCTCATTCCAAGAAACCATGACACATACTAAGGGCGAAACTCCAGTCATACCAAGGGATTCTACCGATGAACCTATCAATTTTCATACATTGTACTTATAGATTGTACTTATTACTATTTTATAAGTACAAGTACATTGAGAATAGGTTTTGTAAATCTGCCTAAATATCTGGTTCTTTTAATTATACCATAAGTACAAGTACATTGCAATCGGTTGTTAAGTGTGTTATAATATCTCTATAAAGAAGGTNAAAAGTATTATGATTTAATGCTCAGATTTTATGTTGACTTAGCGAGCGTAGCATAAGACGCGGAGTTTGTCAACCCACGGATCGCGATTTCCTAACATGGAGGGTCGCGAAGTACTTGTAGTCTTATAAGTACAATGTTACAGTATTGTAACAATGGATCCTGGTGCGAACATATATACTACTGTGAATCTCGACGAGCTTGCAAACTAGTCGAGAATATGCTAGACTATAAGTATTCTAATTCATCTCGACTATGTACGAAGACTCAGCTGGTTGGTACGATCTCGACTATATTACTCAAGATGATCTCGACGAGGATTCTCGATCCAATCACGATAACCTGCAAGATCTCGACGAGGAATGGTATTCTCGACGAGACACACAAGATTTCTACGAGCTCTCACTGCAGTATTACGCATGAATCTCGACGAGAATGTGCACATACGCTCGTACGCACATGATCTAGTCGAGCGAGCCTGCACATACACAGGATCTCGACGAGCCTGCGAGCACACACGCACATATACTGTACGGATCTCGACGAGAACACGCACATGTATCATATGTAACACTTGATACACACATCTAGATTACATTATAACANGTGTGCGANNTCGAGATTGGCACAGTGTGACAGTTTAGAAATTGGATTTTATATACATACCTTTGTATGGTTTGTTCGAGGAAGTGTAACATTTTTTTAAGGGATGGCAACAGCGAGTGTGCCAGTTCGAGAATTGGATATCAGGAAAGGAACACAGAAATATTTCAAGGCAGGACTAGTGGCGAAGATTTTATAGAGCGTACCCCCGCTCTTTTTTTTTGTAAATTTTAAATCGAGGACTTAAAACAATAAGAGCAAATCATTGATGTTCGCCTCGATATTCTTATCATAACCGAATTCAGCTGGAATGCAGCATCTAGTGTGACAGAAATATTAGTGGCACATACCGTCACCATATGCTGCAGGAACTGCTATATTAGATCTAGATACAAAAATTCTTATGTCCAACTTTCAGGAGTTTATTGATTATGTGTTTTCGTTCTATGGGGAAGGTGGGTTGTATCCCCTCAACGTTACCCACGAGCAAATCGCACTCGCAACACTCAAATATCTTGACAAATGTGCCTATTATGAACAGCAAGATAAACCTTGGACAGAAGAGTACAAGGTAATGAAGTGGGGAGATGGTGATTCTCTAGATCGAGAAAGAGTAAGAGATGAATTAATCGACATGTACCAAATTGATTGGGAAGCATATNGGACCAGAGACACTCAAAAGACTATGCCAGTCTAGAAACTGTCCACTGTCCCCCGCAAGGGGGATTTTTTTATGCCATAATGAGAATGTACACGGAGGTTTTATGAACATCAAATTTACAGATGATCAACTTTTTCGATACAATCAGGCACTTGATAAAGCACTAGATTGTCCATTCATACAAGAGGACGATGAACTCTATGATGATCTCGTATCTCTTCAAGAGGTAATCAATCTCTGCGTATGAAATTCTTAGTAACCGACATCAAGTTTGACTTCAACACAGACATGCCTGACTATTACAGTGTCAGCAAAGAGGATCAAGAACTTATAACACAGGAACATCTAGGTGCTTGGGATGCCGACGATGAAGATGACCTCATCGAAGAGGTCACTGCCAACGCGGGTTGGTGTATACTGTCCATTGATTACGAAATTCAACTAAAATGACAAACTTTTTCAAAGGTAGCAGGATGAAACCTGTTAAAACAAAATATGAACAGTTCCAAGAGTGGTTGGATCGNTGTCCCGTCGANATCACCAACTATAAGGATTACAGCACAGAGTTTGAAATAAACTTTGAGGTCCCCTTAGAAAAGGATGAAGATGAGCGGTTAGTGCATCTTACTTCATATGATACACCCGACGACATGTGGTAGACAGTTTACGTAGTGGCACAACAACCGCTGCGTGATTTGCATCTACTGCTTATAATAAAACTAGTTAAACACACATCTATGCTATTAACTGAAACTGCGGATCAAACATTCCTTTTACAATACGTAAAAGACTATTGTGAAGCACTTGCTGAAAACTACAGGATCTACCACAAAAGGACCTTACAGGGAAATCTATCTGGAAACTATCCAGAATATGCACGGGAACAGTTACAAGCAATGGAAGATGGTACTGCTAACCTAATGCGTTTTCGTATGCAGGAAGGTAAGAAGTATTACAAAATCATTCAAGAAGAGTACTGCGATGCATCACATTACTACGGTACCAAAGCAGGTTACACTGATCGAAGTGTACACTCATTCGTAGGAAAAGAAAAGTCTATCCTAGGTAACGTTTACAAACCCGCGTCTTGGAAGGCACCACACACAAAACACGTTAGGTTCTCATTCTGCGAACCAGAAGATCTACGTAAATTACTAGATCCGAACTTCGTTGATTGGGCAGGAGGATATCTTTACTTAAGGTAGACAGTTAGAAAAGTGTCCACTAGGGGGTTGAAAGACCCCCTTTCTCCTTTATAATAAGTACATACACAAACAAGGATTTTTATGAAAAAGTCTAAGAAGAAAACCATTTCAGACATTGAAAGGGACATCAAGTACTGCATTGAAGTACTCAAACTAAATGATGAACAGATGGGAATGGTTCTTCGTTGTACAGAAGAGTTGGGTAACTTCTCTGTTCAGTATTTCATGGAAGAGTTCATTCTTGATAATCTTGAGTCTCCAGAAGAGATTCTCAGATATGCAGATCCAAACTATCTAAAGATTGATTGGAGGTTAAACTAATGCCAAATCATTGCCACAATAGAGTCACATTCTACAGCGAAGATACAACATTAATTCTCAAGTTGCACAAAATTTGGTCTAAAGGTTTACTAAATGATGATGAAACCGATCCTGTTTATGAAAGTGTATTCGGACATTTCGTACCAGAACCAGATTGGAAAACTATTCCACTTGCTGAATCCGATCTTAAGGAATATTCGTTCTCAAGTGCAAGGGGCGAAGTAGGAGAACTACCAGTTTATTCTGATGACAAAATGAAAGGATTGCATTTCGCATCCACTGGGCATCAAGATGATAGATGGTATAACTGGCGAGTTCAGAACTGGGGAACTAAGTGGGATTGCTATTCGTTAGAAATGGATGATTCNGATNTGCCACACGGATTCGAGGTTACATTTGAAACTGCGTGGTCGCCACCAGAGGAAATCCATTCAGCAATATGCGAACAGTTTGATGATCTCAGCATCTCGTGGTTCTATGATGAACCAGGATGTGAAGTTGCAGGGTACTTATAGGACACTTTATAAACTGTCCACTAAATCCCCATTCGTAAGAGTGGGGGTTTATAATAAGTACATACACAAAGGAGTTCAAATGTCAGTTTTACATCACGAAGCATTGTTAGAATCTTGCTTCGATCAAGCGTGGGAGGACTTCAGAGTTCACAACGAATTATCAGTTGAGCAAATGAATGAGATAGAATCTCATGAGGGTGTTCAAATAGCATTACGCAGAAGTGCTGAAAGAATGATGGAGGACATGGCATAATGGGTGCCTACTGCGACGTATGCGGGAACTTCGATGAGGAGTTCCGCAAAGAAATGGAGTACCCAAAGGATAGCGATCACTGCATACAAGATTATCAACCCGATTGCTATTACTATTGGGACTCTCCATTAGAGGAGGATTACGACTGGCGGGACGAATTCCCGCACGTTGATTGTATGTGCGAAATCTGTTTTGATATAGCAAACAGAGAAAAGAAAATCAAGTGGCAATTACCACGATGTCAAACACACCTTTAAAAATGGAAAAACTAAACAGGGAAGAGTTACTAGAACTTAAAGAGTTCCTAACAGAAAGAATGGTGGATAATATGTCCACCAAAGATTTGGAAGAATACGTTGCTAATGACTTGTTTAATTACTTTGACAAGTTGGGAGAGCACGAATTCTTAGAAGAAGCACGGAACTACTGGGACGATGGTTTTGACGATGTCGTTAGCGAAGTCCGCGACTATATGAAGTGCGAATTCAAAAAGCCTATCAAAAGTTTTACAGTAGAGACAGACTAAGTGGACAGTTTAAAAAGTGTCCACTTTTTATTGAAAACGATTCGTAATCGTTTATTATAGTATTATACAAACAAACTTTTGCCTATGTCTACCAGAGCAAGAATCGGGATTCTACAAAAAGATCTCTCAGTAGAATCAGTTTATCATCATTGGGATGGTTATCCTGAATGGTTGGGTGTTACTCTACAAGAACACTACAACACACATGAGAGCGTCGCAAAATTAATCGACGGTGGCAANATGTCTTCGTGCTATTCAGACAACGAGTTTGACTACGAGAAGCAGGAGTTCGTTAAACAAGATCCAAAACCAAACTATTATGGTGGGGATGATGANNGACCACATCTCAATTCATCAATTCAAATGTTNCTAAAAGATGCGTATGCTTCTGAAGAATACCTTTACCTCTTTACTTCAAAGGAAGTAATCGAAGCAAACAAGCATAACATGAAGGGTACGATCTTTGACATGGAAGGTTGGCATGCGTGGTCCGTAAGACCATTGTATAACGAAGATTATAGCATTCGCGATACTGATGTAACACCCGTAGAAATACCCGCATTTGATGTTGCAGATGCCAGTTAGAAAAGTGTCCACTCTAACAAGAAAAGAGTACGAATTGCTTTATAATAAGTATAGCAAACAAACTTCTATGGGCAAACCAACAGGACAAATGCAAGAAGAAACTCAAGATCTTCTTGATTCCTACAATCAACTTTTCAATTGGGATTACAACGAAATGTGTCGTTTCATTGAGAATCATTCCGAGGAGGAGTTTCAAGCACACTACACAAAGTATCATCAACTTTGCGATGATTATGGATCAGAGTTAGTAGATAACTTCGGATTATATTTTGACCTTGATGCGTCTTTTTATGAGAAGTTTGAGGACATGTATGAAGGAGAGTATGGAACTGCAACTGATTTCGCAGAGTATTGGTGCAACAATGTAGATGAGTTAAAAAACTTACCTGATTGGGTAGAGGTTAACTATGAGACTATTTGGGAATCTAGACTCTCAAAGGATTATTTTGAAATTGATTGCGACATGAGTGAATACACTTATGGACACATATTTAAAAAGGAGGTCAACTAATGAAAAAAATTGACAAGTATGGTAATTATGGTTATCAAGCAGTAAACAGAGTCAGAATTGCAAAAACAACCACAGTTTATGAATATTATGATGTTCCAACTAATGAATATCTTGATGCTCACGAACAAGCACTTGAGAAAGCTAAAGGTAGTGAAACTAATGCGAAATTAGTAGGCACATCACATAAACACGAAACTATTGTAAAAGGTTCGATTTTATATAATAGACTCTCTACTACTGGAGATAGATTGCAAAAGGAGTTGGGTTGGGAAAACAGTCGTCACCAATAGTGGACAGTTATTAAAGTGTCTACTATTCGTTGAATCGGATTCGTAATCCATTATAATAAAAACATACACAAGGGGTTCTAAATGGACAACAAAAACAAAGAGGTTCAAGGTTTACTTGATCTCATCAAATTTGCAGAAGACTTCATCAAAGAAGAAGATGCAAAAGCAGATGCGTTAATCAAACAGATTAACGGAGACAATTCGTTTTTATGGAGGAACTTCTAATGACAGAACAACAATCACTAGAGTGGGATGCTAACACTGTTATGGAGCAAATCCAAATGGCAGAATCTGGGCATATGCGGATGGGTGCATTATGTTCCTATCTACTTCAATATCCTGATATGACAATCAGAGACTTTTTTGCAATGGCATCTGAAGAAATCAGAGAAGAAAAGGAAGAGGAGGGTTATTACGAATAATGGCAATTGAATTACCAACAGAAACACCATTTTTGGTTACAACAAAATTTGAAAAGTATGGTACTTACACCATAATGGCACGAAGTAAGGAACACGCAATCCAAATGTGGAAAGATGGAGATTGGGATTTTGAAGATTATCAAGAAGAGTGGGGAGAGTATAATGAAGTAATAGATGAAGTTGAAGAGCAAGACGTTTTTGATCAAAAACAACTTACACTAGAGGGGGTATTATGAAAGAATTTAGTTTTACTGTTCAAAAAACAGGTTGGATCCACGTAGAAGCAGACTCACTTGAAGATGCTGAAGCAAGATTACAAGAGGACTTCGGTCACTACTATGTAATTACTGAAACTGGCGAAGAATTGTCAAACGGTTGGGAAACCACAGGAGAAGTAGAAGAGGATCCAGTATTATGATTAAATCATTGTTTACAAAAGAACAACTACAGGATCTAAGAAAAGAATTCGTAAAATTCAAACTTGCGGATATGACTTCCGAAGATTTGTTTGCGTACATTCGTGACATTATGATGAATGAATTAATTGATCTTGAAGAAGATGAGTTAAGGGATGAGATGGATGAGTACGATGAAAACTTATATGAAGTTCTTGCACCTTACGTATTGGATCAAGAAGGTTCGTATGAAGTTTTNCAAGAATTCATCCACGATAGAAAGGAGGAGTGGTAAATGAAGACATTTACTTTCACGTATGATGAACTACACGCATTTAGTGAACACGTTACGTGGTGCATCTATGAACAGGATCAACCAGTTGACGAACATCTCCAATCTTTCATAGACAAAATTCTTTATCCAGATTAAAAAATTGGGTGTGTGAAGAGTAGTCCTAGGCCAACACACTTAATGGTAGTTCAAACAGTTGCGTACTCAGCTACCGCCCAACCACTTTATAAAGTGTCACACACCCCCTACACAGGGGGTTTTCATTTGTTATAATGAAGGTATGAAAAACACACACCTAGAACACCCAGAAGACATGATCCTAACAGGAGATTTATCCGTGTTAGATTGGTTTACTGGTGGCGGTCACGTATCATTAAAATATGATGGTGCACCCGCAGTAGTATGGGGTAATCACCCTAAGACTCACAGATTTTTCGTGGGTACTAAAAGCGTCTTTAACAAAGTAAAGATCAAAATTAACTACACCCATAGGGACATTGACGCAAATCATGATGGAGAAGTTGCAAAGATTCTTCATGCGTGTTTAGACCACATACCACACCATCTAGGTTATATGGTTTTTCAAGGTGACTTCATAGGATTCGGGGGGAGTGACGAATATAAACCGAATACCCTTACCTATAAATTTCCCGAAGTGGTAGATCAAAAGATCATCATTGCACCTCACACGCAGTACGTCACCACACAATGTGAAAGCAATCTTGCAAATGCTACAGCAGTACCTATGAAGTCTTTTCCCTATTATTACAACTGGGAAAAAATGGACGAATGTTTGTTTATAGGAACTAAGGTTAGGGAGAGAGAAAACGATCCGATTAGTAACTTGAAAAAGTCTATTGACTTTATTCGACATATGGCAGGTGGGATCCAGTTCGTGGATCAAAAAACTGCTAATGAGTTGAAGAAACAAATAAATAAGGATTATAGAGAAGGAAGAGAAGTGGATCCTAAAAACTATGGGGTTCATGGCAGATTGATAAATTACTGGAAATTAGTGCAGGAAACTAAAGCGGACGTTATGAGTAGATTGACTCACAGCGATCCAGTACAGGCATATCTTGGATATGACAAGCACATAGGCGAAGGATTCGTAATGACTAATAAGTTCGGTATGTACAAATTAGTTTACAGNCATATCTTCTCATATGCAAATTTTAATAGNGGNCGCTTTGTGCCANTTNNANANGTGTCCACTATTCGTTGAATTGGATCTATGATCCATTATAATAAGAACATACACACGGAGGCAAATGCCAAAACCTGAAATTCATTACTCGCACTCTTTCGGAATGGGATTCTGGATTGATGAAGAAGGGATTCTTATGAGTTGTCCCGCAATGTCCGATCCAGATGGACGCACAACTATGGACGTTGAGAACGCTATCTCTGTTGCAGAGTGGGACGATCCATCAGTTTACACACCAGAGCATCTCTTAGTACTGGCACAAATTACCCAGATATGCACCCTTAAAAGGGACTATGTAAATATCGGTTATTATGCCGAAAGATTTGGGAGGACTAATTATGCAACCGCTTGATCCTAAAGTGTACGAAGCACTACTCGAAGTCTATGAGGACAANGATTACAATTTNATCGTAGACTACAAAAATTACACATCAACATTCGTTCTTAAGGAGGAACCCAAAAATGACAGGAATTGAACTTTTTATCGTAATCGGTGGTTGCTATGCNATCTACACTTGCGGAATGGCAATTGCTACGACAATCGACTATTATAGCACAGAGAAAGAAGCAAAACTTGTAAAACTGGGAAAGCATAGACAGTTTTAAAAGTGTCACACACCCTCTTCACAGAGGGTTTTTTATTCTCTATAATAGAAGTATAGAAACAAAGTTTTAAAACTATGTACAAAGAAAAAAGAGTAATCAGAGAAAACGACGAAGTAGTAAGATACTACTGCGATAATGGTTATGGACTCTCAGTAGCATGCCATGAGAATTCTTACGGAGGATCAGAAGGACTTTATGAGATTGCTCTTTTAAAGGGAGACAAAATACACTATGACGAAGAGTGGACTGACGTGCGTGGGTGGTTAACCAAATCAGAAGTTTGGAGTTGGTTAAAAATTGTCTCAGAGTACTAAAGTGGACAGTTGACAAAGTGCACACTGACCCCCGACAAGGGGGTTTTTTAATGCCATAATAGATGTATACAACAAAAGGAGCACTAATGCAACTTACACCAATCGCTTCAAATATGACAGAGGTTGAAACTTCTGAAGCANGNATTNTNTTNTCATACNGNACACCNGTTGCTGCTTACATCTTCGGTGAAGGNTNCGTNAAAACNGANCAGTNTTGGTCAGTAACAACNTCTANGCACATCAACAAGTGGGGTGCCAGAGATGGTAAAAAAGTTCCTCAAGCACGTTTGGATTCACTAGTATGAGTAGTTACACTAAAAACGAAATCGCTCTGTTAAACTTTCAGAGCGATATTAGTAAACTCTTTTACTATATCGGAGAAGATAACGACCAAGTACCGTTTGAATCTCTCACACGATTTAATCGTTATTGTACCACATTTATTAATTCTTTGGAGATTGAACCATGACTACAGTTAAATGGGAACGCGAATTGACAATGACCGAACCCGAAGAATCAGTGCTTGTCAAGATGGCACAATTTTTTATAGAGAACGGGTGGGTTGACNCAGACACAGAAAAAGACTTTGACACACTGATTGAAAAGATATGTGAACCCGCACCATGGGATTATGCATGCTTTGAGGTGGACAGTTGAAAAAAGTGAACACTAACCTAAGACAAATCTGGTGGATTGCGTTTATAATGATTGTATACACAAAGGAGTTCCAATTATGAATCCAACAGAAAGAATGATAAACAGAATCGACACAGTTGAAAAGTTCAGAGACATCGCAGAGTTATGCGAAGACTTCCAGACATTCGTTGATGAAATCCAAGAATGGGGAGTCGATCATATATGCGGAGTTGATTTCTTCGGTAAAGGTTTTGAACTTAACCCAGACTTAGATTTCAAACTACTTGATGAGTACTTTTCATCTTTCGGTTACACAAAAGCAAACCCACATCCCGCAGGTAGGTACGCTTAGTGCCAATAGTGGACAGTTAAAACTCTGTCCACTTTTGCTCGCATTTTCCTCAAAATCGTTTATTATAATAGTATACAAACATTCATTCATTTTAAAAATATGTTACTTACAAAATTCGTTGAAGTTCCAAACACAAACATAAGAGAAGAAGTCTTAAGCGACTTCGGTTGGGATATGTGCTACGATATGGCACAGCAATACGGACACGCTCAGTTAGTGTGGTATGCTCTCAACGGAAACAGAGTTGTTGAGGGAGAGTATACGGACAAAGATTAAACCGTCCACCAAGGGGGTTGCTTTTTAACCCCTATCCTTTATAATTGTACTATACACAAACAAACATTCAAAATGATCTTTACTGAAAACGAACAAATCGCAATCGACACTTACAACGATCTTAAGGATCAGGTTAGTGCTTTCGGATTACACAACTTTGAGAGAGAAGAAAGAGTCCTATTCAAAAGAGGTAGAACTTTACTTGAGTATGCGAAGAAGCAAGCATCTAAGAAGAAGACCCCATATACCGACGCTGAGACAGAGTGCCTTTTAAATGCTTACTTACTCAATCAAGCAGATATGGAGAANNCAAGGACAGTTTTCTTTAGAGAGTTCCCAAATAGTAAGCACTCTTACTCTTCAGTTTGGCAGAAGATCAGCAGAATCAGAACGTTAGACAACCTATTCCCAACTGATACAGAATGGGAGACAGACCTGCAGGTTAGAACAATGTGCAAGGAGTACAACTTCTACCACGGAGAGAAGAGGTTCGCAGTATGAGATTTGTAATGGCAAGCGACCTCAAATCCAGAGGTCGCAGATGGATTACCTACAACTCAAGCGGAAAGATGATCCCCTTTAGGATTACCCCACCGCTTCCAACTGCTGAACTTGCAGACAGATGGAACCCTTATTACACAGGCGATCCTTATCCAAGATGCCCCATCTCTGGATACATATACGAACCCTAACAGACCCTATTAGTTAGTGTAGCAGCAGTCCCCCATCGGTTGGGGGATCGTTGATCCTAGCCGAAACCCGTATATAAAAACGATAGGTACCATTAAGCTATAAACGACCCGAATCGAGAGGTAAATATCGAACATTATACATAAAGTCAAAACCCGTACCAAATCCAAAACTTTTTGTCTTGATATGCAAAAAAATTCCGCAGAAAATTTTTCNCCCATAGAGGTCGATCCCATAACTGGGAACTTCATGATTGATCTGCCTGAGTGGATGGTTAATGATATGGGATGGTATGAGGGAACTGTGCTACAATTAGAGTTATCCGATGAGGATGAAATTATCTTAAAAGAAAAAGAGGATGATTAAAGAAACCGAAACCGTTTATCATTTTTATGCCAAAGACCAATGCATNATGCATTCGGTAAAAGAAGAAGACTTCAAAGTTACATGGACTACACTTAAAGCAATGGTTGGTCTGATGCATACATCATATAAAGAAGAAGACCTATCATATACTAAGTTACCATCACAAAAANTAGAGGTGGAAAACCCCTCTCTTGATGATCATTCATACTAATTGACAACCACTATATAATAGTGTATGATATGAATGTAATTACAACACATTATGGCAAAAGGATTTACAGTTAAAGCAAAAAACCCCGTCAAGTCCAAACCAAAGAAGGAAGAATGGGATTATGCTTTAGCAAGACAATTAATAAAAGGAAAGACAGTAGTATTCTGTCTACCTGGNCGAGGTGTAAGTTATATCTTTTTAAAGTCATTCGTTCAACTATGTTTTGATCTTGTACAATCTGGAGCAAGTATTCAGATTTCTCAAGATTATAGTTCTATGGTGAACTTTGCAAGATGTAAGTGTTTAGGAGCAAACGTTCTTCGTGGTCCTGATCAGATACCTTGGGATGGTAAGTTAAAGTATGATTATCAATTATGGATTGATAGTGATATAGTATTCAACTCAGAGAAGTTTTATCAACTTATACTGATGTCAATACCAGAAGAAGCAATATCAAAAGAAGACGTAATTCAAGAAATACTTGATGATAAGGGTAAACCAGTTCTAACAGCAGATGGAAAACCTTCCAAGCAAAAAGTTGGAGAGAGACTTGTAGTTGATCCGACTAAAGAAAGACAAATCTGTGGTGGTTGGTATTGTACTGAAGATGGTCAAACTACTTCAGTTGCACACTGGTTAGAGGAAGATGATTTCCGCAACAATGGTGGAGTTATGAATCATGAAACTCTTGAAAGTATACAGAAGAGACGCAAACCTTTTACAGTAGACTATACAGGTTTCGGATGGTTGCTGATTAAACATGGAGTATTTGAGCATCCAGAAATGCCTTATCCTTGGTTCGCACCTAAAATGCAGGTCTTTGAATCAGGAGAAGTGCAGGATATGTGCGGAGAGGACGTATCTTTCTGCCTTGATGCAAAAGAAGCAGGTTTTGAAATCTGGTGCGACCCTCGTATTCGTGTAGGTCATGAAAAGAGTAGAATTATTTGATNTCAANGTGNANNGGANNNTNGCTCNANCAAGACTTAACTGAGGAAGAATACTTCGATACNATGATGGATCTTTCTCAGAANTTNTACAGCGAGGGAACCCCTCGACCCGAATCACTCGAAACAATACGTAAACTATCAAAAAATGGCGAACAAAATTGAATCCCGCCCGAAAAAAACTCGGCAAGGGAGAGGAAAACACTCTAAGTATGCCGCGTCATCNCGTAACTCGGCTCGAAAGAGATATCGTGGGCAGGGGAGGTAACTTCAATGCCCGCTTTAATTTGTAATTTACCTTCTTATGAAGTATGGGTAAGAAAAGAGTACTTAACCGACCATAAAAGTGGTCATGGAGAGTTTGTAAAAGGTGTTTGGGTCTCTGCGAAGAGCATACCTGGTCGTGCTTTCTATTTTGAGACGTATTTACCCGAATATGCCGCGATGTTCGATAAATTACCCATATCTGCCTTCGTTTCAGACCCAGAAACACCAAAACCAGACATGGAATTGCATAATTTACAGTTTTGGAACTGTATGGACTATGGTGTAGTTGCTGTTCAGAAGCAATTTGTGGGTTCTATGCACTATGAAGTGCTTACAAGAGACTATGGAACGCAAACTGGCACATATATTTGCACTTTAGACAATTATCATCAGGATGTAGACGCAATTGACTACTCAACTAGCGAACAACCTGCTGAACATAAGTCTCATAACCTGATTGAACTCGATAATGGGCAATTTTGCCTCTATCCGAACAACAGAATGAGGATTTATGATAATAGTTTAACCCCAGAAGTGCCAAAAACACCCGATTTTAAGGTTTCTACCGTATATTATCAGGTTGAGAACGGTCATGATAGAGATGGACTCGGAAATGATGAAAATTATTTCTGGAAAACAGCAAAAGAGACGAAAACAGGCAATATTGACATCGAATTAGACACTTCTAANGGTATAAATTACGTTGATCACCCAGAATTAGGATGAAAAACCTACTTTTCATATCAGAAGACAAAGAGAGAGCGTTAATACAGGAATTAGCGTATAAAATGAAGATGGCAGAGTTGCCAATTCATCCAAAAGACACTTGTTTCCTGTCAGTTGCTCCTGATTACTCAGGAATTGCTACACAAATCCTCTCTCATAGTCTTTCTATGGAAAAAGAGATATTTAATATAGAATCAGTTAATGTTCCATACCCAGATGAGGACAAAAGAGAGTATTTAACTGAATTTACACAGAATTTTATGAAATGGCAGAGAAGATGGGATAAATTTGTGCTAATTCAATCAGGTGTAGTGTGGGGAGATAATTTAATGGAGTTATGTAACATAATGACAAGGGCATCTGGTGCTGAAATCTATGCTGCAGCACTTTGTGAGAGTCAACATAGTCGTTTTAAGTGCAATTTAGTGTCTTTACACTACGATAGCGACCAATTTGACCTCCATTTTTGGTGGGAACAACCCAATATTCATTACCCTTGTAACTTATTGTAAAAAAACGTGCTAAATACAGTGAAGAAGTATTGTATAAATGGCATCCCAATTAAGATCACGCGAATTTAGGGATATAAGTCTGTCTTTTGAACCACATCCTGTTACAAAAGATATACCTATATTGAGGGATACTGCGTGTATCCGTAAATCTGTAAGTAATATAGTTCAAACTATTCGTGGAGAGAGGTTTTTTGATAGTCTCTTCGGATCAAATGTTCGTAGATCTTTATTTGACTTCGTTGATTTTGCTACAGCATCGGTAATTGAACGTGAAATTACAGAAGCAATACTTAATTTTGAACCAAGAATCTCTGATTTAAGAGTTAGAGTGGATGCAAGTCCAGATGACAATCAATTTGAGGTAAACGTATCCTTTAGTTTGATTGGAGAATCTGCCCCGACACAAGATTATACGTTCCTATTAGAAGCAACAAGATAATATGCCTTTTACTAAATTTACAAACTTAGATTTTGATCAAATCAAAGCACAGTTAAAAGATTATTTGAGAGCAAATTCTACTTTTACTGATTTTGACTTTGAGGGATCCAATTTTTCGGTTCTTTTAAACACTTTAGCATACAATACTTACATTAACTCCTTCAATGCGAACATGGTTGTTAACGAATCTTTCTTAGATTCAGCAACTTTGAGGGAAAATGTCGTATCTTTGGCAAGAGGAATCGGATATGTTCCTCGTTCTAGAACATGTGCAAGAGCGAGTATAACATTAGACGTAGAATGTTCAACAAGTTTGGCAACACTTACACTTGAAGCAAGAGGACCTGTATGTGTGGGTGCTACAGATGACAGTTCTTACATATTTTCAATACCAGAACCAATTACTACAGCAGTTGTAGATGGTAAAGCAACCTTTGGTAGTGCTACAGATCCAATCCTAATCTATCAAGGAGCACTTTTAAAGAAGAAATTTACAGTTGATGGTAGTTTAGATCAACGTTTTCTACTTGATAACCCATTTATAGACATACAAACCATTGTTGTCAAGGTAAAAGGCACTGGAGAATCAGGAACTGGTAGAGAATATGCTGCTGTAGACAACATTGTTGGTGTTGATGGAGATTCAGAGATATACTTAATACAAGAAGTACAGGATGAAAAGTATGAATTACTCTTTGGAGATGGTATTTTTGGTAAAAAATTAGAGAATGGAACAGAAATTACAGTAACTTACATTGTTACAGACGGAGAATTGGGTAATGGAGCTGAAAATTTCTCATTTGCGGGTACATTTATAAACAGTTTGAATAACCCAGTTACTGTTCAATCAGCAAGTTTAACCACAATTACTAAAAGCACAAGTGGAACAGACATAGAACCTATAGAATCAGTCAAATATTTTGCTCCAAGACTATATGCTGCACAGTTTAGAGCAGTTACAGCAAGAGATTATGAGGCAATTATACAAAATATCTACCCAAATACTGAATCTATATCAGTTGTTGGTGGTGAAGAGTTAGATCCACCAGAATTTGGTACTGTTAGAATCAGTATCAAACCAAAAAATGGCGATTTTGTGTCTGATTTTGATAAAGACTTCATTCTTAGTAGATTAAAGAGTTATGCATTGACAGGAATTAACCAAAAACTTGTTGATATTAAAATTCTTTATGTTGAAGTCGATTCTTCTGTGTATTTTAACTCATCTCAGGTTACAAACGTCGATAATTTAAAGACAAATGTTTCAAATGCACTTCAATCTTACTCAGATTCTGTAGATTTAAGTAAATTTGGTGGAAGATTTAAATATAGTAAGGTTTTGAATGTAATTGATGATGTAGATCGTGCTATAACTTCTAACATTACACGAGTTAGGATTAGAAGAAATCTAAGAGCACTCATAAATCAAGAAGCACAGTATGAATTATGTTTTGGAAACAGATTTCATGTAAATAGTGCAGGTTTTAATATAAAGAGTACAGGATTTACTATTGTTAATGAACCAGATATTTGTTACTTAACAGATATTCCTAATGCAGATGGAAGGACAGGTGCACTTGCTATAGTTAAACCAATTGAAGAAACTGGAGAGACTAGAATTGTTATAGGATCTGCAGGTCTTGTAGATTACATAAAAGGAGAGGTTATTTTAACCACAACTTTGATAACTAGCACTGTTTTGAATGATGATATTATTGAAGTTCAAGCATTCCCAGAGTCTAATGATGTAGTTGGATTAAAGGATCTATATCTTGAGTTTGATGTTTCAAAAAGTACCATAAATATGGTTAAAGACACTATATCTTCAGGTGAGAAGATTTCAGGAGTTGGATTTAAGGTAACATCTAGTTATAGCAACGGAGAGCTAAAAAGAGGATAAAATATGATACAAACTGGTATCGAATCGAGAGTAAAGGTTCATGAACTGATCGAGGGACAATTACCTGAATTTATTTTAGATCAAAGTCCAAAAACAGTTGATTTTCTCCAACAATACTACCGTTCAGTGGAGTATCAAGGAGGTCCTATTGACCTAGTTGATAATCTCGATCAATATTTAAGTCTTGATCAGTTAACACCACAAGTTATTGTAGGTGTTACTTCTCTTACTGCGTCTGCAAATTCATCAGATGATACAATCCAAGTTATAAACACAAGAGGTTTTCCTAATGAATACGGTCTTCTAAAAATTGATGATGAAATAATAACATATACAGGTTTAACTACAAATACTTTTACAGGATGTGTTCGTGGTTTCAGTGGAATAACTTCATATCATAGTATTAATGATTCAGAAGAATTAGTATTCAATACTTCAGTTGCTGCTAATCATGATAACGAATCTCCTGTACAGAATTTAAGTTCTTTATTTTTAAAAGAATTTTACAGAAAAGTAAAGTATTCTTATGCACCTGGTTTAGAAGATGTAAGTTTTATACCTGAATTAGATGTTGGTAACTTTATTAAAGAAGCAAGAACCTTCTATCAAGCAAAAGGTACTGAGGAATCATTTAGAATATTATATAAAATTTTATTTGGTGTAACTCCAACTGTTATTGATTTAGAATCATACTTATTAAAACCATCTGATGCAGAGTTTATCAGAAGAGAAGTAGTTTTAGTAGAAAAAATATCAGGAGATGTAAATCAGTTAGTAGGACAAACAATTTACAGTAAGACCAATCCTAGAACAAAAGCAGCAGTATCTGAGATTGAAATATTAACTAGAAATAACAAAACATATTATAAGTTAGCACTTTTCATTGGATATAGTAATCAAGATCTTATAGAGGGAGATTTTGATGTAACTTCATCCACAAAATCAATAACCAAAGTTTCAGCAGGTTCTTCAGTAATCACTGTTGACTCTACTGTTGGATTCCCAGAGTCTGGAACTGTTTTTAGTGGTATTAATACTGTAACATATACAGATAAAACACTAAATCAATTTTTAAATTGTTCTGGTATTGATAATGACATCTTAGCAACTGATGATATCAGATCTGATGAAATTATATTTGGTTATGAAAATGGAGATTTTACAAAACCAGTTAATTTAAGAGTAGCAGCAATAATATCTGATATAAACCTTTCTAAAGATGCAGGTCTTGCATTAGAGAATGAAAAGATATCAATTAAAGAATTAGGAGATGTTATTACCAATCCATCATCCTCAGAAAGCACAGATAAACAGAGATTTGCTAATTCATGGATTTACAATACAAGTTCTAGTTACGAATGTTCTTCTATTGATAATAGTTCAAAACAGTTTACTTTAAAATCTTCAATTGATAAAGCAAGTTTAAAAATAAATGATCGTGTTGATATTATAAACGATAGTAGTAAAGAAATAAAAGTAGAAAATGCTAAAGTTACTGCTATTGCAGGTAATGAAGTAACTCTAGAATATACTGGGTTTACTACTGATACAAGCATCCCACATTCGATTAGAAGGGTGCCAAAGAAGACTACAAGTAAGTTTGTACCCTTACAATATTCAGACTTATTCTCGGACATACAGAACGTTTACAGTGAAGATCTTGATGAAGGATCTTATGGCGATGAGTATATGTATGTTGCATCTAACTCTTTACCATCTTACACATTTAGACAAGATACCGTACCATCAACACCATCTATAGTGGTTGGAACTGCTGTAACCTTTATTGGTGCAGGAAGTACTGAAAGTGGTGCACTTTTAGCAGATACAGGAGAATTAACATATTCTATTATTAATTTCCCTACACAAGTTCCTTTCTTAACTGGAGATGAGGTTGTTTATGAACCAGAGAGTGATGCAATTATAGGATTAGACACAGGTAAATCATATTACGTTAGAGTATTACCAAATAAACAGCAAATTAAATTATATGCATCTAATTCTTTCATTCAAGGAGATTTGAATCTTGACTTTGAACCTTTACTTGTTGGTATTGGAGGTAAACATACTTTTACTTTAAGATCCGTTTATCAAAAACAAATTCAACCACAGAAACTTCTTAGAAAGTTCCCATTAATACCAAGGGAAAATGATGGACAAGATACCACAACTGAAACTGTGGGCATGATGATAAATGGTGTTGAAATTAAAAATTATAAGTCTCAAGATAAAATTTATTCAGGTCCTTTAAGTTCTATAACTGTAGTAAACTCAGGAACTGGGTACGATGTTATAAATCCACCAATCATTGAGGTTGCTAACACTGGATCAGGAACAACAGCACTTGTAAGACCAGTTATTAGTGGATCTGTTGAGAAAATTTTAGTAGATCCTCAAACAAGAGAGTTAGATAAAGTTGTTTCTGTTAGTATAACTGGTGGAGGTCCTGGTAATGGGGTTGCTCTACAACCAGTAGTTGAAGAAAGATTTATATCTGCTAGTTTTGATGCCAGATTATTGACATTTGGTGGTGGTATAGGAGAATCTGCAGAAACTATCACATTTTTAGGAGATCATAACTTTGCTAATGGAGAAGAAGTTGTATACAGAACAAATGGTAATCCTGCATTAGGAATTGGAACCTTTGCAGGATCAAATGCAGATCAAAATAGATTCTTAGTAGAGAATACAAAATATATCGCAGAGTTTGTAAACTCAAAGACAATTAGATTGTATAATTCAACAAATGATTTCCAAACAGGAATCAATACAATTGGATTTACCACTACCTCTAACTCTGGTATTCATAGATTTAGAACTTTCAATGGTAAGAAAACTTTAAAGGACGTTAAAGTTCTTGAAGGAGGATCTAATTATCAAAATAGAGTATTAAATGTTAAACCAGTTGGTATCTCTACCATAGACCATCTTGTTAACTTTAAAAATCATGGATTCCAAGAAGGAGATTTAATTGAATATCAAAATACAGGAACTGTTATATCTGGATTAGTNACCACTAATCAATACTATGTCTTTAAAAATAATAATGATCAGTTCAGAGTTGCAGATGCAGGTGTTGGTGGAACTGTTAGAGATAATTTTGATAGTAGACTTTACGTTAAATTAGACTCTATTGGGTCTGGATTCCACCAATTTAAGTATCCAGATATAAAGTTAAACATTAATGTTTCCTTTGGTGCTGCAGCAGGTACAGGGGTTATTACAGCAACACCTTATGTTAGAGGTAATATTATAGATGCTTATCTCTATGAAACTGGAACTGGTTATGGAAGCACAACTTTAAACTTTGAAAGATCACCTAGTGTAAGTATTAAAAATGGTAAGGGTGCATCTTTATATCCTGTTGTTGTGGGTGGAGAATTAATTAGAGTTGATGTTAGATCAAGAGGATCTGAATACTTCTCTGTTCCTGAAGTAACAGTTGTTGGAGATGGTAGTGGTGCAGTTGTTCGTCCTATTATAAGAGATGGTCAACTTATTGAAGTCGTTGTTATATCTGGTGGAACCAATTATACACAAGAAAAAACTACTCTTAGTATTGTATCTGCAGGTAAAAATGCAATACTATCCAGTAATATTAGATCTTTAACTGTAAATGATGCTGAAAGACATGGATCTGAATATTTGTATCCTACTCTTAAAAAAGGATTAGAATATGTTAATTTATCTTATTCAAACGATATAGCATCAAACGAATTTAATGATACGGGTACAACACACTCTCCAATTATTGGATATGCTTATGATGGGCATCCAATATATGGTCCTTATGGATTTAGTGACCCTCTAGACACTTCATCGGGAGTAAGAGTATTAGACACAGGTTATAAATTAGATTCATCTATTGTAGAAGATCGTCCAGAAGGATTTGCCGATGGATTCTTTATTGAAGATTACACATATGATGCTACTGGAGATTTAGATGTTCATAATACAAGATTCTGTAAAACTCCAGAGTATCCAAATGGAACTTATGCATATTTTGCAGGTATATCAACTGATGGAACATTCACTCCAAAATTTCCTTACTTTGTAGGTAAAAAGTTTAGATCATTGAATCAATTAGATGATAAAGATCAAAGTTTTGATTTAAATTCNTCAGATTTGGTTAGAAATACTTTCCCACATCAATTAGGTGTAGATGGATCTAGAAATGACTTTGTTATTGAATCTCAAAGTTTCTTTAGTCAAGAATCATCTATTGAGTCTGTTACTAAGGGATCTATTACTGGTGTAGATATTAGAAATAAAGGAGTAAACTATAGAGTAGACGATATAATCAATTTTGATAACACAAATACCAATGGTGGTGGTGCCAGTGCAAGAATTTCTGAGGTAGAGGGTAAAACAGTTCTTTCTATAGCATCTTCTATAACAGAGTTTAGTGATTGTACGTTACTTTGGGATAGAGGTAGTATTAATGTTAAGGTTAATCCTTTCCATTCTTTCCAGACTAATGATGTAATTTCTATAAGTGGTTTATCAACTTTTGTAGATCAAATTGCAGGATTAAGAAGAGTTGCAATATCTACAGAAAACTTTAACATATACCAAGAATTACCTGCTAATAGTTCCTCTGGTATCATGACAGACATTTATGTTTCTAACATACCAAAATCAGTATCAATTGGATCTACAATCGGTATTGGAACAGAAGTTTTATCAGTATTGAATATATTCAAACAGAGAGGCATAATTAGAGCAAAGAGAGGTATAACAGGCACAGCACACGCAACTAATACTAGAGGATTTGTATATCCAAATACAATCAAAATTGATATTGATGCTCCCTTCTTTGACTCATCATTAAATGAAAAAGTATTCTTCAATCCAACTGAATCTGTTGGTGTTGGATCTACCGCAGGTGTTGAAAATAGAGTAGAGTATCCTATAGGAGATAAAAATTATGATATCTCTATACCTAATCAAAGTATTTTCTTACCCAAGCATCCATTCAAGACAGGAGAAAGAGTAATCTTAAGGAAAAATGCAGGTGGTAGTTCTATTTCTGTAGCAAACACAGAATCTTCTGCAACATTTGATATTGGAGATACAGATCAAAGTCTTTTCGTTATTAATAAATCTGAAGATCTTATTGGTATTGTAACTCAATCTGGTTTAACTACATCTACAAATGGTTTATTCTTCTTTACTAATGGTTCTGATAATTATGAATATTCTTTAGAACCAACTAAGAATAAAATTATATGCGTAGTCCAGAAAAATGATGCAGTAATCGCTGTATCAACTGCACATAATTTACAACCTGACGATTTAATTAAACTAAAAGTAAAACCAAGCAGAAGTGTTGGAATTGGATCTTCTACTCAAGTTAGAGTTAAGTATAACTTTGACATAGAGAAAATTGTTATTGATCCTATCGGATTTACTTCAACTGCGATTAATACTTTAGATAATATAGTTACACTTAATAATCATCCATTCGTAACAGGAGAAAAAATATATTATAATGCTACAGACGAAGTAGCAACTGGTTTAGAACCTGGTTTATTTTATGTTTACAAGGTTGATAAAAATAGATTCCAACTTGCTCTTACATATGAAGATTCTGTAGCATCTCCTCCTAAAGTTGTTTCAATAGGATCTACAGGTGGAGCTGAGCAAGAGTTCTCTGCTATTAACCCAAGATTATTACCAACTAAAGGTAATGATTTAGTATTTGATTTATCAGACTCTACACTACAAGGATTTAAGTTTAATTTATATACTGATCAGTTATTCTCAAATCAATTTGTTTCTGTTGCTAATACAACAACATTCTCAACTTCAGGTGTTGGAACTGTTGGTGTAACATCAACTGCTTCATTTACTTTAAAATATACTGATTCTTTAGTTGATATTGTTCCAGATCCTACACAACCTTTATTCTATAATGTAGAAAGAGGTGGATTCATATCAACAGCAGACTCTACAGTTATTGACTATAACCAAATAACATTTGAGGATAGTAAGTACGATGGATCATATAATGTTATTGGTGTAGGCACTACTTCATTTGTCATATCTTTACTTAAAGATCCAGAATTAGAACTTTATACACCAGATATTACCAGTTCCATGGAGTATACAACTACTTCTAAGACTGCTTCTGGTTCTATTTCTAAAATTCAAATGGTATCAGAGGGTAATGATTATAAACAATTACCTGGTATTTCAAGTATTACAACTTTAGATGGTTCTGATGCCATACTATTTGCTCAGTCTCCAACAATAGGTAAGATAAAGCAAATAAGAGTTATTGACCAAGCATTTGAGTATAATACAGACAAAACAATTAGACCTGAAGCAAACATACCATCTACACTTGAATTAAGATCTAATTTAACAATAACAGATGTAGAAATCCTTAATGGAGGAACTAATTATACAACACCACCTGATGTTGCGATTGTTGATTCAATTACAGGAGAAAGAATTAATGATGGTATATTAACAACAGAAGTTCAATCAAGTTCAGTTTCTGCTGTTAATATTTTTGAACAACCAACAGGACTTAATTTTAACAGTAAAAATTTATTTACCGTTAATAATAGTAATGGTGTTGGCATATCCACTATGCAATCTTCAACTAGTGGTATTGTTACATGTTTCTTAACTACACCTTTACTAGGATTCAGCACTAACCCATTTACTGTTGGAGAACAAATATTTGTAGAGGGTATTACTAAAAACGGAATAGGTGGTAGTGGATTTAACTCTGAAGATTATGGATTCAGATTCTTCGAGGTAATATCTTATGAAAATCTAATTCCTGCAAAACTTAAATTTAGTGTAGCAGGTTTAACTACTAATCCAGGTTTAGCAGATACTTCACAGGGATCATTTGCAAATATAATTAAAAGATCTGATTATCCAGTGTTTAAAGTTACTCAAGGAAAGAGTATATTTACACAAGGAGAACAGGTATATGTTAATGATCAACCAACAGATCTAAACGTAAGTACAGTTTTACCAGATTANATTAAAACATCTGGAAAATTCCAAGTAAAATCTGGAGATACTATTAGGGGAGTTCAATCTGGTTCAGCTGGAGTTATATCAAAAATTATAAAGAGCGATGCTAAATTTGATATTGATTTCTCTGTAAGGTCAAATCAAGGTTGGAAGAAGAATACTGGACAACTTAATAACGATATACAAGTTTTACCTGATAATGATTACTATCAAAACTTATCATATTCAGTTAAGAGTCCTATTCAATATCAGGATTCAATAGATGTAATTAATCGTTTAGTTCATACAACTGGTTTAAAGAACTTTGTTGACGTTGGAATAGCAACTATTACAAAAGTAGGTGTAGCAGTAACAACCGTAAAATCTTTAATATTTACAGATATAATAGATGAATCTAGAGTTGACACAATTTTTGGATTTGCTCAAGCAAGAGATGCTGATGTTCAGTTAATAGAGAATAGAAATTCATCTAAATTCCTTGAGTTTAGAAACAAGAGTTTTGTTGATAGTGTTATTTGTAAAACAAATAGAGTTCTTGTAATTGATGATGTAAGTAAACAGTTTACAAATAAAGAAAACGTAAATGACAGTTTCATAGATTTAGATGAATCTGGAAAAGATTTTGCAAGATACTTAGTTCAAACAAGAAGCACAGACAATTTACAGAATGCTATTCATGAAATTATTGTTCTTCATGATCCAGAATTTGAATCAGTATTTACCTTAAGGAAGGGATATCTATCAACTACAGGTATAGCAAATACATCAACTAATGAATATGGGTATACTGAAGAAGAATTTGCAACACTAGAGGGTTTTGTTGATGCATTTGATGTTCTATCTCTAAGATTTACTCCAAATGATGTATTCAATATTGATTATGATGTTAAATTAATCAAAGATACATTTAACGGTAACGTAGTTGGATTAGCATCCACATCTATTGGTTTAATTAAGAATCAATCGACAAACGCTATAGTAGGAGTTGGATCAACTAATACAATACTCGAATATGATGCAGGTAACTTTGATGCTATGCATGTTCATCTACATCTAAATGCTAATGATCTGTTTACTCAAAACTATACTGAATTATACATTCATCATGACGGAACAGACACTTATGTAGCAGATTACTATTTTGATTCTGATTCAGCTCAAGGATTTAGTGGTAATGATTTTTCAAACTTTGATGCAGGTATTACTACAGAAGGAAAACTTAGATTATCATATACAAACCCACTTACTGTTCCAGTAACTGTTAGAGCAAATGCTGTTGGATTTGGTGCTACATCAAATGCTGATGGTGCTTTAAGATTTAAAACTGCAAAGACTCAAGCAGATGGAGATGAAAGAAGTTCATTCTTCTCAGGTAACTCTGTGGTTGGAACTGGAGAAACTACAATCTTTACTGCAAGTGCAGACACAGTTAACTCTGTTAAATCATTAGTTAGTGTAAGTTATGGATCAACATATGCTTTACATCAAATACTAACACTAAGTCCTGATAGTACAAACACTTATTCAACACAATATCCTTTCTTATCTGTTGGAAGCACAACAGGAATAGGAACATTTGGTGCTGCTATTGTTGGTTCAAATCTTGAACTTAAATTCTTCCCTGAACCCACTGTAACTGGTATTGTTACTGTTAAATCATTTAATGAGGTTCTTTATCAAGAATTAGATCAAGATAGTAAAGAAGGTTTGTATGAAAATATAAATTATGGTTCTATAAAAACACAAGAATATAAGATTGGACTATTTGATGCAACTAATAGTTCTAGAATTAATAAAACATCATTCAAGATGGAGTATCAGGATACACCTATATTCCAAAAATTCTGGGATCCTGCTAACACTACAACATTAAACAAGGAAACTGGTGAATTTAATATTACTAATCACTTCTTTGAAACTGGAGAAGAGTTAATTTATAGAGCAGGAACATCAGTTTCAGGTCTTACATCTACTTCTATTGGTATTGGAGCAACTGCTGATTCTATTGGTATAGTAACTAATACACTCCCATATCAAGTTTATGCAATTAAAGTTAGCAACGAGAAATTTAAAATTGCTACAAGACCTGAATATGCAGCTGCAGGAATAGCAGTAACATTTACTAATAATGGAGCTGGAAATAATCATTCATTTGAAATGGTTAAGAAATTAGAGAAAGCAATAATTTCTATTGATGATGTAATTCAATCTCCTCTTGCATATACACCGATTGTATATGATTTAGAAGCAAATGGTGGACAAATAGGAACTGCAACTACAGTATTCTCAATGACTGGTATTTCTTCAATATTCAATGGAGATATACTAAAAGTTGAAGATGAGTTTATGAAAGTCGGTGGTGTTGGTTTAGGAACCACATCAGTAGGACCAATAAGCGATGGCGATGTAAGACTTATCGAAGTTGTAAGAGGTGCTGTTGGTACTGCAGCAACAGCACATGCTGACGGAACATCAGCAAGAATTTACAGAGGATCATATAACTTCTCTGGACAAAATATCTTCTTTACTGATCCACCAAAAGGAAGTGGTTTAGTAACTGTAAATGAAAGTAATCTTCCTAAAGGATTCTCTGAATTTAATGGAAGAGTATTCTTGAGAAAAGATTACTCAAATAACTTGATATATGATGATATTTCTAATCAATTTACTGGAGTTGCTCAAACATTTACAGTTAGAAGGTCAGGTATTAATACAACTGGTATAGAAACTGGAAGTGGATTAGTTCTATTGAATGGAATATTCCAAACTCCAACAACAGATAATAATGCAGGAAATAATTACTTCTTTAAAGATGATGGAAGTAAAACTGAGATTGTATTTACAGGTATAACATCTACTGATGGAACTCCAGTAGTTTCACTAGAAGATCCTAATCAAAATGCCTTCCCTAAAGGTGGTTTGATAGTTTCAATAGGATCAACTAATGGTTTAGGATTTGCACCTCTAATTGGTGCTGACGTTTTACCTATCATAGGTGCAGGTGGATCAATATCAGGAATAATTGGTATTCCTACATTTACAACACCTGGATATTCTATAAGTACTGCTTCTTATGACTTCACAACTGGAATATTAGATGTAACAACAGGCACTGCCCATAATCTAAATGCACAGAATGATGATGTATATCTTGAAGATTTGAAGTTTACTAGTGCATTGGGTATTACAACATATGGAAATAGTACATTAGGAAACATATTCCCAATAACTCAAATTGTTGATAGCACAAGATTAAAGGTAAAAATAGGTATTACAACGTTCGATCAAACTTATGTTGGATTTGGAACAGTGTATCCATACTATAACTCTACTTCTAGAGCATTTGGATCTGGTTATAATGGAAGAGTTGCTATTGGTGTTAGTGTATATGAACCTGGACATACAGGAAATAATGCTGTTATATCTGCGGAAGTTCTAACTAACGAACACAAATATTGGTATGGAACATCAAATAACATTTATTATGGTGGACAATATACTCATACATTTGATTCTGCATCTACAGGTGCTGTAAATGTTCAAAGTGGTGCTGAAGCTGGTAATCAAAAGACACCTAGCAGTGCTTCATATGATCCAATAACTGGAGATATGACACTAGCATTTGCTAGTCCACATGGAATGAGCACTAGCGATACTATAACTCTTGATGATGGTAGTATTAGTTTCAAATGTGCAAGAGATAATTATGCTACCGTTCATGCTTATCCTCGTCCACACGATCCAATTTCAGGAGTAACAACTGCTGTTACTGTAAGTTCAACAACTGCATTTACTTTAAATGTTGGAAGAAGTTTAAATTCTAGTGTATCAATATCCACAGCGTCTTACGAACCATCCACAGGTGATCTTGTATTGAACCTTGGAGCAGGACACGGGTTTACTGCTGCAGGAATATTAACTTGCAGTGATGCGTCTTATAACCCCTCTACAGGTGTATTAACAATAACCACAAGTGTTCCACATGGTATGGTAACTGGAGAAAGAGTTCAACTTGCTCCTAACTCATTCACATTCACTTGTGCAAAAGATAATAATAAATCTGAGCATTACTACCCAAGAGAAGATGATCCAGCTGCAGCTAAATGGTTAGCAATAACTAAAGTTGATGCAGACACGTTCACTGTGGTTGTGGGCACGTCATCTGACACATCTGCACACACATTTGTAGGTGCACAGTCTGGTAATATTAGAACTGATGGCCCGAATGGCTCAATTGGTATTCATACAAGAAGTTTAACCTTTACTTGTGCACAAGATAATCATGCAACATTCCACTCATATCCAAGAGCAACAGATCCAATACACAGAGCAGTTTTAGGTATAGGTGCAACAACAACTGAAACAATTACTGTTAACGCAGGAACATCTGTAAATGGAACAGGTGGTCAACTTAAATTTACTATCGTAGATGGTGGTACTGGATATGTTAATCCAGATGTATTAGTTGATGAACCAAGTTACACAAATTTAGATATTAAGGGTACATTTAGAAGAGGAATCGGACAAACTAGCGAAACTGGTGTTAATGAGTTAATTAATCTTAAATTAGGACCTAATTCAAAACCAATATTTGAAAATCGCTTTGCTGATGCAGGGGATCTAATTGATGCAAATAAATTATTAATTGCTGATATCTCTGTAGGAGAGATGTTAAAAGTATACCCATCATTCAGTGTACCAGGCGGACCACAAAACTGTAAGGATGATGTTATTGATGTTCTTGAAGCAGTAGCATTTAACTTAAGATTTGGTGGTAATGATGAAGTATGGAATGCTGCAAATCTTTATATCACTGGAGCACATGTTGCAGGAGAAGAGCAAGAATCAATCTACGTATTCCACGCTGCAAGGGATTTAGCAAATAAAGTTATTAATAATGTAGCAGTTGCTAAATCTGACTACACAGTAAGAGATCAAGTATTTGATCTAACAATTACAGCAGATCCTGCTGTAGGATATAATACAGATCCTGGTGGTTGTGCCAATGTACAATCAGCAATCAATTCATATGTTGGTATTGTTACTAGTGCAATTGGTTTTAGCACTGTATCTGCTAAAAAATCATTTGCTCCTGCTCAGTTCTTTGAAGTCTCTGATTTCTCAATCAAAGGTGTTGGATACGCATTTGAACTTGGAGATAAATTCCAACCTGTTGGATTAGTAACAGCAAAAGGATTGAAAAAACCAATATCACCATTTGAAATAGAAGTTGTTGATGTATTCAATGATAAATTTGCTTCTTGGCAGTTTGGACAATTAGACTTTATTGATCCTATTGAAAATCTACAAGATGGTGTAAGAACTGTATTCCCACTTCTATACAATGCTGAATTAGTTAGTTTCCAATTAGATAAAAATGATAATGATTCAAAATTAATTGATATTGATGCTGTATTAGTAATCTTCATAAATGGAGTTTTACAAGAACCAAAAGAAGCATACATCTTTGATGGTGGATCATCAGTACAATTCCTTGAAGCACCAAAACCAGAAGATAAAATTTCTATATTCTTCTACAATGGAACTAGAGAAGTTGATAGTGTAGAAACTGATATTGCTGAAACAGTAAAAGTTGGAGATACCTTATCTGTTAGAAAAGCATCTGGTATTTCAACATCTGTAAATCAAACAGAAGGAAGAATAGTTTATGATATTGCAACTTCAGATAGAGTTGAAACTAACGTCTATGCTGATAGTGGTATTGATGCGTTCAATGATAGAAGTGTCAATTGGACTAAACAGAAGAGAGATCTCTTTATAAATGGAAGATTTGTTTCTAAGGCAAGAGATTCTATTGAGGGAATGATATTCCCAACTTCAAGAATTATCAGAGATGTTAATGTTGGAGATACTGATATCCTCCTTGACAATGCACAATTCTTTAATTATGAAGAAAATGAGTCTAGTGTAGTAACCGCATATGTTGATGCTGTTGTAATAGATGATATTCCAATAGTTGGTGCTGCTGCGACTGCAACAGTAGATTCAAGTGGAAAAGTTACTGCTACAACTGTGACCAATCCAGGTTTCGGTTATACGACAGCAACTGTTGAAGTTAAATACTCATCTCCTAAGAATGTTGGGGTTGGTATTGGCACAACAGCAACAGGAACTGCAACCATAGTAAATGGATCAGTTTCAGTGGTAAGTGTTGCTAATCCAGGTTTTGGATACACCAATTCACTTAACGTGCCTGTTGCTCCTCAGATTATAATACCTCAACCAAGATTGGTTAATGAGGTAGTAACAAACATTCAAAATGTTCAAGGTAACACTGGAATCATAACTGGTATTTCAACAGTTGCAGGTATTGGAACTGATTTAGCAATCAAGTTCTTTACTGATAATACTCTTGATTTACAAGTTGGTTATCATATCGTTGTTACTGATACCACAGTTGGAAGTGGTGTTACTTCAATATACACACATGATAATGATATTATCGGAGTAGGAACAGAGTTTGTTGATAACGTTTATCGAGTTCATCAAATCCCTGTTGCAAATGAAATTGTATGTAATATTAAGTCTGATACAGTATCTACTGGTATACAGACACTTGGAACTTCGATATATAATCCTAATGGATACTATTCTTGGGGAAGACTTACTAATTTTGTAAGAAATGCTGAACCTATTTCCATAGGAGTCTCTGGTAGAACTGTAACTTCAGGTCTCTCAACATACCCTCTAATGCAAAGAAGAGGTTACGGTTTGAGGGATAATGGAGCGATCAGAAAAATACTCCCAGATTAAAGTAATAAATAGAAAGAAAACTGTCTAACAATGTCGGCAATAATTACTGACCAATTCAGAATATTAAACGCGAACAATTTTATTGAGTCGGTAGCTAATACCAGTAACTCATACTATATTACCGTGGGTTTAGCAAATCCAGCTGCTCCAGTTGGTTTTGGTAGAGTTGATAACTGGGATAGTGCAACACCTGACCCTACAGATAATTTTAGTTATATTAACCACGCACAAGATACTATTCTATTTGGTAAAAAACTAAGCACTTCTAATATTAGAAGATTAATAAGAAGAGTTGACTGGAAACGTGGAACCACGTATGAAATATTCAGACACGATTATAGTTCTGATAATAAGTCACCAGAAACTTCTTCTACAAGACTTTATGATGCAAAATATTATGTGATGAATAGCGATTTCAGAGTCTATGTTTGTATTAACAATGGTTCCTCTGGTATCAACACAACTGGTAAAGGTTCAGAAGATGAACCATTTTTCACTGATTTAGAACCATCTAAAGCAGGAGAGAGTGGAGATGGATATATTTGGAAGTATTTGTTTACTGTTGCACCAAGCGATATAATCAAATTTGACTCCACAGAATATATTTCTGTTCCAAACGACTGGTCAACATCAACTGATTCTCAAATTCAAGCAGTTAGAGAGAANGGTAATTCAGATCTGAATGAAAACCAGATAAAACATATCTTTATTGAAGATCCTGGTGCAGGTTATGCAGGAGGAGAAGTTCCTATAGTTGGAGATGGTTCAGGTGCTAAAGCAGTTGTAACTGTTGATAGTTTAGGTAGAATAACAGATGCTGTTATTTCATCTGGTGGTAAAGGTTATACTTATGCAATGGTTGATTTGGGAACATTACAACCAGTTGGTAGTATACCTACTCCTGCTAAGTTAATTCCAATTATTCCACCATCTAAAGGACATGGACATGATCTTTATAAGGAATTAGGAACTGATAGAGTTTTATTATATGCAAGATTTGATGATTCTGATAAAGATTTCCCAACAGATACTGCATTTGCTCAAATTTCTGTAGTTAAGAACCCTCTAAGAGTAAATTCAACTAATGTATTTGATGACAACCAGTTCTGTGGTACAAATGCTATCAAATTATTAGATGATGGAACAATAACAGGAGAAAATTTCCTAACCATTGGTAAAAAGATAACTCAAAGTGTAACAGTAGATGGTAAATCTGTTACTGCTGAAGGATATGTTGCATCTTATGATGAAACTACAAAAGTTATTAAGTTTTTCCAAGACAGATCTCAAAATTTCCACCCATCAGACTTATAATCAACAAGATTATGTTGGTGTAAGTAGTGAAGGTAGAAGATATTCCTTTGATTCATCTGGTCCAAAAGTTTTTACAGGCGATGGATTCTCTGGAAAAATAGATAATGGATTTACTGGTATTACCACAAACCCATCTGGTAATAAAAATATCAACCTTGGAGTTCAATTTACACAGGGACTTGCCGAACCTGAGATAAATAAAACGTCGGGTGATGTAATTTATTTGGATAATAGACCAGTAGTTACTAGAGATGCAAGGCAAAAAGAAGACATTAAGATTATTCTAGAGTTCTAAGAAGATGCCACAAAAGACCAATTTAAATATAAATCCATATTATGATGATTTCGATAAGGCGAATAACTTTTATCGAGTTCTGTTTAAACCTGGATATCCTATCCAAGCAAGAGAACTAACGACTTTACAATCAATACTGCAAAGTCAGATTGAATCATTCGGTAGCCATATTTTCAAAGAAGGATCTATGGTAATTCCTGGTGGAGTTACATATGATAGATTTTATGAGGCAGTAAAAATAAATCCAACGCACTTTGGATTAGATTTGAACATATATTTGGATAAATTTGTTGGTAAAAAAATATCTGGAGGAACTTCTGGTGTAACAGGAACTATTCAAAAAGTTGTATTTCCACCAACTGATGGAATAGAATTCCCAACACTTTACGTAAAATATCTTAATTCTAATAGAGATTTCCAATTCAGACCTTTCTCAGATGGAGAAACTCTAATTGCTGAAGATTCAGTAACTTATGGAAACACTACAATTAGTGCAGGAGACAGTTTTGCTTCTGTTATTGACTTAAATGCTACTGCNACTTCATCAGCAGTACATGTATCTAATGGAATATATTTCATTCGTGGTGTATTTGCAAGTGTTCAGACTGATACAATTGTACTAGATCCATACAAAAATGACTCATCATACAGAGTTGGTCTAGTTGTAAATGAAGAATTAGTCTCTGCAGGAGATGAATCAAGTTTATATGATAATGCTAGAGGATTTTCTAACTATGCTGCACCTGGTGCAGATAGGTTAAAGATAACTGCAAAATTAGGTAAGAAAGCAATAACTGATTTTGATGATAAGAATTTTGTTGAATTAGTAAGAATCGTTAATGGAGAAATAAAGAAATTACAGGATAAGACAACATATTCTATAATTAGAGATTATTTTGCCAAGAGAACATTTGATGAATCTGGAAACTATACAGTAAATGAATTTACAATTGATGTTGAAGAGTGTTTAAATGATAAGATATCAAACAACGGTATATACACAGCAGAACAAAAGACAGAACAACTTAATGATCCTAGTGAAGATTTAGTTTGTGCTAGAGTATCTTCAGGAACAGCATATGTTAGAGGTTATGATGTTGATTTTCCTGGTAGCACAATCTTAGATCTTGATAAACCCAGAGATACAACTAAGATTTTAGGAGCATCTGTCCCATTTAAAATGGGTAATTTGTTGAAAGTTAACAATGTCCAAGGAAGTCCTGTAGTAGGAATCAATAACACCAACAATGTAGTAACCTTACAGAGTCGTAGAAAGAGCACTAGTGGTGGTCCTAATGGTGTAACTATAGGACAAGCAAGAGTTTATAGTTTCTCGTTAAATGATATTTCATACACTAATGATAGTTCTCAGTTCGATCTTTACTTATATGATGTTCAAACATATACAACTTTAACTCTAAGTGCTCCAGTTTCATCTGGATTCTGCCCCGCTTCATCTTATATAAAAGGTTTAAGTAGTGGTGCTACAGGTTATGTTGTCAATTCTCCTGGTGCATCTAGTTTAGAGATAACAGTAACTCAAACTTCTGGAGAATTTATTGTCGGAGAGCAAATTTCTTTCAATGAAGGTACAGAATATATTCGTTCAATTACTGCTGTTGATGCAAAAAATATAAAAGATATTAAATCAGTCTATCAAACTGCAAGTGCAGGTGGTATAACTACTGATTTCTCAGGAGACACAGTTCTTGAGAGTATAACTCCAAGAAACTTTAAGATTACAGATAAAATTTCAATTTCTCCAACAGGAATCGCATCATGTGCAGGAAAAACATTTAGTGGAATATCAACTAACACAATAATTCGTTATCAAAGAGATGCCTTTACAACAGAAACATTTGCTAGAGTAGTAGGAGTATCAAGCGATCTACAATTCTTAACTCTAACTGGTGTTGCCACAGTAACTGGAGTTAATGATGGTGGAGTTGTTGGTATTGATACAGTTACAACTACATTTACAGTAGGAGAACCAAGAATTAGAAATGAGAAAGATGCTTTCTTATACTCTAAACTATCATCTCCAAATGTCGCATCTTTAGACTTGAGTGATTCTACACTTACGATTGTTCATCAAGAAACAGGTAAATCAACAAGTGCTCTTGGTGAGTTAAGTTTGAATACTGCTAATATAGGTTTCTCAAGTGCTTTCTTTGAACCATTTGAAAGTAAGTCTTACAGTATTGCTTACACTGATGGTACATTTGAACCTCTAGACTCATCACAAGTTACCTTTGGATCAAATGGTACTACAGTTAATTTCAGTGGTCTTAGAGGAGGACAATCTGATGTTACAGTTAACACAACTATTAAGAGACAGGGTATAGTTAGTAAGCAAAAAACTTACGATAGAAGTCATCAAGTTGTTATAGATAAGTCTGTTTCTGGAATCAGTACATCAGTAACTGGATTATCTACTACTTTCTATTATGGTTTAAGAGTAGAAGATAGAGAAATATCTTTAAACACACCTGATGTAGTAAAAGTATTAAAGGTATATGAGTCTTTAAATAAATTAACTCCAACTTTAAACACACTTCAGTTTGTTAGTGGTTTAGGATTAGATGTAAATGCAATTATTGGAGAAAAAATAATTGGTAAGAAGAGTAATGCTGTAGCACAAATAGTAACTAAACCTTCTGCAACTGAAATTGGATATGTTCCTTTAAACGCAAATAATTTCCAAGTTGGAGAAACTGTTACTTTTGAAGAATCTTCAATCGTAACTTCAGTACAATCCATGACACAAGGTAGTTATCTTGATGTTACAGATAGATTTACTCTTGATAGTGGACAGAAAGAACAATATTATGATTACTCAAAACTTGTAAGAAATAATCAAGCACTTGCACCTTCTAAAAAATTATTAGTAATCTGCAACAGATATGTTGTTCCTGCAAATGATAATGGAGATTTCTATACTGTTAACTCTTATGATAAAGAGAGATATAGTAAAGAAATACCATCATTAAAAGATGGAACTAGACTAACAGACATTCTTGATTTTAGACCAAGAGTTGCTGATTTCAGCACTTTCATACCTAGCACATCTCCTTTTGATTTTGCAAGTCGTGCATTTGGATCAAGTAGTGTAAATACAACCTTAGTTTCTGCACCAAATGAAAGTTCAGTATTAGGTGTTGAATATTACTTAGGTAGAATTGATAAAATTATTTTAGATATTGAGGGTAATATTTCAGTTGTTAAAGGAACATCTGCTCAAAATCCAAAAGAACCTACAAGTATTGATGATACGATGACTCTTGCAGTTATCAAATTCCCACCTTATCTCTTCAATCCTGATGATGCAGAAGTAAGTGTAATTGATAATAAGAGATTTACCATGAAAGATATTGGTGAATTAGAAGATAGAATTGATACATTAGAAACTGTAACTTCATTAAGTTTACTCGAATTAAATACTCAAACTTTACAAATTCAAGATGCTCAAGGTTTGAATAGATTTAAGTCTGGATTCTTTGTTGACGATTTTGCGGATAATCGCAGAATGGAATTAAGTAACTTTGATGCAAAAGCAGACATAGATGCACGTAGGAGAGAATTGTTAACACCAATAGATGTTTATTCTCTAGAATTAGAACCTGCATACTCAACTAGTGTTAATACATTTAATGATGATCTTAGTCAAGATTTAACTTTACTTGATACTAATGTACAGAAAACAGGAGATTTAATTACATTAAGATATGATGAAACTAGTTGGTTAGAACAACCTTTAGCATCTAGATCAGAAAATGTAAACCCATTTAATATGATCGAGTTTGTTGGAAGAATTGTTATGACTCCTGCAACTGATAACTGGACAAGAACTGTTATTATACCTGGCGGAGAAAGAAGACAAACTGGAAATACAGCAAGGACATTTACTGAAGATATTTTAATCAGTAGCGAACCAGACACATTTATGCGTTCAAGAAACGTTCAGTTCCAAGCTGGTGGTCTAAGACCTGTTTCAAGATTCTACCCATTTATGGATGGAATAGCAGGTATAGATGTTATACCAAAACTTATTGAAGTTTCAATGGTATCTGGAACATTTAATGTCGGAGAAAATGTAGAAGGGTTTGTTGGATCAGAAAAACTAATAACATTTAGAACTGCACAACCAAATCATAAAGATGGTCCTTATAATAATCCAGAGGTAACATACAATGCTAATCCGTATAATACTTCAGAGCAATTAACTACTCAGTATTCTGCATCAGGAACTGTTTTAAACGTCGATACACGCTCTCTATCAAACAATGCACAAGGAACATACTTTGGTTATATAACCACAGGAATGAGTCTTGTAGGGGCAGATAGTGGTGCTACAGCGACTGTTACAGATGTAAGGTTAATTACTGATACGTTTGGAGATTTGATTGGATCATTCTTCATTAGAGATCCTAATACAAATCCACCACCTACAGTTAGAATTAAGGCAGGAGATAGAACATTCAGAGTAACTACAAGCGAATCTGATGCTGAACAATTACCTGGTAGTATATCAATCAGTCATGGAGAAGGAAGATATGCTGCAACAGGAATAGTTGAAACCTTTAGACAAGATACTGTTGTTCAAACAGTCCGTCAACGTCGTAGAAGGAGAAGAAGAGGTGGTAAAGATCCTTTAGCACAATCATTTACTGTAGATGAGACAGGAGCATTCCTAACATCTGTAGACCTTTACTTCTCATTAAAAGATGAGAATGAAAAAGTATTTGTTGAAGTTAGAGAAGTTGAACTTGGAACTCCAACAGATAGATTAGTTCATGATTATGCAAGAGCAGTTTTATATCCATCTGATATAACAACTTCTACAGATGCTTCTGTTGCAACAAATGTCAAATTCCCATCTCCAATATACTTACAGCAAAACAGGGAATATGCAATAGTTCTTCTTGCACCTACTACAAATAACTACGAAGTCTGGATTGCTCAGATGGGAGAGAGAACTGTAAATGGACAAAATCTACCTGATGCTGAAGCAGTTATAGTAACCAAGCAGTATATTGGTGGTAGTTTATTCAAGTCTCAAAACGGAACTATCTGGACTCCAAGTCAGTTTGAAGATATGAAGTTCAAACTTTATAAAGCAAACTTCATTCCAGAGGCAGGAACTGCATTCTTCTATAATCCATCTCTAGACACTGTAAATGAGAACGTACCTAGATTACAACCAGATGCAGTTAAAGTTTATCCTAGAAAGATTGATGTAGGTATTACAAGTTCAACACTCCCTGCTGTTGTAGATCGTTTAGTACCAGGCACAAGAGTTAAGCAAAGTGCATCTCTTACAAATGGTTATATTGAAAATGTAGGTGGTGGTGTTTCCTTTACAGGTATTACTACAGCAAATGTAGGTGCTGCATATTCTGCAGGAACATATACGAATGTAAACTTATATCCAATTACGGGTAGAGGTAGAAACTTAATGGCAGAGACAGTTACATTTAAGGCAGATGGAACCTTAGATGGAATTATTCTCAACACATTAGGTATTGAAACAGGAAACGGTTGGTCAGCTGGAGATGTTATTGGAATTACAACTGCTGATGTAGGAAATAAAGGTTCTGGAGCAAGAATGACTATTAGGGATACAATCAACGTTGATACCCTATATCTAACAAATGTTCAAGGAGATAACTTTACTGTTGGTGGAAACTTACAAATTTATGTAAATGATACTGTAGGAGTTTCATTAGCAAGTACTATAGTTACAAGTTCTACTGCTGTTGGTGGTAAATTTGCAGGTAATGTTGTTGAATTCAATCATTACAATCATGGTATGAGTGCAGATAACAACGTAGTTGATATCCAAGGAATTGCACCAGATACTGTACCTACAACTCTTTCAGTTGATCTTGATATAACAGATACGCAAATATCTCTTGCAGATACAACTTCATATTCAACATTTGAAGGAATTACAACTGCTTCAGGATATTTGAAAGTAAATAATGAAATCATTTACTATAACAGTATTGGAAGTGGAGTTCTTGGAATTGCAACTCGTGGTGTTAGTGGAACTGCAATACAGAAGCACTTTACAAATGACCCAGTTTACAAATATGAAGTAGCAGACGTTTCTTTGGTTAGAATCAATGCTCAACATGATATGGCAGCAGGTCTATCTAACTTGAGAGATATTGACACTTACCACATAGAATTTAACAGAGGTGGTAGATCAAGTGGAGAGAGCATGATTAACTTCAGAGATGAAGCAAATGTTGGTGGAAAGAATATTAGAGCATCTAGAAATGTTCAATTTAATATGATGCAACCACAATTTGATATTATTACACCTGGTAGATCATCTAGTGTTACTGGAACAGTTAGAACTGTTAGTGGAACAAGTGCAGGTGGTGCAGAACCATCATTCATAGATCAAGGTTTTGAAGCAGTTCAGATAAATGATGTAAACGAACTTTCTACTACAAGATTAGTTTGTTCTCAAATAAATGAAACTACTAGATTAACTGCCTTACCTAAGAATCGTTCTCTAACTGTTGGAGTTTCTATGTCTAGAGATCCACAAGATCCTAACTTATCTCCTGCAATTGATACTCAAACTGCATTTGCGATCTTCGGAAGAAATCGTTTGAATAAACCAATTACAGATTATGTAAATGATTCTAGATCAAATCAACTTAGTGGAGATCCACATTCAGCAGTTTATATTACTAATAGAGTAACTCTTGAGCAACCTGCAACTTCTCTTAAAGTATTTGTTGGTGCGTATAAAGATGCATCTGCCGACTTTAGAGTAATGTATAGATTATTCAAGGCAGACTCTAGTGAAGTGGAACAAGCATACGTGCTATTTCCTGGTTATGATAATATGAATGATACAGATCAAGATGGATTTGGAGATACTGTGGTTGATGCTTCTAAAAACAGTGGAAGAGCAGACGCACTTGTTGCTCCAAGTAATATTGATGAGTTCAATGAATATCAATTTAGTATTGAGAATCTTGAACAATTTACAGGATATCAAATCAAGTTGGTTATGAGTGGTACAAATGAAGCAAGAGCACCTAGATTCAAAGACCTTCGTGCAATCGCGTTAGCATAATGTCAGATTTAATTAGAGTTGAAGGTGAGAAGAATTTGTATAGAGAAGCAAGTTCTGGTGCCATCGTAAATAAGGATACACAGGGGTATTCACAATATCTTTCTGAAAGAGAAAGAAGGATAAAAGATAAGAAAGAACTTGAAGACGTAAAGAATGAATTGAGTGAAATTAAGAAACTACTTATTGAATTGACTAAAAACTAAATAATTATAACTATAAATTATATTTGAGTATTATTAATGGCAGTCTACGTTGCTAATCTCCAAGTTAATCAAGGAACTGATTTTAGTCAGACATTTAATCTTGCTAACACAATAGGAGATACCTCCTTTAATTTAACTGGATATACAATAGCCGCTAAGATGAAAAAGCATGCAGGTGCTGCTGATTCTTCAGCAACTTCTTTTACTGCTTCTATTGATAATGCTGCTAATGGAACAATCTCTCTTGCACTAACTGATACACAAACATCAGCATTAAAAGCAGGAAGACACGTTTATGATATTGTTATAACAAACACCTCATCAACTCTAAAAACAAGAGTTATTGAGGGGAGTGTATTAGTAAGAGAAGGAGTAACTTAAATGGCGAGTATCAGAGCAAGAGTTGGAGCAACTAATGCTGTAAAGGTTATTGCATCAAATTCATTATCTGGTTCAGGAAGTAAACTATCAGATATATCTGATGTGGATACAAGCACTCAGTCCCATAGATTCCTAATGACTTACAATGCCAATACCCAAAAATACGAATTTGTAGATCCAGATGTTATCTTAATAGCAGCTGCTTCCACTGTTGGAACAGTGGTTGGAACACCAGGATTACCAGATTCGTTCATAGATGCACTAGATACAGATCCTAATAGGAGTGCTAATGTTGATATGGATGGAGGGGTTTGGTAGATTAAATTATAAATACATCTTAGATTAAATGAATAAAGTGAAATAAAGACTATTCTCAACGCGAGGGCATAATTAAATGGCAGCCGCTGTTATTCAGTTTAAACGAGGTACGTATGCAGGACTTCCTGCATTAAGAGCTGGTGAACCAGGTTTTTCAACTGACAAATACGATTTCTATGTAGGTTTAGACGGAACCTCTGGAGGTAATAAATTCTTAGGAGCGTCAAGATATTGGACTAGAGAAGACGGAATAGATTCGTTACGACTAAACTTAGTAGATAGAGACGGAACAAATAGAATTGCATTAAGAGCACCGAATACGTTATCAGGTGTTACAACATACGTTTTTCCTGCTACACCAGTTGCAGGGGGTCTACTTCAATCTGATGCGAACGGTACTCTTTCATGGTCTAGTTCATTAGGTAATGGAGAATTTAGTGCTTTATATGTAACAGGTATATCAACTTTCCAAGGCAGAGTAGATATTACTAATACTACTGATTCATCAACTAAAGACAATGGTGCATTAGTATTAGAAGGTGGTCTTGGTGTAGAACTAGCAACAAATATTGGTTCTAACTTAAGAGTTGGTGGTATTGGTACATTTGTTGGTGCTTTAAATGTTGATGATACTTCTCCTTCATCTTCATCTCAAACAGGTGCTTTAGTTGTTGATGGTGGTGCAGGAATTGCAAGAGANTTATATGTTGGTGCAGGNTTAAGTGTNACTGGAATTACAACNTTTGCTANTACNGNAGCAAACAAATGCTGCAGGAACAGGTGCTGTAGATATTAAAGGTGGATTAAGTGTAGGACAGAACGCATATGTTGGTGCAGGTTTAAGTGTTACTGGTACAACAACACTACAAGGAACTGCAACACTCAATGGTAACGTAAATCTTGGTAATGCTGAGACAGATGTTATTACTATAAATGCAGATATTTCAGGAGATATTTTACCAGAAACTGATAACACCTTTAATCTTGGTGATCAGTCTGCAGGTAAGACATTTGCTAATGCTAGTTTAAGTGGTATTGTTACTGCTACAAGTGGTGGTGACTTTGGAACAATTCAACTTGGAGTAACTTCATCTCGTACAATTTACTCTGATAACGGTCCTTTAATTCTGGATGCTCAGAACAATAATGTTGTTACTGATGCAGATCATCTTGTTCAAGGAACTCAAACTGTAACTGGTAATGCTAATGTTAATGGTAGTTCAACTATTAACTCAGTTCAGATTGGTGTTGCTGATGCTACTACAATTAATACATCTGCAGGAAATCTAAAATTAGATGCTGCTACTAACACAATCGATGTTACTGCACAGCAAAATGTAACAGGAATGTCTACATTTACCAATGGTATTACTGTAGCAGGTGGTGTTGGTAAAGGTGCTCTGGTTGGTAATATCGGAATCGGCACAATAGATAATCAGACAATTAGTACAAACTCAGGAGATTTAAAACTAAGAGCTGCTACTGGATCTGATTCTGTAAGAGTTTTATCAGACTTGATTGTTACTGGACAGATTAACGGTACTATTTCAGGTTCTATATCAACTTCACAAAGATCAAGTTCTATAGACGTTAGTTCTGTTTCAGATTCAAACGACAGATACCTAACATTCTCAAATGCATCAGCAGGAGATTTGGCAACAACAGGTCTTGGACAGACTATGTTCGTTGATCCACAACTTAAGTATAATGCAAACTCAGATACATTAACAACTCCTAATCTTACAGTAGGATCAATTAAGGCATCTGATGGTAGCAGTGCGATGAGTCTCTCTGATACCACTGGTAACGTAAGTTTTGCAAGTAGTGTTACTGTTACTGGAGATATAACAGTCTTAGGTTCTCAGTTTATTGTTAATACAGAGGCATTAAAAGTTGAAGATCCAATAATTGAACTTGGACTTGTTAATAGTGGAGGAAACTTAGTAGCACCAACAACAGATAATAACCTTGATGTTGGTATGATTATGCACTACTATACAGGAGGTGCTGCGAAGACTGCTGCTGTATATTGGGATGACTCTGCTGCAAGAGTTGCAGTTGCATCATCTGTTACTGAGAATTCAAACGTAATGACAGAAATTGTTTACGCAAACTTTGAAGTTGGTGGATTATGGGTTAACGATGCTGCAGGACAGTCTGCTGTAATAAGTCACGATGGTAGTAATAGAATTTTATCAAATGTAACTGTTGACGGAGGTTCATTCTAAAACTATAAATAGTACAACTGAATAATTAATCATGCCAAATAATGAATTGGATTATCAGGTTTTGTTGGGAACATACCAAAGAAAATCTGCGGATTTACTCGCTCAAGTAATAGCACTTGAAGCAAGAGTAGGTCAAAATAATAATACTATAGACGCACTCAATAAACAGGTTAATGACTTGCTTAAAGAGTTAGAACACGCAAAAGAGGTTGTAGTAGAATTAAAAAGAGCAGAGTTGGAAAGAGCAGAAAAAGAAGAAGAAATAGTTACTGCTCCGAAATCAAAGTCGAAAACTAAACCAAAAACAATAAATAGTGAGGATGAAGGAGATTTCTAACTAATGGCAAAGCCCACCACGAAACAAGAGTTAATAGATCATTGCTTAAGAAAACTTGGTGCACCTGTTCTTGAAATCAATGTATCAGATGAACAACTTGATGATATAGTTGATGATGCAATTCAATATTTTAACGAAAGACACTTTGATGGTGTCGAGAGGATGTATTTAAAATATAAAATTACGCAAGAAGATATTGATAGAGGAAAAGCAGATCCCCCAAATGATGTTGGAATAGTAACCACAACAGCAACTGGTGGTGGATTTAGTAATACATGGTATGAAAATTCAAACTTTATAAACTGCCCAGATTCTGTAATTGGTGTAGAAAAGGTATTTAAGTTTGATACCAGTTCTATATCTGGTGGTATGTTTAGTATCAAATATCAGTTATTTTTAAATGATTTGTATTTTTTCAACTCAGTTGAATTACTACAATATGCGATGACAAAAAGATATTTGGAAGATATTGATTTTNTACTTACAACAGATAAGCAAATAAGATTTAATAAAAGACAAGATAGATTATATCTTGATATTGATTGGGCATCTCAAGATGCAGATCAATATATTGTTCTTGACTGTTATAGAGCATTAGATCCCGAAAACTTTAGTCAAGTTTACAATGATAGTTTCTTAAAAAGATATTGCACTGCAATGATCAAGAAACAATGGGGACAAAATTTAATTAAGTTTAGAGGAGTAAAATTACCTGGTGGAATAGAATTTAATGGTAGAGAAATCTATCAGGATGGTGTTCAAGAAGTTAATGAAATTAGAGAACAAATGTCATCAACTTACGAGTTACCTCCATTAGATATGATAGGGTAGGATAAATGCCATTAAATCCATTCTTCCTTCAAGGATCTGCATCAGAACAAAGACTTGTACAAGATCTCGTCAACGAACAGTTGAGGATGTATGGTATTGAGGTATATTACTTACCTAGAGAAATAATAAGTAGAAAAACAGTTTTTCAAGAAGTACAATCTTCAGAATTTGATGATAATTATTTAATTGAAGCATATGTAAACACATATGATGGATATACAGGTGGTGGAGATGTATTAACTAAATTTGGTATGCAACTTAAGGATGAATTAGTTGTAACCATATCTAAGGAAAGATGGGAAGATTATATTGCACCATTCTTAGCAATGGGAGATGCATATGAAACAGAACTTGCACATAGACCTAGAGAAGGAGATTTAATATATTTTCCATTAGGTGGTAGATTCTTTGAAGTAAAATTTGTAGAACATGAAAATCCATTCTATCAATTACAAAAGAATTATGTTTATGAACTTCAGTGCGAACTATTTGAATATGAAAATGAGGTTATTGATACTGATATAGATGAAATTGATGAGAGAACATCAAATGTTGGTGAGATAATCAGTCTTAAAATGGTTGGTTACGGAAATACTGCTGTCCTCGGAGTTGAGATGTCAAGGGGTTATGTAAGAGAAATATTCTTAAATGATGGAGGATATAATTATAGTTCAACACCAACAGTAACATTTTCAGCACCAATCAGTGGTAGAACTGCAACTGCTGTTGCAATTACAACCTCTATAGGAGGTGCAAGATCTGTAAAAGAAATTGTATTGACTGATGCAGGTGAAGGATATAGGGAACCACCTACAGTTACGATTAGTGGTGGTGGGGGAGTTGGAGCTGCTGCAACTGTAGGTATAGAATCCTTCAGACAAGGTGTAAGTAAAGCAGTTGTTCTTTCTTCTGGAGATGGGTATACAGATGTTCCTGTAGTAACTTTTGGAAGTCCTACATTTACAGGAGCAACAGGTTCTGCAGTAGTATCAAATAATATTGTTAATAGTATAGTATTAAGCGATGGTGGAAGTAATTATGATCCAGATAGAAGGATAGGTGTTACAATAGATCCTCCAACTGGCAGTGGATTTGTACAAGCAACAGCAAATACAGCAATTGGTAATGGTAAATTAGTAAGTCTTTCAGTCAATAATGCAGGTATAGGTTATAGTGTAGAACCTGCTGTGACGATAGATGCTCCTACTGGAGTTGGATCTACTGCAGTTGTCACTGCTACAATAAATGCTAATGAAAATGTTGAAACTTTATCTATCGCATCTTCAGGACAGTTTTATGTCGGAAATCCAATATTAACTATAGATGCTCCAACTGGAATAGCATCTACAGCAACTGCAAATACAACCTTTACCTCAAATTCTGGTTTATCTACATTCACTTATAGTTTAACTAGTCCAGGTAGATATTATCTAAGTCAACCAACACTTACTATAAAATATCTTGCATTATCTGCAGGATTTGATGCAACCTCTCCAAAATATGGCACAGTAGCATGGAAGTTAATTAATGCTGATAATGATAGAAATTTAACATGGAATGGAAATCAAACTACCATTGACCAAGAGGGTTCAGTTCAATTATACTTCAAAGCACAAAGTTCTAATGTAGGTTTTTCAACGATCTTAGAATTAAATAAAGTATCTAATGGTGGAGAGGACGTTACTTTAGGAATTAATACTTTAGGAAGAGTTGAATTAGGTATTGGAACAGTATCCATTGCTTCAACCACTGGAGAAATTAGTGCATTTACCCCAAATGTTGGTGTTGCTGATAGTTTAAGACCAAATGGATCATACTCTGTAACTAACGCTGCGGGTAACGCATCTGGATACGGTGCTGCATTTGATGTTGATGTTTCTTCTGATGGCACACCAACAATTACATTAACAAATGGGGGTGCAGGTTACTACTCCTCTGAGACAATAACAATCGCTGATTCATCACTTGGTGGGGGTGGTGCTGCTGATGTTGTCTTAACAGTTACTGATATTAATTTTGCATCTGTAAGAGATGATGCTTGGCATTATGTTTACATAGAAAATAAAAATCAATTTGGTTCTCAATTAACTTCTCTATATCTGGATGGAAACTTAGAAGGTAGTGCTAATTTTCCAATAGCAGGAAATAAACCATTAATAACTAATGCTAATTTAACTCCACCAGTTCTTAAAAACTCATATAACACTGGTATTCTTGTAGATGACATATATTCAACCAATGTTCTTTCTGGTATTGGTTCATTTGTTCCAATAAGTGGTATATCAACTCTTGGAGTAACTACACTATCATCCACAGTGACCTATGATGATTTTGAAAATGCAATTGGTACTGAACAAGAAATAAGCATCAATGCTAATATTGAAAATGGAGAAGTTGTTTCTCTTGATAATAGTAGCACTACTTTAACAGGTATAGTAACTGCCTTAAACTCTGCAGTTATAGATGCTCCATTAGGTGTTGCAACTAACTTTAGAGCAACTGGAACTGCAACAATTAGCGAAGGATTTGTTAATTCAGTTTCTATAGCATCATCTGGTGCAGGATATCTAACAACACCTAACGTAGCAGTTAGCAGTGCAACTGGATCCCCCTCTCAATTTACAGCAACTGGTAGAGCAAAAATAAATGGTTTCGGACAGATAAGTGAGTTTGAAATATTATCAATGGGAGGAGGATATTTGCTTGCTCCTGGTGTTACTATTGATCCACCACTTGGACAAACAGCAGAGGGATTTGCAAACGTTGGTCTTGATGGAGCAATTGACAGTGTAACATTCACTAAGATAGGTGTTGGATACACAACTCCACCTACTGTAGGTTTTTCTAATACTATTGGAGATAGAGATGGAGAATCTGGATTCTCAACTGCCACTGGTACTATAGTTCTTGATAATAATCAAAACAATATCTTACGTGTTAACATGACAAATCCAGGTGCAGGTTATCTTGGACCTTGCACTGTATTGGTAGAAGATCCTGCAGCAATAGCAGGAAACGCAGGAGTTGGAACATTCTGGTTTAATGAGGTGGTTCTTGGTGAAGATTCCTTGATAAGAGCAAGAGTTAAGAACTGGGATCAAGAAGAGGGAGTTCTACAAATTGGTCAAGAAAATGGCAAATTCTTTGTGGGAGAGAAGATTATTGGACAATCCTCTGGTGCTATATACATTTTAGATAAGTATATGTTACTCTCTGAGGTACCTGCAGCAGGTTCAGTTCAGAATATAGATAATTATGATCAAAATGATTTATTTGAAGGAGAAGCAGATATGATCTTAGATTTTACAGAAGTTAACCCATTTGGTGAAGTTTAATGTTAGGAAGTCATTACTACCANGAAATAATGCGAAAGACCATNGTATCTTTCGGAACATTGTTCAATCAAATTTATNTTAAGCATTATGATGGACAGACGGGTAATNTTGTTGATGAAATGAGNGTTCCATTAGCATATGCTCCAAGACAGAAATTTTTAGCAAGATTAACACAACAATCAGAATTAAACAAAGCAGTAGCAATATCTTTACCAAGAATGTCTTTTGAGATGACATCTTTAACTTATGATGGAACAAGAAAGACAGGAATGACTCAAACATTTAGAGCAATTGATAAAGCATCTGATACAATGAGAAAAGTTTATATGCCTGTTCCATATAACATTGGATTTGAANTAAACATATATTGTAAGTTAAATGATGATGCATTACAAATCGTAGAACAAATATTACCATTTTTCCAACCATCTCTCAATGTAACCATAGATTTAATTAGTTCTATCGGAGAAAAAAGAGACATACCTATAGTTTTAAATAATGTTTCTTTTGTTGATGATTATGAAGGAGATTTTTCTACAAGAAGAGCACTGATTTACACATTAAACTTTACTGCTAAGACATATCTATTCGGTAAAATTGCTGATAACGCAACAGGTCTTATCAAGAAAGTTGAAGTTGATTACTATACAAATACTAATCCTGTAACTGCAAAGAGAGAAATGAGATATACAGTTACACCAAAAGCAACAGAGGATAAGAATAATGATGGAGTTATTGATAGAATAGATGATGCATTACTTGGTCCTGGAGATGATTTTGGATTCTCTGAAGGATTAGAATTTTTTCAGGATGGAAAGTAAATGAAAGACAACTTTGATGAATTAAATAAAGCTCTTAATACTGCATCTGACATAGTCAAGGCAGAACCTGAAGAGATGAAAATTGTAAAAAGTCTAAAATCTGAAGATAAAGATATTCAAAAAGATTATGAATATACCAGAGGTAACTTGTATTCTTTGATTGAAAAGGGACAAGAAGCAATCAATGGTATCATGGAAGTAGCAGAAGAGGGTGCTAGTGCTAGGGCATATGAAGTTGCAGGTCAATTGATTAAAAGTGTTGCAGATACTACGGATAAGTTGTTAGATTTGCAGAAAAAAATGAAAGATATTGAGGAGGATTCTCCTAAAACTACTACAAATAACGTAACAAATAATGCTTTATATGTGGGTTCAACTTCCGATCTAGCGAAGTTGCTAAAGCAAGGAATGATAAATACTAATACATCAGACGATTAAACTTACATATGAAATCCTGTAAAAAAGGATATTACTACTGTAATACCGATGAAAAATGTAAGCCAATTCCAGAGGGTAGTATGGTAAAACCTGATGGAATGTTAGTCAAAAAAGATGTCTCCGAAGAGAAGGAGAAAAAGGATCACGAAGTTTCAATGGCACATAAACAGTTATCCAAAACTGAAAGAAACATCGCCAAACTTAGAAAAGCATTAGGCAAGAAGGAAAAAGATATACCTGCATGGGTTCAAGGAAAAATAACAACATCAACTGATAAATTGGATTCCGCATCCAGTTATATGCAAGATTCTGTTTCAATAGAAGATGCAAATGGTGAACATTACGCAGAATTCATAGATGTTGTGTCTCCTGAACCTTTGAAACCTTCAAAAGGTATAGGTAGCGATCTTCTTGCTAGTGAGAAACTTCAGTTATCGCACTACGACTGGAGAACTAAACTTGGACAAGAAAACACAATCTGGCAAAGATGGACTGGACCCGAAAGTGAAGAATCTTGAAAAAAGGATTCAAAACTTGGAGAAGATGGTAAATCTTGCACAACAAACCATAGAGCACGATCAACATACCAATGGTTTACTTCCTAAAAAAGAAGTAAAACATTTACCTAATGAAATGACATAGGAGTTACTATGAGTGATAATGTATATTTGGGTAATCCAAATCTGAAAAAAGCGAATACTCCTATTAACTTCACTGAAGAACAAATTGTAGAATTTATAAAGTGTAGAGAAGATCCCGTATATTTTGCAAAAAATTATATAAAGATAGTAACTCTTGATCATGGATTGCAACCATTTAAGTTATATCCATTTCAGCAGAAGTTATTAGNAAACTTCCATGGAAACAGATTTAATATCTGTAAAATGCCTAGACAGACAGGTAAATCTACAACTTGTGTGTCATATTTACTGCATTACGCAGTTTTCAACGACAATGTTAATATAGCAATCTTAGCAAACAAAGCATCAACTGCCAGAGATTTATTGGGCAGACTGCAACTTGCTTATGAAAATTTACCCACTTGGATGCAACAGGGTATNATATCTTGGAACAAAGGTTCNTTAGAATTAGANAACGGATCAAAAATATCAGCAAACTCTACATCATCATCTGCTGTTCGTGGTGGATCTTACAACGTCATATTCTTAGACGAGTTCGCATTCATACCGAATCATATTGCGGATGATTTCTTTGCATCTGTATATCCCACCATTACATCTGGACAAAGCACAAAGGTTATTATAGTTTCTACCCCCAAAGGTATGAATCATTTTTATCGTATGTGGCATGATTCGGAACAAGGTAAGAATGATTATGTGCCAACTGATGTTCATTGGTCAGAAGTACCAGGTAGAGACGATGCGTGGAAAGAGCAAACTATTGCAAACACTTCTGAACAACAGTTCAAAATTGAATTTGAATGTGAGTTTTTAGGATCAGTAGGTACTCTTATAAGACCTGATAAGTTAAAAAGTCTTGCTTACAATGATCCTATACAGAGACATAATGGTTTAGATATATATGAACATCCCAAAAAAGAATCTAATTATCTCATAACTGTAGACGTTGCTCGTGGAATCGGTAACGATTATTCTGCGTTTATCATTTATGATATAACTAAATTCCCCTATAGAATAGTTGGTAAGTATAGAAATAATGAAATTAAACCTATGTTGTATCCAAATATCATTGCTGATATTGGTAAAGTGTATAATGGTGCATTCATATTAGTAGAAGTAAATGATATAGGAGATCAGGTAGCAAGTATTCTTCATTTTGATTTAGAGTATGATAATCTTCTTATGTGTTCTATGAGAGGAAGAAATGGACAAATAGTTGGAGCAGGTTTTTCTGGTAAAAAATCTCAACTTGGTGTAAGAATGTCTCAGGCAGTTAAAAAACTAGGTTGCTCAAATCTAAAAACTTTAATTGAAGATGATAAACTATTGGTATCTGATTATGAAATCATATCAGAATTAACTACTTTTATTCAAAAAAACAACTCATTTATGGCAGAAGAGGGTTGTAATGATGATCTAGCAATGTGTTTAGTCATATTTTCTTGGTTAGTTGCACAGGACTACTTTAAAGAAATGACTGATAATGATGTAAGAAAAAGGATATATGAGGAGCAAAAGAATCAAATAGAACAAGATATGGCACCTTTTGGATTTGTATCTGATGGTTTCGATGATATGGCACCAATTGTGGATGGTGGAGATGTTTGGACTAAAGAAAATCCTCTACAAACCAAAGAATGGAATGTAGATGAGTATGGAGATAACTCATTTATGTGGGATTATATGTAACAAAATANATTNTAAAGCAATTATTAAACTTGTAAATATTAAGGTTATATGATATATTGAAAGAAAGGAAGTAGATATAAAGGTAATTTAAAACGGAGGATTTATGAGTGGAGACGCAGGACTAAATGAACCAGTTGTTTTCTATAGTAAGAAAATGACTGAAACAAAAATAGTGCTTCTATCTCTCAAGGGGATAAAAATTGCAGAGGATTGTAATGGAAAAAGAAGAACTAACACCGACAAACGTTAATCTTGCTTTAGATGAGTTAAGACCATATATAGAATCAGATGGTGGTTATCTAGAATTTGTTGAAATAGACTATACAAATAATGGTCCTATAGTAAAAGTAAGATTACATGGTGCTTGTTCTTCTTGTCCTATGAGCGATCAGACTATGAAAATGGGTATAGAGAGACATATTCAGATGATATTTCCAGAGGTTTATGAGGTAATTCAAGTAGAATAATGGACTTTGACAGTGAAATTAGTTTAGATCATCTATTATTCACTGAAAGAAAATGTCGTGTATGTGGAAAAACAAAAGATCTTGTACAAGAATTTTATGTAACTAGGAAGAATAGAACTACCTTATCATCATACTCTTATGAATGTAAAGATTGTACAAAAGAAAGAGTAAAAAGAACTAAGAAGAAGAAAGTAAGTAATAATTGGGAATATCC
>FUFK010056751.1_pt1 | contig 51383 bp, 45 predicted proteins | sample 1021851 | NCBI WGS metagenome assembly FUFK01 (sample SAMEA51879418, study PRJEB19060) | metagenome | reverse complement strand
AAATGAGAATGTTTCAAAAAGCGAAGTAATTAATCCTACTTTTTTTGCTGGAATAAGCCAATTTAAAAATTCAGATGAATATGCATTGTATCTGAAAGCAATTACCCAGGATGAAAATCAATTGTATCAAATGTTTGCCTCTCAGGTTTTTGCTTTAGGAAAAATCAACCAGACTAAAAATGAAAACATACGCATGTCCCTTTTCTTCTTTATATCCGCCCTTGTTTCAGAGTTGCTGATCATCATGTCAATGGCGTACTCTAGAGCATTACCCTATATATTTTCATCTTGAAAATTAAATCTGCTTTATTATCATTATTTATGCTCTATTATCAAGGTTGCTCAAGCCAAAGCATCCCAGGTCCACCTGGCCCCGTAGGACCAAAGGGAGAAAGGGGAATTCAGGGTTTTAGGGGCATCCCGGGACCCCCAGGTCCGGAAGGCAAACCAGGTAATGGATTTAGCGAGGACCAAATCAAAAAGGTGAATGCGATTTTGAAACTAAACATTAATGATGAAAATGAAGCCCTAATTGATGTTGAATCTTACAGTTTTGGATTGGCACCAACAATCACTGGATTTATATACCTAACAAATTATGGAAGACTGTTTAAATTGGAAAATAAGACCCCTCAAACATTGGGTGAATCAATTGAGTTTATTAGCAAAATCGCGGATAGAAAAGATTTTACATCAATAAGCAAAATAGCTTACGGCGAGGACATAAAACAATACTTTTCTGTTATTACAAGAGCAGGTATTATATTTGTATCAGAAGACCTCAAAAACTGGAACCAACTAGATACTCAACCTGTTTTGAAGCAAAAAGATTAGGTTATATCTTAGGATATTTTAGTATCCCTTCATTATTAATTTTCAATATGTTATTACTTTTTTCGGAAGGAAATACGAATCGGTATTCCGCTTATATCAAAATTCAAGCGTAACTGATTTTCTATGTAGCGAACATATGCTTCTTTAACTCCTTTTGCAATATTTGCGTAAAGCGCTAATACAAAGGGTTGATTACTAACTTGCGTAGCATACTTTATTTTTAGAGTCTTTCCGTTAATAACAGGACATGGATTTTTATTAATAATGCTTTCAAGAGCCGCGTTTAGCTTACTTGTTGGTATACTAACTTTACTATTCTGGAAAACGATCCAAGACATCTCAACAACACGGTGGATACGTTGTTTTGTGAGACAGGATATGAAAATGATTGGATAGTTTTTAAGAGCACTGTATTGATTAATTATATGTTCCTTATACTTAAATGCTGTTGAAGTATCTTTATCTATAAGATCCCATTTATTTACTATGATCAACATACCCTTACCACTCCGTATAACATCGTCCATAATAAACTTGTCTTGTTTACCAAAACCAGTTTCCGCATCTATCATAACCGCAACAACATTTGCTCTCTTAATTGCTGATTTTGTTCTTAAAGCAGAGTAATATTCAACCCTATCTTTGACTTTTGATAATTTTCTTAAACCAGCCGTATCCATCAGTTTAATATTTTTCCCATGCCATCTTAGGTTTACATCAACAGCATCTCTGGTAGTACCTGCTCTTGGTGCAACGATAGTTCTTTCTTTTTGAAGAAGAGCGTTTGTTAAAGATGACTTTCCAACGTTTGGCCTGCCAACTATTGCTAAGTTGAAATCATTTATATTTTTATTTTTTGCCTTAGAACCTGGGTTTATATTCAACCTCAAAAGGATCTCATCAAGTAAATCACCTGTTGAACGACCATTTAAAGCGGAAATTGGGGTAATTAAATCAAACCCAAGTTCGTGGAATTGATATTGTAAATCATCTGCCTTTACTGTATCACATTTGTTTATGACTAAAATATTCCGCTTATCGGATTTACGAACTATTTTAGCTATTTCTATATCAGATGAAATAACTCCACTTTTTGCATCAACCATGAATAAAATCAGATCTGCTTCATCAATGGCTGTAAAAGCTTGTCCGCGAGTCAATGAATCATAACTTTCTTTATCACTAGAGATATAGCCACCAGTATCAACCAGTTGTAGTGGGTGACCGCACCATTCTAACTTCCCATAATTTCGATCTCGGGTGATTCCCTCTTGCGGATCAACAATGGCCTGGCGCTTGCCCAGAAGCCGATTAAATAATGTGGACTTACCAACATTTGGTCGCCCGATAATGGCGATTATAGGGACAGACATAATTCAAGTTCCCACTAATTTATTCTAAGTTAATACCTAATTATAAATAAGAATATAGTGATGTAATAGACTCGTTTTCAGCAAAAATTGATTTTCATTTTCACTGCAACTATTACCGTAAATAATAAATATATAATATTATTAAAATCAAATTTTTAAGATTAAAAATATTATTACCAAATAACCAGGACAGCTAATGATTTTATTAATAGGAAATCTCATTTTCCAGTTTAAAACTCTATATCTTCAAAAATAATACAGTTTTCTATGTTTAACACTTGTTTCAATATTAATGAGTTATCTATATTTGTTTTAGCCAACTACTTGTTTTATCGATCTTTTATTTTAATCCTTCTATTTAATTTTTAGTAAAAACGATTGCATCCAAACGCAATCATCCAACACAGGAAAAATAGTATGGCAGAAGCAATGGAACTCGATTTAACACTTAATAAACCGGAAAATAGACCCATAGAGAATCCTGTTCCAATTACGCCTAGTGCTCCAAAAAAGGGAGCCGATGAGGAAGTAAATTCAACATATAATATTGAAAAATATTATCAAAATGATACATTAGGTTCTGATGTACTAAAGCAAAAATATCTGTCGCCATGGGAAAGCCATCCGCACGAAATGTGGAGAAGACAAGCAATTGGGCTTGCCTCTGTTGAAAAAACGAAAAATCTACGCAGTAAATGGGAGAAAAAATTCTACTCAATACTTGAAGACTTTAAATTTGTTCCTGGTGGTAGAATTATGCACGGTGCTGGACGAGAAGATATTACGACGACCCTTAACAATTGTTATGTAGTAGCTGTACGAGATGATTCGATCAAGTCAATATACGACACAATCATAAATGAAGCATTGACATACAAATATGGTGGCGGCTGTGGTCACGACCTATCAGTATTACGTCCTTCAGGTGAAGCTATAAATGGTACGGGAGGTGAGTCTTGTGGGCCCACAGGATTTATGAATTTATTCAGTGAAAACACAAATACAATTGCCCAACATGGACGCCGAGGCGCCAACATGCAAACTTTAAGAATAGATCATCCGGATATTGAAAAATTTATAAGTATCAAAACCGGCGATATTGACATGGTCAAATATTCTAACATATCAGTACTGTTAACCCACGATTTTATGCAAGCAGTCAAAGACAACAAAGATTTTGAACTAACATACGATGATCAAGTTTACAAAACAGTTCAAGCCCGTGACCTATGGAATGAAATCATAAAACATGCACATTCAAGTGCAGAACCAGGCTTATTATTCTGGGATACTATGAAAGACTATCATAATGCAGAATACTGCTCCCCTCTAGTCTCAACTAATCCTTGTGCTGAGCAACCACTTCCTGATGGTGGTTGTTGCAATCTCGGTGCGGTAAATTTAGAAAGGTTTGTTGATGAAAATAACAATTTCATGATAAATGAGTTCAAAAATACCGTAGAAATTGGGACTCGTTTCTTAGACAATGTTGTAGACTACAATATGGATCGTCATGCCCTCAGCGACCAGAAAAAAAACGCTAAGAATGATCGAAGGGTTGGACTAGGTATACTTGGTCTAGGTGATATGTTAGTCAGAATGGGTATTAAATATGATAGTGAAGATGCTCTACAGACGGTCGAACAGATAATGCAAATATTTAGGGATACAGCGTATGATACCAGCATAGATCTCGCGGTCGAAAAAGGTCAATTCCCAAATTTTGACTGGAGTGGTTATTCGAAGAGTAAGTTCGTTAAAAACCTCCCCAAAACTATTCAAGCCAGAATTAAAGAGCATGGCGTGAGAAACTCAACTTTAACGACAGTTGCTCCTACAGGAAGTGGTGCTATAGTGGCAAGAGTGACTTCCGGTGTGGAGCCAATTTTTGCAACTTCCTACAAACGACGAGTTAAAGAAAACGATGGTTATGGAAAATCTTTCAAGGAATACACCGTATACCACCCCATTATAGATAAATTATTTGGCAGTGATCAAGATTTACCAAATCATGTTGTAACCGCCCACAATATTGATCCTTATTTCAGAGTCAAAATGCAGGGCACAATACAAAAATATATTGACTCATCCATCTCTTCCACGGTAAATCTTGCCAATGATATAACAGTGGATACAATTGCGGACATATATATGACTGCCTATGAGGCAGGGTTGAAAGGTATCACAGTATATCGTGAAGGTAGCAGAGAAGGAATACTTGTCACTGAGGATAATGAAGTAGAAGACAAGAACCTTGATGACCCAGAAAAACTTGAAATGACCCCACGTTCGAGACCGACTCAAACTGTCGGTGTAACACGAAGAATTAGAACCGGTGAGGGAACTTTATATATCACCATAAATGAAGATGAAAATGGCCTCTGCGAGGTTTTTACCACAATTGGAAAAGCTGGTGGCAATGCAGCCGCCCAGTCTGAAGCAATTAGTCGCCTTATATCACTGTCTTTAAGGTCTGGTNTAGACCCACATGCAATAGTNAGACAACTAAAAGGTATTTCAGGTCCAAATCCAACTTGGGAGGATGGTAGACTCATTCTCTCTACTCCTGATGCAATTGGAAAGGCACTCGATGATTATCTCAAAAAACGTGATAAAATGCTACCCACTGATAATATCGAGAGTCTTCGCGAAAAGCCAAGAATAACCATGGCTCAAGATAACGATGTTCAAAATGGACTTATGATTTGCACAGAGTGCCACAATCATAGTGTTAGGAATGAAGGTGGTTGCCTCACATGCGGAGAATGTGGATGGTCTAAATGTGACTAACTAATAAAGACACCACTTTTTAATATATAAATGGGCCAAATACTCAAATCTCCATTATTTCTTTTTCTTTAATTGCAAGAACTTCATCAAGCAAATCAGCGTGTTGATCAATAATTTTCTGGATTTCTGATTCGTTATCTTTAATTAGATCCTCAGAAATATGCCCGTCCTTTTTGAGGTCTTGAAGACTATTTATACCATCCCTTCTGATGTTTCTTAAGGCAATTTTCCCTTCCTCGACAATCTGGTGTGCAAACTTATTAAGTTCTTTCCTTCTCTCTTCGCTGAGAGGTGGGATTGGAACTAAAACTGCAGTACCATTATTATTAGGTGTAAATCCCATGTTAGAATCCATGATTGCTTTTTCGATAACAGGAATTAGCATTTTCTCATAGGGAGTAAAAGTTAGCAATCTTGGCTCGGGAGTAGAAATTGTTGCCACTTGGTTAAGTGGGGTATCAGATCCATAGTAATCAACAGTTAACGAGTTAAACATTTCTGGATTAGCTCTACCAGTTCTTACCTTGCTCAATTCAACTTTTGTATGAGACACTGCCTGGTTCATCCGATGCTCAACGCCATTCAATATATCCTTAATCATTTCTGTTCCTCACAAACTACAGTTCCTATTTTAGCACCAAGTATAAGTCGTTTCAAGTTCCCTGGAATATTAATATTAAAAACTTGAATTGGTAAATTATTCTCTTTACAAAGAGTAATTGCCGTTAAATCCATAACCCTGAGATTTTTGTTTATGACTTTTTTATAGGAAACACTATCATATTTAGTTGCGCTACTATTCAGCAAGGGATCACTATCGTAAACTCCATCAACTTTAGTACCTTTTAGAACAACATCGGCTGATAGTTCTTTTGCCCTCAAGGCCGCGGCTGAGTCAGTAGTAAAAAATGGATTTCCAGTACCTCCTGAAACTATGACAATACGACCCTTTTCAAGATGCCTTATTGCACGTCTACGTATATAAGGCTCTGCTATTTGTGAAACATTTATAGCAGATAATGTTCGAGTTTCACAACTTTCTTTTTCAAGAGCATCCTGTATGGCAATGGCGTTCATTATTGTCGCCAGCATTCCGAGATAATCTCCCGTAACTCTATCCATACCTTTTCCTGCCGCTTGAATACCTCGAAAAATGTTACCTGCCCCAATGATTAACCCGATACTTACGCCAAGTTGAAAGACAGACTTTATTTCATTTGCAAGATAAGAGGCTTTTTTGGGGTCTATGCCAAATCCGGCTTTACTAGCCAGGACCTCTCCTGATAGCTTCAGTAGGATTCTGCGGTAAATGGGCTGAGCCAAAAGAGAAATTTGGAGTTTTTTTAATTTAGATTAGGTTAGATTCACCTATCGCGAATCTACTGAAACGATTTATACTAATATTTTCGCCGAGTGTTGCAATAGTTTCCTTGATGATATCATTTACTTTTTTTTCGGAATCTTTAATATATGTTTGTTCAAGCAAACAAGATTCCTGGAAAAATTTACTTAATCTCCCTTCTACCATTTTTTCAATTATATTATCAGGCTTACCTTCTGCTTTTGCTTGCTCCATATAAATTTCTTTTTCTTTTTCAACAAGCTTAGCATCAAGTGAATCTTTGTCAATTGAAATTGGATTTCCTGCGGCAATTTGCATTGAAAGGTTATGAGCCAACTCATTAAACCCTTCGGTTTTTGCTACAAAGTCTGTTTCACAATTCAGCTCTATCAAAACACCTAATCTTCCTCCGGCATGAATGTAAGAGTAAATAAGACCCTCTTTGGTATCGCGAGTTCCCTTTTTTTCTGCCTTAGCCATTCCTGATTTCCTTAGATTGTCAACAGCTTTGCTTATGTCACCATCTGAATCAACTAATGCCTTCTTACAGTCCATCATCCCAGCTCCAGTTTTCTCACGGAGTGTTTTTACTAATTTTGCATCTATGCCCATGAGTTATTCTTCCTCTTCACTTTTATTCTCTGCTGCAATAGAAGGTTTAGTAGTTTGAAAGTTATCTGTGTTCGATTTTGGCATATCTTCTTTTGTCATTAACATTCTAGCATCAAGCACATAATCTGCCAGTGCACCTATGATCAATTGTATGGTCCTCATTGAATCATCATTTGCAGGTATTGGGTATAACACTTTGTGAGGATTAGTATTAGAGTCCACAATTGCAATAACAGGAATGTCTAATCTTTTTGCCTCTTTTATAGCTGTATCTTCATATTGTGCGTCAACGATTATGAGGGCATCTGGCAAACGTTTCATATCTTTTATACCTCGATGTTGATCAGCTAACTTAATTTTTTCTCGATTTAACATCTGAGTTTCTTTTTTTGTCATGTTATTGTAAAGATTAGATCCTTCTTTCTCTAACATTTTTAATCGCTTGATACTTTTTTTAATTGTTGCGAAATTAGTAAGAGTACCGCCCAACCAACGCTCGACAATGTAGAACATTGAGCATCTATCTGCTTCTTGCTGGATTATATCTTGAGCTTGTTTTTTTGTACCGACGAATAGTATTTCACCATTATTTTTAACAACCTTTCCAATGAAGTCTCCCGCTTTTTCTATGGCTTGAATTGTTGATTCAAGATTGATTATGTGAACACCATTCTTCTCTGATAATATGTAGGGTAGGAAATTTGGGTTCCATTTTCTGGTAACATGGCCAAAATGAGCACCAGTGCTTAGTAAATCTTCAAATTTAACTTTTGACATAACTATCGTTTTGAAAATTGGAAATTTTTTCTTGCTCCAGGTTGACCAGGTTTTTTTCTCTCAACTTTTCTTGCGTCCCTAGTCAAGAATCCTTTTCCTTTTAGCACAGACCTAAAATCCTCGTTAACTTTCAAAAGAGCCCTTGAAATGCCAAGCCTAATTGCACCCGCTTGACCTGTTAAACCACCACCGTTGACATTTATGTGGACATCAAATACTTTTTCTTGGCTCAAAGCAACTAGAGGCTGCATTACAATAGTAGCGAGAGTGTCCCTACAGAGATATTCTCTAAAGGGCCTATCATTGACCATAATAATCCCTTTGCCAGGGGTTACAAATACTCGCGCGACTGAACTTTTACGTCTACCTGTCCCGTAATATTTTGTTTCGGATGCCATAAAATTTAAAATTTGAGGGTTTTTGGTTTTTGGGCAATGTGTGGATGCTGATCGCCACTGTAAACTTTTAGATGGTTTATTATTTTCCTGCCTAATCTATTGTGGGGTAGCATTCCTCGAACAGCGTTATGAATTATTTTTTCAGGATTACTTAATCTTAAGTGTGATAAACTTACCTCGCTCGCTCCTCCAGGGTAACCTGTATGCTTGAAATACATCTTCTGTTTCTCTTTATTGCCGGTAACTACAATTTTTTCAGCATTTATAACTATAACGAAATCACCCATATCCATGTGTGGAGTATAATTAACCTTATGTTTACCACGTAGTAATTGGGCAATTTTCGATGCGAACCTTCCCAAGGTATGGCCATTGGCATCTGCTATTAGCCAGTTTTTTTCTATCTCAGAGTTCTTAATTGATATAGTACGCATAAACATTTAGAATTTAGCCTTTCAATTTATTATCTATATGTTTGCCCAGTCAATACATATTATTTATTCATACCTAGTTACCAAAGACATGTTTTCGAGAAATAGTGAATTTAATTTTGCCTTTTAANTTTTTACCAATGAATGGTGAATTTTCAGACTTTGAGTATATGTGGTTCTTGTGAAAAACCCACTCATGTTTATGGTCAAGAACAACTAGTTCAGCTAATTGCCCCACTTTTAATAGATCATTATCAAATCCCATGATACTGCGAGGATTTACGGTAAAAAGAGAGATCAAATCGATAATTTTCAACCCTGATTCCTCGACTAATACTATATTTGCAGCACCAAAAGCAGACTCCAAACCAATCATTCCAAAACAAGCTAAATCAAAAGTCGTTTCCTTCTCATCAAGAGAATGAGGCGCATGGTCTGTTGCAATACAATCAATAGTACCATCAGCAACTGCNCTAATAAGCGATTTTCGATCATTTTCCGTTCTTATTGGGGGCGCAACTTTTAGATTTGTGTCATAGTCTTTGAGAGCATTATCATTAAAAAAAAGATGATGCGGAGTAACCTCTGCCGAAATATTTTTATATTTCTTTTTCATTTCCCGAATGTGTCCCGCAGCCTTTGCAGAGCTGACATGAGGCACATGAAGACGAGCATTTGTAAATTCGGCAAGATCAAGATCGCGATAAACCATTGCAGATTCCGCTAGGTCTGGATTGCCTGTTAAACCTAGGTTAGTTGACATAGTCCCCTCGTGCATTACACCATCAGCACGCAAGCATACATCCTCTGCATGGTTAATTACGGGTACGTCAATCAGAGTGGAATATTCTAAGGCGTTCCTCATTACCAATCCATCTTGTATTGGAATTCCGTCATCGCTAAATGCAATTGCACCACTATCAAACATCAACGACATCTCAGTGATATCTTTCCCATTTTGCCCTTTAGTAACTGCACCGATTGGATGAATGTGAACCGGGCTTTCTTCAGATCTTTTTTGTATGAAGGCTATTGCCTCAGGGGAATCAAGAGGTGGGTTGGTATTTGGCATCACGCATACTCGTGTGAAACCACCAGCAAGAGCAGACATTGATCCTGTATCTAAGGTTTCTTTGTATTCCCCCCCAGGCTCTCGGAAATGAACATGCAAGTCACAAAAACCATGAGTAATGATCAGGCCATCACAATCAATGATCTCTGAAGATGGTGGAATATCAAAATCACCAATTTTTTTGATAAATCCTTTTTGAATCAATATGTTGGCATTAAAAGTTTTCTTTTTGAGCGGATCCAAAATTGTTCCACCTTTTAAAACAGTATTTTCTGTTAGCTTTTTTAAAGACATCTAACTATCTCCATCGCGAGATTTACCACCGCACAAAAGGTAAAGTATAGCCATTCGTGATGCAACGCCATTTAAGACTTGATCAAGTATTATAGCCTGATCGCTATCAGCAACAACGCCATCAATTTCGACACCTCTGTTCATTGGACCAGGATGCATAATAACAATCTCCTTTTTATGTTTTTTTAGTCTTTCTTTAGTGATACCAAATGTTGCTCTATATTCTCTTTGTGATGGTACCAAAGTAAGACCCATTCTTTCTTTTTGAATGCGAAGTATGTTTAAAGCATCTGCCCACTCTATTACTTCGTCAATGTTCGAACTGCTATCAATATTTAAATCCTCCAGATGTTTTGGAATTAGGTTCGGTGGCCCACATAACATTACTTTTGCTCCCATCGTGGTTAATCCATAAATATTGCTGAGGGCAACCCGACTATGAGCTACATCTCCAACAATTCCAATTTTTAAGCCTTTTAATCTGTTGAACTTCTCATGAAGACTAACCATATCTAAAATAGCTTGAGTAGGATGCTCATGAGGACCGTCACCAGCATTTATAATAATTGCATTAATAAACTCCTGTAAATGTTTAGGTGCACCAGGTATTGGATGTCTCATTACAACTGCATCAATTTTCATTGCCTCAATATTTTGAGCAGTATCTTTAAAACTTTCGCCTTTTTTTAAACTGCTCGATGATGCCGAAAAATTTATGGTATCAGCGCTAAGGCGTTTTTGGGCAAGTTCAAAGCTTATTTTAGTTCTTGTAGAGTTTTCAAAAAATAGATTAACAATGGTGACTCCTTTCAAAGAGGGAACTTTTTTTATGGGGCGGTTTAAGACTTCACGAAAATTAAATGCGGTATCAATAATTTTTTGAATATCTTTTGCTGGATAGTCCTTCAATCCTATTAAATGCTTGTTTTTTAACATTATCCAGCTCAGTGCCTTATTAGCAATACATTATCTACATTATCAATCTCTTCTAGCATAACACGCACATGCTCTCCATCGTTTGTAGGTACATTTTTACCCACATAGTCTGCCTTGATGGGAAGCTCCCTGTGACCTCGATCAACTAAAACTGCCAGTTGAACCTTTGCTGCCCTACCGAATGTATTTAGCTCATCTAATGCAGCTCGTGTAGTCCTACCAGAAAAGAGGACATCATCAATGAGAATTACAACTCTGCTATCCAAGGAGAATGGTATATCTGTACTTTTCACCTCAGGTACCAAAAGCCTCTCTCTGAAGTCATCACGATGGAATGTTATGTCTAAGGAACCATAATCAAGTTTTGACCCTGTAAGATCAGATATTTTGCTCCTAATTCTACCTGCAAGCGGTACACCACGGTTATGTATACCAACCAAAACAGCGTCCTGTACTCTATGATGCTGCTCCAAAATTTCATGGCAGAGGCGAGTGATAGATCGTTCGATTGCTGTACGATCCATTATTACTTTATCTTTCAATTCTATTACCTAATAAAAAAACCTCGGCAGAGCTAACTATCTCAAACCAAGGTTTTGACTCTGCCCTTATCACTTCACTGAGTTGATTTAAAGAGATTAAAAACAATTAAATCTATGTAATATCTTTTAATAAACAATGTATTATCTCACTGATCAGTTGGGAATTCATATGCCCCATGTCAACAGTTAGGTCTATTGACTCTGTATCAAACCATTTTTCTTGCCTTTTTGCAAACTGTCGTGTTTTAATGAGGATTTTTTCTCTCATCAAATTGTAGCTTATTTCTTTTTTGAGATAAGATTTGATTTGGCTGTAGCCTATGGAATCTAGGGCTGGAAAAATTCTTCGCTCATACGACTGTTTGATTAGCAATAATTCGACCTCTTTAATCCAGCCTGAGGCTAACATAAAATCTAATCTTTTCTCAATCCGCTTATTCAGTATATTTCTATCTCGGTGTATTCTAACAGTAAATAAATCTAGATTACTAGTTGGATCAGATTCTTGATTTTTAAAATTCTCGGTAGGTGTTTTTCCAGTTATTTCAAAAATTTCAAGAGATCGAATGAGACGTTTTTTGTTATTAATGTGTGTTTTTGCCGCGTACTCTGGATCGACAGCGCGAAGTCTTCTCATCAACTTCGGAGAATCGATATCATACAACTTTTCTAGTCGATCTCTAATGATTAAATCTGATCTACTCCCTCTAAATATTCCACAGCAAATTGCCCTGTAGTACAAACCTGCGCCTCCACAGATTATTGGCAACCTTCCTTTCGATTTAATATCTTTGACTTTATCGACAACAAGCTTTGCATATTCACCCGCTGATACTGAAAGTGAAGGATCTTTAATTCCAATCAAGTGATGTTTGACACCATTCATTTCATCGGTCGATGGTTGGGCAGTACCAATGGTCATCCCCTTATAAATTTGTCTTGAATCTAAACTAATGACCTCAGCGTTTATTTTCTTTGATAAATTGACTGCCAGTGAGGTTTTACCACTTGCTGTTGGACCAATAATTGTTATTACTTTATCCACCATAAACGTTCATAAAAACTGAGAATTATTGCCTTATTAATAGTTACCAAGGAAGCTGGTCTAAATCGACATTTCCTCCAGATAAAATCAGGCCAATTTTTTTACCTTTAAAAGAACTTTTATTTTTCAAAACGGATGCTAAAACTATAGAACAGGAAGGCTCGACAATAATTTTCAAGCGCTCCCATATTAATTTCATTGTATAAATGATATCTTCCTCGCTGACAGTTATAATCCCATCTACGTACTTACTAATAATTGGGAAAGTTACCTTGCCTATTTGGGCCCTTAGCGCATCACATATTGTATTGGTTGATTTATTTGTTTCAATTTTCCCACTTTCTAATGATCGAAATGCATCGCTGGCCATTGCAGGCTCTGCTCCATAGACTTTAATATTTTTATTTTTTAAATAGGAAAGTGTACCTGCTAATAGTCCACCTCCACTAATAGGGACAATAATTATCTCTAAATCAGGACATTTTGATAGTAATTCAAGCACCGTAGTCCCTTGTCCTGCTATTATGCGTTTATCATCGTAAGGGTGGACGATAACTGAGCCTGTATCCTCCATCAGCTTGGCAAGAGTTTTGTCTCTAGAATCCTGATTAGGTTTACACCATATAACCTTCCCGCCATTTCTAAGAACATTATTTACTTTTATTCTTGGCGTATTATTTGGCATTACAACTTTCACAACACCACCTAATTGTTTCACAATCAGTGATAATGCCGCGCCATGATTACCAGATGATGCAGTTACAACACCTTTGCTCAAATCTTTTTTTGATAATTGGAGTACCGCGTTACTAGCGCCTCTTATTTTAAATGATCCAGCTTTTTGAAAGTTCTCACATTTAAAATATAATTTAGCATGCGAGAGTTGATTCAAACTAGCACTTCTCAAAACTGGTGTCATCTGGATATAGGGCTCTATCCTAATGTGCGCCTTTTTTATATCTTCTACGGTGATCATAATAAGGTTATTTTTTTAAAATGATTAATAATATAATTGATGCTTAATTCTTTTATTTAAGGAGAAAAGTTGTTAAATATTAAACAAATGTTTTATTATATAAACGTCTAATATTTACAATCTACGCTCGCGCAAAGGTCCGTACAATTAAATTGAGTATAACAAGTTTAAAGAATTATTTTGATCAAATTTTAGTTAAAACCAAATGAAGTCTTTGATTTGCTTTAGGCATGGAAAGTCAGATTGGAGTGCTGACTATGAATCTGACCATAATCGTCCAATTTCTAAACGAGGCATTGAAGCTTCAATTAGAATGGGCAAACACCTCAGCAGGATTAGTCAACAACCGGAGCTCGTAATCTCATCCACAGCCCTAAGGGCAAGAAGTACTGCTGAAATTGCAATTAAATCAGGAAAATGGGACTCTAAATTAATTTTAGATGAAAAAATCTACGAGGCTACAATTGAAACATTATTTACTATCATTAAAAAACAAAATGATAGATATACTAACATCTGTATTGTTGGCCATGAGCCAAGCTTATCTGGCTTGATTGAGAAGTGTGATGATTTAAGAATGCTAAAATTTCCTACTGCAGCAATGGCAAGGATAGATTTTGATTCAATCAAATGGAATGAAATCGATTACGAGCGTTGTAATAAAATTTGGATCAAAAAACCTAAAACTTTAAATCAATGACGCTCAAATCTACTATCTAATTCATTAAGAGACATCTGCACTATTATAGGTCGGCCATGGGGACAATAATATGGGTGTTTAGTACTAAATAATCTATTTACTAGCTCTTGCATTTCTTCTCTAACCAAGGAATCACCTGCTTTGATAGCAGCTTTGCAAGCAAACATAGCTGCAAGGCCCTCTTGGAAAGAACTATAATTTTTTTGATTTCTCAAGAAATTGTCCAGTATTTCTTTTATAACATTTTTTTCATTTCCTAGAGCCATTTCAGATGGTATTGACTCAACTAAAATAGATGTCTCGTCTTGCTTTTTGATTTTAAAACCAATTTTTTCTAGATAGGGTAATACATCTAGGAGGGCATCAAAATCATCATGGGAAAAGTCAATTTTTTCAGGAAAAAGAAGTGTTTGAGATGCCATAGAAGTGGTTTCAAATGCTTTGATAGCCTCCTCATAGAGAATCCTCTCGTGTGCTACATGTTGATCAATAATAACTAATCCACTGTTGATTTCTGATACTATATATTTTTTGTGTATCTGCCAAATATTTTCTACTGGTATTGAATTGTCATTACCTGCCACGGATTCAGCAAGTTTTGAAACATAATCTTTGGCTCTATTTATATCAAATTTATTTTTGAACGATTTCTGACCCTCTTCAAAATCTAGTAGATTTTGATTTGGGTTTGTTTTTATTGTTTCAGATATCCGATCTAATGATGACCCATAGTTATAGTTGCTATTTGGATCTGATAATGAAGACTGGTAGAAAGAGGTATCAAAACCAGGAATAGTATCTAGAATAGAGCTTAAGGCTTCACTAGCACCAGATTTTAAAATATTATAAATCCTCCACTCGTCTTTGAAGCGCACTTCGGTTTTCACAGGGTGGACATTTACATCCACTTGATCAGTGGGCAGAACTAAATTAACCAAAAAAAATGGATACTCTCCTCTTTTAATTAAAGACTCAAAAGCATTATAAATCGCTCTATTAATAAGGCGATCCTTAATATGTCTTCTGTTCAGAAATAGGTACTGCTCGCCTGGTCGAGTTCTAATTAAATTCAAATTACCCACAAAGCCAGAAAAGACATAATCACCTTTAGTAATATTCAAAGTCAGTAGATTTCTGGAATATGTAGGATCCAAGAGATTATCTATTCTTTGCTCTAATGATTCTGGAAAAATATGGAAAATGTCTCTGTTGTCCGCAATTAGTTTAAATGCTACTTCGGGAAAAGCAAGTCCATAGCATCGAACAACATCAACAATTTTACGTAGCTCTGTCCTAGCAGTTTTTAAGAATTTCTTACGAGCTGGAGTGTTATAAAAAAGATTACGCACAGTTACCTCTGTCCCACCTATTTGTGGAGCGGGTTTAATTTCATCTGATATACCATTACGTATGACTAGCTCTGCACCCTCACTACCCGAAGAACTTGATCTTATAGATAAATCAGATACAGAAGCTATGCTCGCAAGTGCCTCACCGCGAAATCCAAGAGTATTAATTGAAAAAAGATCATTTAGTGTTTGTATTTTGCTAGTGTGAAAACGCAAAACAGAAGATGGGAGATCCGATGCATGGATACCAACTCCATCATCTCTAACTTGAATAGTTTGATGTCCACCGTTTTCAACTACGACTTCAATATCTTTTCCACCAGCGTCAAGACTATTTTCTAAAAGTTCCTTTACTACAGATGCAGGTCTTTCTACAACCTCTCCTGCGGATATTTTATTTCTTAAATCTTGTGACAACTCTTTTATCATTTAACGATTCAGCCTTCCTTTATAGTCTTGGTTATGGTCTCAGAACAGATTTTATGTATCTTTTCACCTTTTTGGATTAGAGAAGATACCTCTTTTTTAATCTTCTCAGAATAGGATTGATCAGTAATATTCACAAGATTGATCATTACATTTAAACATGCTCCTCTAAGACCTGCTAAACTAGCTTCTACAGCTACTCCCACATCAGAAACTGAGCTTGGGTTGCTTTTAGAGACCAGCGTATATGCTAGTTCAATAACCTTTAAGCAATTTTTAGCAGTTTCTAATGGTACTTCAGTAGCGTTTTTTACAGCAAAATCTAACTTTTTAATCCTAATTGCTTGGTCCTCTTTTGTGTTTGATGGTAACCTATTTGCCTCAATTATTTTATTAAATGCACGTGTGTCTCTCGTAACTAATAATGCTAAATGATCTTTTAAATTTTGGGCTTCCGATCCAATATCCTCCATTATTGGCCTATCTGGTATCATGTCCTTTTTTTCATGAGAAAGAGCTGCAACCATCGAGCATAGTGCAGCTCCCATTGATCCTGCTAATGCGGCAGCACTCCCTCCTCCAGGAGCTGGCTTATTTGATGAAAGCTCATCCAAAAATTTTGTATCAAAAATATTTTCATTTGCGTTATTCTTGATTCCAGCAGTGTATTCTATAACTTTTTCTTCCAAAATAAACGGTACTACGTCATTCAACCCAAGGGATTGAATCGCGCACTCTATGATATCTTTATTAGGAATTCCTGTAGATCGATTCTGCTTTTTAAGATAGTGCATCCCTGCCATTATTAGAGCCTCTTTTGGTACCAATCCTACTATTTCACTTCCTGTAACCCTTATGCCTCTTTCTTCTGCAAGTCTACATGCTGCGTCAAAAACGTCATGAATTGTTGAAGTTTTATATTCGTTAAAATTGATAGAAATTTGAGCTCTATTAAAAATATCTACATACCAACCAATTGCCTTTATATTCTTAAAAAGCCCAGGAACTTTAACAGGATTACCATTTTCATGTCTAACAATATCCCCGTCCAATAAATTTTTTGAATTTGGATGTGGTATCCTTTTGCTCCTACCAACTTCTCTAAGCTCAAAAGCAATATCCGTTGCTAACCGATGGTCTCTTGTATTTAGGTTAATATTAAATGCTATTAAAAAATCTCTGCAGCCAATAATAGTAGCCCCTGATCTCTTATTCATATGAGAAGGTCCATAGTCTGGTTTCCATTTTGGATCGGTTAATTTTTTAGATAGCCCCTCATACTCACCCTTTCGAATATCAGGAAGTTTCGTCCTGAAACTATTTTTAGCGGATTTTTCATAAAGATATGTGGGTATTTTTAATTTATTCCCTACCCATTCAGCAACTTTTTTTGAAATTTCTATACACTCTTTTTCAGAAACACCACTAATAGGAATGAAAGGGCAAACATCGGTTGCCCCGATTCTTGGATGTGTACCGTTATGAAGAGACATATCAATAACCTCTGAGGCAATTTTTATTCCTTGGTAAGCGGCCTCAGCTATTGCATCAGGAGGGCCCACTAAAGTAACCACTGTTCGATTTGTATCAAATCCAGAATCAACATCTAGAATAGCCACTTGATTGACTTGACCAATATGGTTGACTATTTTATTTATTTTTTCCTCATCTCGACCTTCAGAAAAATTGGGAACACACTCTATTAATTTCATCATTTATTAAATCTGTGCAATATTGTTAAGATAGATGATTAGCCATACTACGAGGATAAACATGCAAAAATTCCACCAAACTGAACGTCCAGAACGCCTTTTTCTAGAAACCAAATTTCTAAAATAACTCATAACTAAATTGCACCACCTATAAACAAGGTCATAAAAAATTCCACAAAAGGTCGCATTATGAACCACAAAATAGAAAAACCAGTTACATAGCCAAATAGAATTAGACCAAAAAGTACTTGTGGACCATATGATTGAATTTTCCATGCAAGCTGAGGATTTTTCCTCATTAAATAGCCAGAAAATATTTGGGATCCATCTAATGGTGCCACTGGAATCATGTTGAAGACTGCCAGAGTGATATTTATCTGGACAAAATAAATTAATAGAATGAATAAAGGTTCAGCAAGCGATTCTGCGCTACTTAGAACTCTAAATATCATCCCAGCCAACATGGCCAAAATTAGGTTCGATATAGGACCTGCGGCCGCTATTCTCATGATGTCTACTCTTGGATTTTTTAAATTTCTACTATCAACTGGTACAGGCTTTGCCCATCCAAAACCGACTAAGAGAATCATTAATGACCCAATAAAATCAAGATGTGCTAAAGGATTCATTGTTAGTCTACCCATCCTAGCAGCTGTATTATCACCGCATTGATAAGCCATCCACGCATGAGCAAACTCATGAAATGATAGCGCGAATATAAGTGTCGGTATCAATAGAACTAGGGCTTCAGGTGGAAGTTGGAATAAAATAATCAGCTCCGTGGATGATGTTCTTGGTATATTTTTTTCAAATATCTCTTGTCAAGATGGGTATATATCTGTGTGCTAGAGATATCACTGTGTCCTAATAAGGCTTGTACAAAACGCAGATCTGCATCGTTTTTTAGCAAATCAGTAGCAAATGAGTGTCGCAGCATATGAGGGCTTATCTTTGCGCCAATTAAATCTCTAAAATTTTTTATTAATGATGTATAGTATAATGGATCGCCTTTTTCATTTAGAAAAATAAAATTATTTTTTCTTTTAGAAAGGATTTGGGGCCTAATTTTTTGAACATATTTATTGGAATGAAATAGTTTGACCTGAGTTTGAGATAAAAAGTCAAGTCTCAGTCTGCATATATCTTTTAGAAATAGATGGGGGCATTTTTCAAGTAACTCAATGATTGCCCTTGTTTGAATATTTTCCCATGTATCCAAATTGTTAGGCAAGGTTATTGACTTTAAAACTTTTTTATTTTTTAGCTTAGATTCAATAAAATGTTTTTCTAAAATGTTATAAATCATCATTCTAGTAAGCTTCAAACCACTATTGCTGGTGAACACATAATCTGTTTTTTTTTGATTAGAAATATTTTGTTTGTTATCTAAGTATTCAACGAGATATCGCTTTGCCGCTCCCATCAAAGGTAATAGCCGCTCTTTTGACCCCTTACCCATTACTCTTAAAAGTTCGTCATCGATAAATATATTAGAATTATTTAATTCACAAAGCTCAGTAACTCTCAACCCGCACGAGTAGAGCATTTCTATAATCGCTTTATCTCGTAAATAAAATTTTGATGCTTTTTGCATTGAAATTATCATTGCCACAATTTCATCTTTTTCAATCGTTACAGGCAGTTTTTTTTGAATTTTTGGGGAACTTATGTGAAGGGAGGGATCTTCGCATAAAATTGATTGCTGAATTAAGTGCTTATGAAATGATCGAATTGAAGAGATAATAATTGATATACTGGATGGTGCAAGGTTCTTTTTATGAAGTTTAGAGATATACTTCTTAATGTCATTTACCTTCACTTTTTCTAGTGACTCAAAATTTCTACTTATTAAGAAAGCTATATAATCATTTAAGTGTTTTTTATATGCAGATAATGTGTTTGGAGAGGCATTATTTTCAATTAAGACCAACAGATAGTCTTCTAGGTATTTAGTCATCATTTTCATTAGATACACCATTTTCAACTAATCCACAAATTATTTGACCAATCATTATATGAGACTCTTGAATTCTTTGGGTGTTGTTGCTCGGCACGGAAACCACGACATCTGATATTTGAGTCAATATGCTATTAGAATTACCAGTAAATAAAATAGTATTTATACGCTTATATTTCGCTTGCTTTATTGCTGATATAACATTGGGAGAATTGCCACTGGTGGAAATGGCAACCAAAACATCTCCATCTAAACCTAAGCCTTGAATCTGTCTTGAGAAAACTGATTCAAAATCTGTATCGTTTGACCATGCAGTAATAAATGAGGTATCTGTAGTTAAGGCTATTGAAGGAATTGGTCTTCTATTATGGTCTGTCATGCCACCCATAAATTCTGTGGATAAGTGTTGTGCGTCTGCAGCGCTGCCACCATTCCCGCACCATAAAACTTTACCTCCATTTAGAACACATCTAATAATCAGTTTAGCAGCATTTTCTATATCTTCAATAGATTTTTCTAATAAGTCATTTTTTACTTTTATACTTTCTTCTATATCTGATTTTATTGAATCTTTCATCGCTTTATTTCTTAATGTGAATTGCATCAGCAAATTCTTTCATTTTTTGAGGTTCGTCCTCAATTACACTGCCTGTTACTACTATCGAAGCCCCCGCACCCACAATTTTTCTGGCCATTCTGGGACTATTAATCCCGCCGCCAACTATCAATGGTGTATCAACCTTGTTGCTCACTCTTTGAATAAGAGGTAATTCAACTGATTTAGAAGCCCCACTTCCGGACTCTAAATAGATAAACCTCATACCTAGGTATTGACCAGCAAGGGCATGGGAAACAATTACATCAATTTTTTCCATGGGTATCGATTGTGTGCCGCTTATAATTTCAACAGCACTTCGAGCACCTCCGTCTAATAGTATATAACCAGTGGATATGGCTTCAATGCACAGATCTTTGACCACAGGAGCAGCAATGACCTGTTCACCAATCAGGTAGTGTGGGTTTCTTCCAGATATAAAAGAAAGGAATAGGATAGCGTCATAGTGTGAACTCAATTGAGAAGCACTACCGGGAAATAATATAACGGGGATTTTTGAAATAGATTTTATAGTTTTGACTCTCTCAACAGATTTAGAGTCCATCATTAAACTCCCACCTATAAAAAGAGCATCTACGTTTGATTCATTGGCTAATTCCACTCTCTCAATTATAGTATCCTGCAGTGGTCTATCAGGGTCAATTAAGACAACATAAGCCGCGCCTTTTCTTTTGATAATTTTAATCAGATTATCATAAACCATTATCATTCAATAAATTCGCTGTAAGACTTGGAATTCATCAATTTGTTTTTATCATCTTGATTGGTAGGCCTAATTTTAATTATCCATCCAGAACCGTAGGGATCATCGTTCACTAAATCGGGATTTTGCTCTAATTCTAAATTTAGTTCTATAATCTGGCCAGATATTGGAGAATACAGTTCTGAAACAGTTTTTACAGCTTCGATTTCTCCAAACACATCTCCAACCTTAAAAGTTTCACCAACTTTGGGAAACTCTAGGTATATAATGTCGCCCAGTTGTGTTTGTGCATAGTCTGTAATACCTATGATTACTTCGTTTTCATCAGTAAAATGTGCCCACTCATGCTCCTCTGAGTAGTACAAATTTTCTGGATTATTCATCATTACCCTCCTGCCTTATCATCGTTCTTAAAGCTGAATTTTTCTAAAAAGCTAGTATCAAAATCTCCTGATTTGAACTTTGCATCCCTCATTATAGCCATTTGGTACGGTATTGTGGTTTTTGGTCCGTCAATAATTGTTTCTTCTAAAGCCCTCTGCATACGTACTATTGCTCTTGACCTATTTTTGGCATGTACGATAATTTTACCAATCATTGAATCATAGTTAGTTGGGATAGAATAGCCCGCATACGCATGAGAATCGACTCGAACTCCCTTACCTCCTGGCATGTGAAAGTTTTCAATTTTTCCAGGAAATGGCATAAAGTTATTTGATGGGTCTTCAGCATTAATTCTACACTCGATCGAGTGGCCTCTTAAATTGAAATCATTCAAAATAGGACACTTTGCTCCAGCGTGCATTTTAATTTGTTGTTTTATCAAGTCTACTCCAGTGACCATCTCTGTGACAGGATGCTCAACTTGAATTCTTGTATTCATTTCCATAAAGTAAAAGTTTTTATCCGCGTCCATTAAAAATTCTATTGTTCCTACACCAACATAATCAACTGATTTCGCTCCAGCAACAGCGGCACTACCAATTTTTTTGCGAGTAGCTTTGTCCACAAGTGGTGAGGGTGATTCCTCAATTAACTTTTGATGCCTTCTTTGGATAGAGCATTCTCTTTCTCCAAGGTGAATTGCGTTTCCATATGAGTCAGCAAGTATCTGAACTTCAATATGCCTTGGATTTTGAATAAATTTTTCAATGTATATGTCTCCATTTCCAAAAGAGGTGACAGCTTCTTGATTTGCGGATTTGAAAGCCTGAATTACATCTGAAGACTCTTTTACTAGTCTCATGCCACGACCTCCTCCTCCAGCGGATGCCTTTAGCATCACAGGATATCCCATTTCTTCTGCCTTTACTAATGCATCTTCGGGGCCTCGCAATATACCTTCTCCACCAGGTATGACAGGTACACCAGCATTTTTCATTGTCGTTTTTGCCTTTGCCTTATTGCCCATTGAATCAATGATATCTGCATTTGGACCTAAGAATGTGAAACCGTTGTTCTGACATATTTGCGAAAATTGAGCAGATTCGGATAAAAAACCGTAACCGGGATGAATGGCATCTGAACCAGTTATTTCGCATGCTGCGATGATATTAGGAATATTGAGATAGCTATGTTTACTAGGAGCGGGTCCAATACAAACTGCCTCATCAGCAAATTTCACGTGTAATGAGTGCTCATCAACTGTAGAGTACACTGCCACGGTTTTTATATTTAATTCATGGCAGGCTCTGATTATTCGGAGAGCAATCTCTCCTCGATTGGCGATGAGTACTTTTTTAAACATTCTTTGATCAGGTAGGACTAATTACAAATAGTGGCTGGTTGTATTCGACCGGCTCTCCGTTTTTAACTTTAATTTCAACAACTGTCCCATCATATTCTGACTCAATTTCATTCATGATTTTCATGGCTTCCACTATACATAATACCTCACCTTTGGAGACTTTATCACCAACATTAACAAAATCATCGTCATCGGGTGTTGGGGCTGAATAAAAAGTACCTGGCATAGGTGAGAGAAGCTCTTCAACATTTTCTTCACTATGTTCAGAGGCATTTTCATCCTTAACAATCAACTTTTTGTTTGGATGGGGGGTTGCAACATTAGTTTGCGTAGCTGGATTGGTATTGCTTTGAGATACTAGGTTAGGCTGTTTTGAAACGCGATACTTTTTACCCCAAAAACTAATTTCAATCTCATTAACACTTGAATTTTCTAAAATATAAATAATTTCTTTTAGTTTATCTTGCCACATGAAATTTCCTTATATATCAACTACTTAAACCGCTCAACATAATCTCCTGTACGAGTATCTACTCTGACTTTGTCTCCTTCATTTACGAAAAGTGGAACATTTAATTTTAAACCAGTTTCAAGGATTGCAGGTTTACTGGCCCCAGTTGCAGTATTTCCTTTATAACCCGGTTCTGTGTCGGCTATTGCAAGTACCACGTGAGACGGCAAGCGCACATTTAATATTTCATCTCCATCGAACAAGAGATCTACATCAAGACCTGGAACTAGAAAGTTTTTGGTATCACCAATATGCCCAGAATCAACGTGAAGCTGTTCAAAATTATCATTATCCATGAAAACAAAAGAGCCTTTGTCTGAATACAAATACTGCATTGGCTTGGCTTCAACTCTGATAAATTCAATTTTATGTCCTGCATTAAATGTTTCATCTATGATCTTGCCAGATTTTATATCTTTTAACTTGGTCCTAACGAATGCTCCACCCTTGCCTGGCTTAACATGTTGAAATTCGATTATTTTCATTCTTTTATTTTTATGAATTATAACAGCACCATTTTTTATATCAGCGGTTGTTGCCATTTAAAATCCTAAATTGCTTAATTGATAATTGGCCTAAATTAATTATAATCTTAGTTTTAACACTATAATATATCTATAAAAGTTTCAATCGTATTTTTATGGATACGTATTTTTGCTGTATCAGGAACTACACGAGCATATTTTACTTCATCCGCCTCTGAGAGGAATTGCACCAGATCTAAAAATACATCGTCATTAATTGGAAAAATTTCCCTGGAGGAGATAATTTCATCGGTTGTCATTTCTAAAGTTCGAATAAAAAACTTATATTCTAAAAATTCTCTGATTATATGGGATAGTTGAAAATAATATTCTTTAGTAAGCACGGAACTATCCAAATTTCTTAACCTTTTTATTGCTCTTTCTTTTGGATCTTCCATGTAACCATAATTGGCTTTTACAATTTTGGGCTTATCTCTTTTTTTCAAAATTAGTAAAATGAGTACAAATATAATAATTAAGGCAGTCACTTGAAGAAATGTTTTTAAAGGAAATAGAGGTTCAACTGGAACAGGGCTCTTTATATCTTGGAATTCGGATATATTAAGATTGTCTAATATCGATAATACGGAAAAATATATTGGCTCAACTTCAAGATTATAGCTGCCTGTTTTTGAGTCATTAAAGATTTTTATAGAATAACTTGGTGTTTGAAATTGACCCGTATCCCAGGCTGAAATTTCAAATTCTAGTCCAATTTGTGCCCCTGAATTTTGATCCTGTATTTGTTTGGAGGATATAATATCAATAACGTCATTTTCAATATTGAGCTCCGGGAATTCAACCCTTTCATTTTTACTAGGCTTAACAACAATTCTCCAATTTATGGGGTCTCCAATAAATACTTTAGTGGTATCTAATTCAGCTTTAATAGAGGTTGACTTACCGCAAATGATAGCAGGTAAAAATAAGACGATCAAAATTTTCAAATTCGTTTCTCTCTCATTTTGAAAAATGATAGTATTGGCTCTATAAAGTCTCTTTCTATTGATATTGTGATTAAATCAAGACCGGTCTTTTTTGCCTTTAGCTCGAGCTTATTCTGATTCGAAACATTCTTTTGCCTCAATCGCTCCATGTCATGACTATTAGAGGTATCAATCCAAAATGAATCACCAGATTCCGGATCTTTAACCTTTATGAGTCCAATATTTGGTATTTGAATTTCTGCAGGGTCAACTAAACGAATACCAATAAGATCATGCTTTCGGTTTACTACTTTTAAAGAGGTCCAATAGTTATCATCAAGAAAATCAGAAATAAGAAAAACAACACTTCTTCTCCTTGCTACCTTCAATAAGTAGTCCAAGGCTTTTTTTATGGACGTTTTAGGGCTTTTTGGCTTTGTAAAAAGTGTATCTCTGATTAATCTGAGTATGTGAGATTTTCCTTTTTTTGGGGCTAAAAATTTTTCTATTTCATCTGAAAATAAAATTAAACCTACTTTGTCGTTGTTTTTTATTGCAGAAAATCCAAGTACGGCAGCAATTTCAGAAGCATATTCCATTTTTAATTGTTTAACTGAACCAAAATTTCCTGAGCCGGATATGTCTACAAGTATGAATACAGTTAATTCGCGCTCCTCCTCAAATATTTTCACAAAAGGGTCACCAGCTCTGGCTGTAACATTCCAATCTATTAGTCTTATATCATCTCCGGGCTGGTATTCTCTTACCTCAGAAAATGTCATCCCTCTGCCCTTGAATGCAGAATGATATTCTCCCCCGAAAAGATCATTAACCAACCCTCTAGTGTGAATTTCAATTTTTCTCACTTTCTTGAGGATATTTTGCGGTATCATTGCCTTTTAGGGAACTTCGATAGTATCAAATAGTCGTTGGATGACAGCGTCTGGGGTTAACTCTTCTGCTTCTGCTTCATACGTTAGAATTACCCTATGTCTTAAAACGTCAAAACCTATATATCTTACATCCTCTGGCGTAATGTAGCCGCGATGTTCTATAAAAGCACGAGCTTTTGCAGCTCTAATAATATTAATAGTTGCTCTGGGGGATGCACCAAAATCGATTATACCATCTAAATCCTTTAATCCATATTTGTTTGGCTCCCGAGTAGAAAAAATTAAGTTTAAAACATAGTCTTCTATTTTTTCATCAACATAAATATCATTAATTGCAGTCTGTGCTTCTAAAATCTGGGAGGGCTGTACAATTGTACTTGATTTTAAATCTTGTGCTAATTTTGAATTATTTTGCCTCATCACTATCCTTTCTGCATCCATGCTAGGATAGCCCACAACTAGTTTAAAAAGGAACCTGTCTATTTGTGCTTCAGGCAGAGGATAAGTTCCCTCTTGCTCGATAGGATTCTGTGTTGCCATGACAAGAAAAGGAGAATTCAGCCTAAACGTATTTTCTCCAATGGTCACCTGCCTCTCCTGCATAGATTCAAGTAGCGCACTTTGAACTTTAGCGGGGGACCGGTTTATTTCATCTGCTAGAATTATGTTGGAGAAAATTGGACCCTTCCTTGTATCAAATTCTCCAGTTTTTTGATTGTAAACCAAAGTTCCAAGCAAGTCTGCAGGAAGCATGTCTGGAGTAAATTGAATCCTTTGGAAGTCAGTTTTTATCAGGTTTGCCAGAGTTTTTACTAATAACGTTTTGGCTAAGCCTGGAACTCCCTCCAAAAGAACATGACCATTAGCGAGCATTGAAATTAATATTTTATCGAGCAATTCATCTTGTCCAATGATGGTCTTTCTCATTTCTGTCTTCAATTCATCAACGAATGAAGATACATTTGCGATCTTATTATTTATTTCATTTAAACTAAAATCACTCATTGGAATTTTTTAAGACGTAATGTGTTTTAGGGCCGGGATTTCTTCAATACTTTTGCCAAGATATTTAATTTCAAATTCCACTGATGGCGCAAGTTCATGGTTTGGAAACCTCTCTAAAAATTGTTGATATTCTACAAGAGCGCTTTTATTATCATTCATAATGTTTGCGTATATATACCCAATCATAAAAAGAGCATGTGGTTCCTGCTCAGATTTTCCAAAGTTCGTAATGACCTTGCGATATTCCTGAATAGCTGTCTTAAAATCACGGAAATCATTCATATATATATCACCTAGCATGTACTGTGCTTTGGATGACAAATCTAAATTTGGATAAGTATCTAACATAAACATTAAATGATTTAATGCATCTTTGTGTTGCTTTTTTTTCCTGAGCGACTCTGTTTTATTCAATATATATTCAGGAAACTGCTCAATATCCCGTTTTGCCTCAATACCTTGTTTGGTATCTGGATAGTTTTTAACTGTGTTTCCTAGTTCTAGATACCCTCTTGCAGGATCATTTTTCCAATTCAGATGAACGGATACAAGCTTATATTGTGCCTTTGATGCTAAACTATCATTTGGATAATTTTTGACAAGCTTATTTAAATCTTTTATTGCCAGATCTGCTTTATTATTTCTCAAATTTGCTTCAGATAGTTCATATAATTCCTTTGGAGTCTTAGTACACCCAATGAAAAGAATTAAGAGAACTAGATTAATATTGTATAAGATTTTCATTTTGATCCTTAGTTTAGAAACAGTCAAAATTAATGTTTGTAATTAGACAGTTAAAGGATTTGATTGAAATTAATATGCATTAATTCATAATTAGTTCCAAAAAAAATTTTCAAAATAAACTTTGTACCCCTAATTGTATTTCACTTCTTTCTAAATTTTCAATTTGAACAGCATAATCTATCCTAGCGGGACCCAATGGAGTATCAAAGGTGATACCAGCTCCTAGATTCCATTTTAATCTATCAAATAAATCTTGGGAGGGAGAATTAGATAATAGTCCACCATCTGCAAAGATGGTCATCCCTAAAGATTTATATACCTTCTGCCGTAACTCAATATTTGTCATAAAACGGAATGTTCTACCAATCGGTTCATTCTTACTGTTTTTGTTAAATTTCAATATGGGCCATCCTCGCATAGAACTGCTGCCACCAAGATAAAACTTTTCAAATGAATAGTCTTCTTTTTCATTATTCCAACCCCAAAGTCTTCCAATTTGTATCCTAAGGGCAAAAATTGATCCACGTCTAACAGGGAAATAAAGATTTCCAGTTAAATCTCCCTTGAAATATTCTCTTGATCCACCAAAACCTGCAGCTTTGATAAGCATATCTAATAAAAATCCTCTTTTTGTGTATAAGGGATCATCTCTGTAATCCAGATTAATTTTTATGCCAATAGATTGCTCTTGAATTACATCCACTGAGGCATCACTAAAAGATTGCCATACAGATTTTGTTTCTAAAAAAGACCTTCCTTTAAGAATGGTTCTTTGTGTTAAGTCAGCACCAAAACGATTTATAACTTCTTTGAAATTTTCATTTTCATAGACTATAAATCTATCATAATATATTCTCGCTTTAGTAGGGAACCTAATTCCCATAAACCAATTCGACGATAGGCTTGCATCATAACCAAACCTCGGGATGACTAGATCTACATCTTCAAAAGGTACTCCTGCTACGAATTTTATTGAAAATTGTTTTGGTGTATTTAAAAAAGCACGATTTCTCCACTCAAAGGTAGCTCCAAGTGCTGGAAGTGGCTCCGCGCCTTGGGCAAAACGAATTGGTTCTAAACCACCTGAGGAATTCCATTCTCGCTGTTTATACCGCCTAATTTCCACTAAGATGTCAACAAGAGAATCAGCTTCTATTACTTTTATGGGCGTTAGATTAGCCATAGAAAAAATGCCCAACTCTCTTAACCTATTTGAAGTTTTATCGATATTAGACTTTTTATACAAATCTCCTGATTCGTAGTTCAATTCTCTCAAAACTATTGAATTATCGATATTACCGATATCCTGAATAATTGTATTATTGATAAAGGCGAATTCGCCTTCTTTAATGTTCAGTGTAATACTGACTGAATCAGATATTTCATCCTTAACTGAAATTGAACAAAACAACTTACCAAGTTCATGGTATTCCTTTTCCAATTTGTAAAGATTATCATTAAGTCCTATTGGATTATACGGCTTTTTTAGATTTAGTTGTAGTAGCTCCTGTATTCTTGCCTTACTTAAATAATGATTTCCATTTACTATTACTTTGGATAAATAGTACCTCCTCCCCTCTTTAATTTGGTAAAATATATCAACATACTTTTTGTTACCTGATTTTTGTATTTGATAGGATTCCTCTATTTCCGCGTCTAAAAACCCTTTTGAATAATAGTAATTTTTCAACGTAAGAGCGTCTATTCGAATAAGGCGAGGGTCAAATTCTGAAGAACGAAAGAAAAAGTTTTTGGGTTTTTGCCTGACGATATAATTAATTTCGGACTGGCTTACGTTTGTATTACCTTTAAGTGAAAGTGATCTAATTATTGCACTGCCATCATTATTTGAAAGACAGAAAGCGTATATAAAAACAAAAAATGTTATTAGACATTTAATAAATAGCATAGATTAATAGGCATATCTGTAACGATATTTTAGATTTAATTTTCCTTGGTCATCAACATTGCCAACTACTGAAAAATGTCTGTTTAATTTGTATTCTACTCCAACACGAGGCTGATTCAGAGAGAATGATCTTTTGTATGAAAGATTAATGAATGCTTTCTCGCCCACCTGAGTTTTGGTTGTAACCTCAAAATTTTCGTCACTACCTTTTAGAAGGCTAGCAGCACCAGTTATTTCAATATCATCAACATAGTTCATCATGCCTATGTTAGAATCTTTCAGGTTTTTCTCGAGCTGATTTTCTAATAATGTACCTAATATAGAGACAGTTTGATTACCAAACCCTGTTGAAGTCCATTCTTGATCTTCAATTCTTTTTCCCCATGTTAATAACTCAAGAATGTCACTTTCTGAAAATTCATTTTGCGATTCTAATATAATATCTAAATCATTAATACCACCCTCCATGCTAAGATATATCTCTTCATCTCCAATGTTTGTTGCAGCAGTTACATTGATATCAGGGTTAAATCCTTTATTATCAAAACTAACTGATCCTTGTAATTCTGTAAAGTAATCTGTATAAGAATAAACGCTACCATCTTCTACTATTATTTGTCCCCCGAAATCTATTTCTTGGCTTCCAACTTGTGATAAATTCAATTCACCAGTCACCTTTGCATTGATTTGAGAATTATTAAAATAGGCCTCACCTCTTATTGGAATATTTAAATTGTATGCAATAATATTTTCATTTTCTTGTTGAACTAAGGTACCCACATCCTCTGTTGTAAACTCATAAAAAACCTTTGCAAGTTGAGTCTCGATTTCTCCTTCTAATAAAACGGTGTCTCTACCAGTTATAGATAGACCGAGATTACCCTGGCCATACACATCCATAAACAAAAGCTTAAAAGATGCATTTTCGGCAGAGATATAAAGATTATAATCTGGGTCAAAAAAGCTTGAAAAATCAATAGAACCATAAAGTTTAGCATTTTCTTTTGGCTTCCACTCTTTTTTATCATCTTGGCTATGAAGAAGGAAGTCAAAATTATTTATTTCTAACCTATTATTCTTCATTACTGCAAGCCCATTAATTGATTCTATAGGGTTCGCAAATAGTAGTGTATGCAACTTTCCATTCTGTATGGTAATACTACCATCACGCAAAATATTATCGGGACTGCCATGTAATAACAATTCTAAGCTATACATCCCCTCTGCAGAATCTAAATTGTCAATATATGGAGATAAGAATGGTAAAGTTTTAATGCTGGCCCTTGCTGAAAAATCCAGTTCATCGTCCATATGAAATTTGCTAAAGTTTTTTGAGCCAATATTCAAATCAAAAGGTAAATATCCGGAGGAATATACATTGCCATGTTCAGAAATTGAGTTAGCATATTCTACATGTAATCTATTGCCATCGTACGTTCCTTTGCTTGAAAAATCACCAAGTTTTACTAAATCAAACCTTGTGTTAGATATTTTAAAATCGTAATCAATCTTAGTTTTTTCTAATGTACCGCCCAATCTAAAATCACCAGTCCCCTTACCATCTAATTCAAAAAATTTAGGAATATAGCGGTGAACTAGCTCTAAAGAGATATTTGAAAAACTCGTCTGCAAAGCAATATTTGAATGCCCTTTAACATTTTGTTTTATTGGTAATGTCCCAGATGCTTGTAGGCCCATTTCTCCTTTTCTTGTCATTGAAATATCATCAATATGGAATATATCATCCTTAAGTAGACCTGAAAATATCATTTCATCGAAAAGCTCCCCCATATAGCTCCCTTTCTTTAAAGAAAAGTCAGTATCTATTTCAAATTTATCATTGACTATTTTGAACCAGACTTCTCCAAAAACAAGTCCAGAAAACTTTAATTTCTCATCATTTAAAAATTGTGTGAGTATTTCTGCGTCAAAGTTAGACATTTTCATTCTTCCTTCAGGCTGTTTAATTCCTCCTGAAATGGTTCCCTCCAACAAGCCGTCATTGATATGTAATTCAAACGGTTTGAGTTGAAATAGTGAATCATTAAATGAAAAGTTTAATGGCATGGCATTAATTAAGTAATCATCATCAAAGGCAAGTTGTATCCTATCAATTTCATATTCACTTATGCCGTCAAAACGGCCTGATGCCTGCAGGAAATCATTTCCTGATTTGAAATGAAAATTTTCTACAGTTACTGCTTTATCATCTATCAATACACTTAATGTGCCTGTTTCAAAACCTCTATCCATCCAGTTACCTTCACCAGCTTTAATATCTACATAACCGCTAGGAATACTGTTGACTACTGTTATTCGTGAATTCAAATCGATTGATTGAATGTTGAAATCACTGATTGTAACATTTTCGCAAGTTAACTCCGCAACTGCTGACGGTTCAGATACGTTGCCGCTTACTTTTAAATTACCAGTGGCTTTACCACCAAGAAAATTGCCAGGTAAAAAACTATTAAATAAATCAATGTCAGCTCTTTCCATATCAGTGAAAAAATCTATATGCTTAGTCTTAAAATCCCCCCTACCATCGATTGTTAAATAACTATCACCAACTAATAGCATCACTGGATCAATTGTAGATAATACGCTGTCGCTATAAAAAAGTTGTCCATGTACAGAAATCTCTCCCTGATTAAAAAGCCTTGATTCAACCATTTCAAGATTCATATTTATTTTATCAAGCGCACCCTTTTTCGTAAAACCTGCATCAAATATAAACAGTCCAGACATTTCTGTAGGTTTTTGATTGTTCATCCAGTTACTAAGATCTAGGTTTTTTAAATCCATATAACAATTGAGCCTATTGTCTTTTTCCCACAACCCATTAACAAACAGTTTAGATGTCTCTCCTGATAATTCTAAACTATTTATAGTCCACACATTTGTATCGTGTTGCAACTTAAAATTCCCAAGCATATAAAGTCCAAGCGAATTTCCTAATGTTAATTCTCCATCAAATTTCTCAAAATCTGATTTAAAATTTAGTTCACCTTTAAACTTTGAGAACTTTGTCTTGAGAGGAAGCTTGCTGAAAAGCTCCTCGGGAAAGTTAAATTCTTTTACATTTATATTAGCGACCAAATTTGGTTCAGATCTACCCAATGAAATTTTTCCATGAACTGGCAAACCAAAAAGAGTACCATTAAGCTCTTCAAAAAAATATGTTTCCGAAGTTGCGTTAAAAATAAGATTATCTAATTTGCAAACATATTCTTTATTATTTCCTGTTGAAATTTTTAGTAAGTCACAGTTTACTTGCAGTTCGTCAATACCATTCAACTCGCCCCCGATCATAACATCAAAATTATACCAATTTTGATTGATGAATGTTTTAATGTTAGAATCGACAAAAAATGATTTTACATTAAATGGTATTGTAAAAGCATTTTGTTTGCCTAGTTCGATAGTCTGCTGTTTTTTATTTTGGGCGTGATTGATTTTTCCTCCTTCAGCAGTCAATAGATCAAGCGTAGCATTATTTAATATTGTTTTGATAATGGCAAAATTAAAAGTCATTTTATCCAGATCAATGGTTGTACCATCAAAATGCCTAATTTCTACGTTTTCATAATAAAGTGTGCTAAACAGATATCCAGAACTTTTCTCTGCTTTGAAATTCCAACCATTTTTAGCAATGGTTTTATTTATTGCTGATTGTACGGAATTTTCCCACACCTCTATTCTTAACATCAATAGGGTTATTAAAAAAGTCGGAGCTGCTAATATGATTAGATATTTTTTCACTTTCTGCACTACAGTGACTTTACAATATCAAATTATATTAAAAAAGTGAGTTTAAAGTAAAAAAGCGCTTGGATAAGCGCTTTTTTACTTTTCTTGAATAATCCGTATTAAGTCAATCCACGACTTCAAAATCAGCGTCTTCTATCTCGTCTTCCTTATTTTTGGTGTTAGTAGCACCTTTCTGATTACTACCCTCTGTAGACCCTGTGTTGTTCTTAGAGCTGCCTTGTTTTTGCATGGTAGCAGCAATACCACTCCATGTACTATTCAACTCTTCAATGGCTTTTTGGATGTCACTAAGATTTTCGCCTTCTTTTGCTTTTTTTAAGTTAGAAAGCTTCTCAATCAGAGCTGCCTTATCATCATCTTTCATGTTGTCGCTGTTGTCTTTTATATTCTTTTCCATTTCATAAATAAGATGTTCCGACTGATTTGAGAGGTCGATTCTTTCTCTTTTTTCTTTGTCTTCAGATTCATGCTTTTTAGCGTCGTTAATCATTTTCTCAACATCAGAATCCGATAAACCACTAGATGCCTCTATTCTGATGCTTTGTTCTTTGCCTGTAGCCTTGTCTTTAGCGTTGACATTAAGTATTCCGTTCGCATCAATATCAAAAGTAACTTCGATTTGCGGAACTCCTCTTGGCGACGGTGGTATATCAGCCAGAGTAAATCTTCCAATCGTTTTATTGTCTGCAGCCATTTCTCTTTCACCTTGTAGAACATGTATTTCTACTGTTGTTTGATTGTCAGCAGCAGTACTAAAAACTTGTGATTTTTTAGTAGGTATTGTTGTATTTCTTTCGATTAAAGTTGTTGAGACGCTTCCAAGAGTCTCTATTCCTAATGAAAGAGGCGTTACATCAAGAAGTAATATGTCATCCACATCACCAGATAACACTCCACCTTGAATTGCAGCGCCTAATGCTACGACTTCGTCTGGATTAACGCTTTTGTTTGGTTCTTTGCCAAATACTTCCTTTACTTTTTCTTGTATTTTTGGTATTCGCGTTGACCCCCCAACAAGAATAACCTCATCAATATCAGATTTCGATAAGTTGGCATCCTTCATGGCCTGTAAACAAGGCTCAACTGTCCTATCAACTAGGTCACTTACCAGATCCTCAAACTTCGCTTGCGTTAGAACTAAATTGAGATGCTTGGGGCCAGATGAATCTGCTGTTATGAACGGCAGATTTATATCTGTTTGCTTTGATGATGAGAGTTCTTTTTTAGCAGTTTCAGCCGCTTCTTTCAACCGCTGCAATGCCATAGGATCTTTCTTCAAATCAATCCCGTCACTCTTGTTGAACTCGTCGGCGATCCAATTAATAACTTTTTGATCAAAATCATCGCCTCCTAGGTGACCGTCTCCGTTCGATGCTTTAACTTCAAATACGCCGTCTCCAAGTTCCAAAATTGAAATGTCAAATGTTCCCCCGCCTAAATCAAACACAGCTATTTTTTCATCTTTCTTTTTATCTAGACCATAGGCAAGAGAGGCTGCTGTTGGTTCATTGATAATTCTTCTAACATTTAATCCCGATATTTTCCCTGCATCTTTTGTCGCTTGTCTCTGTGAATCATTGAAATATGCCGGTACAGTTATAACTGCATCAGTAACCTTTGCTCCAAGGTAATCTTCAGCTTGCTTTTTTAGCTTTTGTAGGACCATCGCACTTATTTCTGGAGGAGAATACTCTTTACTACCAATTCGTACAATGCATGCTCCGCTTGAGTTTTTATCGATCTTGTAGGGAACTTCTGAAATTTCATTATCCACCTCATCATAGACTCTACCCATAAATCGTTTGATTGAGAAAACTGTATTTTCAGGATTTGTGACTGCCTGACGCTTTGCAGCTTGTCCGACAAGTCTATCACTATCCTTGGCAAAACCCACTACGGAGGGGGTTGTTCGACCACCTTCAGGGCTGGTGATCACAGTGGGCTCTCCTCCCTCTAAAACGGCCACGCATGAATTTGTTGTACCTAGATCTATTCCGATAATTTTGCTCATTTTTACTCCAAATATGTGTTATAGTCACTAATTGCATTACAAGTAATGTACCAGGGAAAGGTTTGTATAACTATTGACAGATTTGATTGGCTGATGTGAACCAATATGGCATAAGTTTTATAATCACTGTGGTTTTTTTGACTTTTTAAGCTTACCCTTTCTCATTGTGTGATGAAACGTTAGTTGTTGTTTTTTAAAATTGACTACCACTGTGGAGTTAATGGGTATGATATTTTTTAGAAGCATATCTGATATTGGATCCTCAACCAGATTTTGAATCTCGCGCCTGAGATAACGAACACCATATTCAGGATTATAACCTTTAGATGCTAAAAACTTTTTGGCTGTTTTATTTAATTTAATTTTTAAACCTAATTTAGCTAAGTTATCAACAAGATCAGAAAGTTGTAGGTCGATAATATCATAAACGTCGCTTTCTTTTAATTGATGAAAAACAATTGATTCATCAATTCTATTTAAAAGTTCAGGAGAAAAAAGATTTTGAACATTATCAAGAATTGTATTTTTCATTTTTAGATAGGATTCGTCATTTTTTTCTTCACTAAACCCATAATTAGAATTCTTTAGTTTTCTAGTACCTACATTTGAGGTCATAATAACTATTGTATTTCTGAAGTCTACTTTTCTACCTAGACCATCAGTTAAAACTCCCTCATCAAAAACTTGTAGCAAAACATTAAATAAATCTTGGTGACTTTTCTCGATTTCATCAAGTAACACAACTGAATATGGATGCCTTCTAACTTTCTCAGTTAATTCACCACCTTCTTCATAGCCTACATAGCCAGGAGGTGCACCAATCAGCCTTGAAACTGAAAATCTTTCTCTGAACTCTGACATATCTATTTTGACCAATGCTTCATGGTGCGAAAACAAATACCTAGCCAAACATTTCGCTAATTCTGTTTTGCCAACTCCCGTTGGTCCAAGAAACAAAAACACTCCAATAGGTCTATTTGGGTTTTTTAAACCGGCCCTTGATCTTTTTACTGCCTTTGTTACGCTTGAAATAGCCGCATTTTGACCAATGATGAATTGATTAAGTTCCTTATCAAGGTTCAGCAACCGTATGCTCTCAGTTTCAGCAACTTTTGAAAGAGGTATACCAGTCATTGATGAAACAACGTCAGCTATAATTTCGGAATCAATTTTAATAATTGTATTTTCCTCACTTTCTTGCCATGATTTATGTGCCTTTAATAAGCTTGATGAAAGCCTTTTTTCCTTATCTCGTAGCTTTGCAGCATCTTCGAATAGTTGGTTAGATACTTTAGATTCCTTTTCCTCCCTAATATCCTGTATTTTATTTTCAATATCCAATATATTTTTGGGAACTTCTAAATTATGCATGTGAGCTTTTGCACCAGCTTCATCAAGTATATCTATAGCTTTATCAGGCAGATATTTATCCGTAATGTATCTCTCTGAAAAGTAAACACATGCCTCGATTGCTTCGCTAGTATAATTAACTTTATGGTGTTCCTCATATTTTTCTTTAAGTCCACTCAAAATATCTATAGACTGGTCAGCAGTAGGGGGATTTACCATAATTTTTTGAAATCTCCTATCAAGGGCACCGTCTTTTTCAATGTATTTTCGATATTCATCCATAGTAGTGGCCCCAATGCAATGAAAATCACCTCGAGCTAAAGATGGTTTAAACATATTAGACGCGTCAAGTGAGCCTGCTGCTCCTCCTGCACCAACGAGTGTATGTAGCTCATCAATAAAAATAACTAAATCATTGGCAGTCTCTAGCTCATTCATAACACTTTTTAACCGTTCCTCAAATTGTCCTCTATATTTAGTTCCAGCGACAATTGCCGCCAGATCTAAGGATAATATCCTCTTGCCCTGTAAGATTCTTGGCACGGTTTTACGAATTATATTTTGAGCCAAGCCCTCAATAATAGCAGTTTTCCCAACGCCAGGTTCGCCTATGAGAACAGGATTATTCTTCTTTCTTCTTGTCAATATTTGAGCTACTCTCTCAATTTCATCATGCCTGCCTATGACGGGATCTAGTTTACCTTTTTTTGCTAACTGTGTGATATCTCTAGAAAAATAATCAAGAGTAGGAGTTTTACTTTTCTCTCCCTGACCCATTGGGGAATTAAATTCTATTTTTTTCTCTTTACTTCCTCCAGATGTTATAAGATCTTTCACTGAATTATAATCAAGAGAAAAAGACTTTAAAATTTCAACTGCAATGCCCTCAGTCTCACTCAGCATTGCTAATAAAAGATGCTCATCGTCTGCTCTTGGCTCTCCTTGATTGGAGGCCTCATTAAAAGCATTTCTTAAAATTCTTTCTGCTCTTCTAGTTAATGGCAAATGACCTAAAGTCATTGTTCCACCTGATGGCTTAATTAAATCCTCTATCATTGTTATTATATCATTTGCATCTATATCATAGACATCCATTATTTTTTTGGATACTCCGTAGTACTCTTTTACTAACCCCAATAATAAGTGCTCAGAACCAACATAACTGTGGCCTAACCGAAGTGCTTCTTCTTTGGATTTTTTTATGATTTGTTTAACTCTTTTTGAAAAGTTTTCTTTCATATTCCTATTTCTTTATAATTAAACAGCCATTATCTAACGTATATCTTTGATTACCAATTAATGCTACATCAGGATTGTGCGTAGTTAAAATAATTGTCTGGCTAAATTCTTCGTTTATTTTACACAATAGATCTATCAATTTGAATGCATTTTTTTTGTCTAAATTTCCTGTTGGCTCATCTGCGAATAATATATTTGGCCTATTTATAATAGCTCGTAATAATGCTATTCTAGACCTCTCACCACCGGATAACTGGCTTGGCAAATAATTCATTTTATCATATATCCCCAAAAAATCAAATAATTCTTTTGCATAAACTGTTTTTGATGTATTGTTATTTATCCAGGACGGGATTAATACATTCTCCAATGCTGTAAACTCTGGAAGGAGATGATGAAATTGAAACATAAATCCAATGTCTATATTACGCATTCTCGAAATTTCTTCTCCTGCCAGTTTGAAAATATCCTGATTCATTATTTCCAATTTTCCTGAATCGGCCATATCAAGTGTACCTAAAATATTTAACGCTGTTGATTTTCCTGACCCTGATTGTCCTGAAATTGTAACAATCTCCTTTCTTTTTACGTCGATAGAAAAATTATTCAAAACTTTCAGTTTATCCTCACCGCTAAAATATGATTTACATATCATATTTGCCTTTAAAACTATTTCTCCCATTGCAATGCTTTTTTAAGATCGAATTTAACAAGCGTTTTTGCTGAATAAAATGATGCCAGAACAATGAAGAATAAAGAGACAACAGTAATTAGTAATATATCTTTGAGATATAGTTTCATCGGTAATGTGTCAATAAAGTAAACATCAGGTGGTATCTTTATGAACGAAATTTTTTGCTGAACAAATACAATGAAAATTCCGATCAAAAAACCTACTAAAGCACCCTTCCCAGCTCGCATAATACCAAGCTGTATTAGTATATTGTAAATTGAGCGCTTTGATGCGCCTAGCATTCGTAGCATTGCAATGTCTTTGATTTTTTGCATAGATATAAGAGTGAGATTTGCCGATAAATTGAATGATGCGACAAGAAAAATTAGACATAAAACGAAAATAGTTGCGTATCTTTCAATGCGCATGGCATCTACGAGCGACTTATTTTGATCCTCCCATGTGAATAGGGAAATCTTATTATCTACTGAATTTCCGATATCTTTTTTTAGCTCTTGAGCTGAATATTTGTCTCTAATTCTAATATCGTATCCATCTATTCCATTTTTCCTCTTAAATATTTTTTCTCCATCAGTAAGGGTGATAAATGCATATGTGTCATCGTAGTTGAGAATTTTTGTTGAGAAAACTCCACTGATTTTGAATTTTTTCTTGGATGGAAATAACAAGCCAATATTTTGATCAACGGGACTGAGAACTACAATCTCATCGCCAATCCCCTTACCCATTCTATACGCTATGTCCTGACCTATAATGATTTGGCCTTGCTTTGGATATAAACCACGTAAATTCATTTTATAGAAATGTGGCAAAGTAGATTGATCCACGGACTTTAGTAAAACTACCTTTTTGGCTTTACCACTTTCAAGTACAGCCTTTCTCTCCATAAATGGCATGATATGAGAAATAGACCTGTTTTTTTGTAAAATATCAAAAATACCTGCATCATAAATTCGAATATCACCATCAAAACCTCGTAGTCTGTTGTGAACATGAGCCTCAAAACCATTCATAACAGAAACTGAAATTATTATTGCGAAGCATCCAATACCCATCCCGAGCATGGAGACAACGCCCAGAAAGTTGGCCAACTTAATCTTGGATCTATGAAATCTTCTAGAAACAATCCATTCCCACATCATTCGTATCTCAATGACTCAGCCAAATTGTGGGTTGATATGTTTTTAACAGGAAACCAGGATGCAATAATAGAAAGTAAAAATGAGAAAAATAGTATTTTTAAAAATATATCATAATTAAAAGATATAGGTATGTGATCCATAAAATATATATCTGGTGGTAACTTTAAAATTGCAAATTTAGTTTGTATCAATGCGAATATTAATGTGAGCAGGCCACCAATTATACAACCAATCAATCCTATTAAAGCTCCTTGGATTATAAAGACCTTTTTTAGAAAAAGAACAGGGACTCCTTGAGCTATTAATATTCCTATTTGCTTAGTTTTTTCTATAGTAATCATCGTAATTGCACCAACAAGATTTATTAAACCAACTAATGATATTAAACCAAACATAATATATGATGGCCATTTCTGTATTGAAATCCACCTAAACAGCAATTCGTGTTTTTCCTTCCAAGTTTCATAGTAGTATGGATACCGAATTTCTGACCTGATCTCCTCATAACCATTATAAATCAAACCAGATATCTGCTCACTGTTGAAAGATAAAATTTCACGTGCATCGTTTTTTGAAATATAAACGATAGTATTATCATACTCTTTTAATCCAGAATCATAAATTTCTCGAACCTTGAAAGTTTTAATTAATGGGAATGGCGTAACTGATTTATTATTATTTAGAGATTGTAAGAATATACTATCTCCATTTTTTATCATTAATGAAGATGAAATACCTTTTCCCAGAATAATTTCACCATCATTAATCTTATCGAGTTTGCTTCCGGATATAAAAGTTGGTACATGTTCTAATCCCTCTATAAAAACGCCATCGGCCTTTGACTTTGATCTTATAAATGCCAAACCATTGACAAATGGGATTAATTCTTTATCAAATTTTTTTGTTAATAAATGTATAGTAGTATCTGATACATTCATTGGCGTTCCTAATATATGACTTATTCTCGCTTGTCCATCAAGCAACAAAAGCTTGCGAGACATTATATTCTCAAAACCATGAATTATACTTGTTGTCAGTAAAAGTGATGTAACACCTATAGATAAGCCAAAAATCGCTAAACGACTTGCATGCGATGCAAAATTACCGGAGCCATTTGAAAGCAAAAACCTTAACGCAATTTGGACACTTAAAGGAACTTTCAAACTTATTCAGTTCTGAGGGTGGGAAAAAGGATCACGTCTTTGATCCATCGATTCCCAGTAAGTAGCATTACTAGTCGATCGACACCTAGACCCACTCCACCAGTAGGTGGCATACCACATTCCATAGCTTGAATAAAATTTTCATCTATTGGTTGCGCCTCCTCATCTCCAAGCTCTTTTAATTTAGCTTGCTCCTGGAGCCTTTCTCTTTGGTCAATTGGATCATTCAGTTCAGTAAATGAATTAGAAAACTCTGATGATCCAATGAATAATTCAAATCTCTCCACTATATTTTTATCGCCACTCCTATGAGATTTTGCTAATGGGGAAATAAGTTTTGGATAATCTATTACAAATGTTGGTTCTATTAAAGTGGGTTCTATCAATTCGCTCATTAATTTATCAAGCATTTGTCCCTCATTCAAATTTGATCCTATTTCAATCTTATTATCAATGCAAACATTCCGTATTTCTTTTTTATCAAGATCTTTCAAATCAAAACCTGTTGCTTCCTTAATTAATCCTAAGAAGGTCTTCCGCTTAAATCTCTTAGTTAAATCAATTTCATGCTCCCCCCATTTTAATTTCAAAGCGTCTACTTTCTCGGCAGCGTGGCGAATTAACTCCTCAACAACATCCATACAATCTTCATAATCCCAATAAGCGCAATAAAATTCAAGCATAGTAAATTCAGGATTATGATTTCTATCAATACCTTCATTACGAAAATCTTTCGAGATCTCATATACTTTTTCAAAACCACCTATTATTAATCTTTTCAGATATAACTCGTCTGCTATTCTCAAAAATAATTTTTGATCTAATGCATTATGATGTGTTGTGAATGGTCTTGCGTTCGCACCACCATAAATTGGTTGTAAAATAGGTGTTTCAACTTCAAGAAATCCCTTTTTATCCAAAAATTCTCTGAGTGATTTAATTATTTTTGAACGTTTATAGAAAGTGTTTTTCACTTCAGGATTAAGAACTAAATCAAGATGCCTATTTCGATATCTTTGCTCTTTATCTTTAAATGAATCAAATAGTTTTCCATCTTTTTCTTTCACAACAGGCAAAGGTCTAATGCTCTTTGAGAGGAGGGTTATTGAACTAGCCTTTATAGATATTTCACCTGTCTTCGTTTTAAATACTAAACCCTGAATTCCAATGAAGTCACCGATATCGAGTAATTTAAAAATATTGTAAGTGCTTTCTCCTAAAGCGTCTCGGCTTATAAAAATCTGTATTTTACCTTCAAAGTCCATTATCTGAGAAAATGAAACTTTACCCATTTTTCTTAAAGCCATTATTCTCCCAGCAATAGTAACATCTTTACCCTTCCATGATTTATAATCTGATAAAATTACTTTGGTTGAATCTTTTGGATAAAAGGTGACAGGATATGGATTTATTCCACTGTCTTTTATTCTGGACAGTTTCTCTTTCCTAAAATCCATAATCTGCTTTAAACTTTTTTGCTGTTCGGACATATAATTCTCTTCAGGTTTAATTTCGCTTATCTATTAAATCTAATAAATATGCGCGAATAAATTTATTAATACTACCATCCATGACAGACTGTGTATTACCAATTTCTAATTTTGTTCTATGATCTTTAACAAGTTGATAAGGATGGAAAACATAGGATCTAATCTGGCTGCCCCATCCAATTTCCATTTTTTTGTTTTCCAATTCCTTATTTTTTTCTTTTTCTTTGTCTAACTCCAATTGAAAAAGTCTAGCCTTCAAGATTTTCATAGCTTGATTTTTATTCTTATGCTGAGAACGTTGATTTTGACATTGGGCTACTATACCAGATGGTAGGTGAGTTATGCGCACAGCAGAATCTGTCTTATTTACGTGTTGCCCGCCTGCGCCACTAGCCCTATAGGTATCTATCCTGATATCAGATTGCTCTATTTGTATATCAATATTATCATCAGCCGATGGATAAATAAATACAGAGGCAAAAGAAGTGTGCCTTCGGTTATTTGAGTCGAATGGTGATAACCTTACCATCCGGTGCACACCTGCTTCACTTTTTAAGAGCCCAAAAGAATAGTCGCCCTTTATCTCAAAAGTAACATCCTTAATCCCTGCTTCCTCTCCAGGCTGGTAATCGATTAATTCTAATTTAAAATCTTGCTTTTCAACCCATCGGGTGTACATTCTGTATAACATTTGAGCCCAGTCCTGACTTTCTGTACCACCAGCCCCCGGATGAATTGATACTATGGCATCCTGCGTGTCCTCAGGTTTTGATAGCATCAAACTAATTTCAACTTTATCAATTATTTCCTTATACGCCTTTAATTCGCTTTGAATTTCTATTAATTCGACCTCACCTTTATCTGCAAACTCAAATAGCACTTCCATGTCATCATGCCGCCTAGATAAATCATCCCAGAGCAGAATTTCTTTTTCTATGATTGTAATTTTTCTTAGGATATTTGAAGCTCTGTTATTATCTCCCCAGAACTCTGGTTCAGAAGATTGATCCTTAAGACTCTTTAGATTTGTTGACCTTTTTTCTAGGTCAAAGATGCCTCCTTATACTGAAATCTTTTTCCCTTGCTAGCATAAACTGTTCTTTTAAGTCACTGAGTTCCATGGCGAAATTTACCGAAATAATAAAGATAGTTTTAAGTGATTTTCCACGAAAATCAATCGCCTGAAGAAATAAACAACCTTTCATTTAAATATCGTCTGAGCTTCATTTCGTCAGTGTCAAGATTTGTAAAGCGGCCATTCTCAGCTGTAGCGATGGTACCTCTTTCCTCGGATATAACAATGACAATAGCATCTGATTCTTCAGTAATCCCCAACGCAGCACGATGCCTAGTTCCCATTTCTGGTAAGATCATCTGACTTTCGGTTAATGGCAAAATACAACCAGCTGCCTCAACGAGTGTGTTTTGGAGAATAACAGCTCCATCATGCATGGGGGATTCCGGGTTGAAAATTGATAAAAGTAACGGCGAGGAAACTTCCGCTTTTAATTGGATACCGGCTTCTTTGTATGAGCGAAGACCAGTTTCTCTTTGAATAATCAAAAGCGCACCCCATTTTTTAATAGCTAACTTTACTGATGCGTCTACGATAGCCTCTAGGGATCTTGATGTTCCCATCTTGAATATTTTTTGAAAAAACCTCGTTTGCCCGATATAAATTAATAATCGACGAATCTCTGGCTGAAATAATATAACAAATGCCACAACCCACACCGTTTGAAATTGATTTACTAGCCAAGACATTGCACTAAGTCCAAACGAATTAAAAATAAACGAAGAAATTAGTAAGATAAGTAATCCAACTAACATTTGACCAGCGCGTGTGTCCTTAAAATACTGATATACCCTATGAAATACCCATGTGACAAGAACTATATCAATTAGGTCAACTAGAGTCACGTCCAAGAAACCGAAACTAAAAATCGTCATGTTGTATTTATAATTCTCTCGGTTATTGTAACCACTCTTTTTACCTCCTTAACATCATGTACTCTGACAATTTTCGCACCATTCATTACACTTATTACGACAGATGCTAAGGTACCTTCTAATCTATCATGTACTGGCAAACTAAGAGTCTCACCTATAAATGATTTTCTGCTAGGACCAACGAGGATTGTATACCCCATCTCAACAAATTTATGGAGTTTTGATATAATTATAAAATTATCTGATACTGATTTGCCAAAACCAATGCCCGGATCAAGTATGATTAGATCTTTTTTTATGCCAAAATTGACCGAGGTTTCAATTTTATCTAAAAAGAACTTTTCAATATCTTTTATAATGTTGTTATAATGAGGTTTTTTTTGCATATCAAAGGGTTTTCCTTGCATATGCATCAAAATTAATGGCACATCATAATCGTGAGCCACGTCTAAAATTTTACTGTCAAATGAAAAACTACTTATATCATTAATGATATCGGCTCCGTTCTCAACTGCACATTTCGCAACGGAAGATTTGGTCGTATCAATTGAGATTAAAATGTCTGAATTGTATTCTCTTATTTTTTTTAAAACTGGAATTACCCTTTCCAGTTCAATATCAGCAGTGATTGGTAATGATCCTGGTCTAGTTGACTCTCCACCAATGTCCAGGATGTCTGCTCCGTCTGCAATCAATGCCTTAGCATGTCTTAGGGCTTGATTTGGATCAAAATATAGCCCGCCATCACTAAACGAATCTGGGGTAACATTTAAAATACCCATGATGAGAGTTTTGCTATTTTTTTCTTTTATCCATCTTCTGAGTAGTTTTGTGCGCGATAACTGATCCAAATTAGGTTTTAAGCTCTACAGGATTCTTTTTGTTTGAACTTGCTACTTCTTTTTTAATTGGTTCAGTTTTGTCTTCAAGTGGCTCCTGTTTTTTGTCTGATAATTTTTGGATATTTTTTTGCTTTTTATTGCTTGAATTACGTGTTTTTGTTTTTATTTCGGAAGCGTTTAATGGTCTTTTTATCTTCTGACCACTCATGATCATTTCTAAATCTTTAGCATCGATAGTCTCATACTTCAGAAGTTCTTCAGACATTTTATGTAAGAGATCGATATCTTTTCGTAATATTTCATCTGCAAGCCTCTGTGAATCCCTAACTATTCTAGAAATTTCCTCATCGATCATCCTTGCTGTTACTTCACTGTAGTCTCTACTTGACTGTATCTCTCTGCCTAGAAAAACCTCCTCATTTTTCTTCCCGAATGTCATCGGTCCCAACAGATCACTCATACCCCATTCCGTAACCATTTTTCTTGCTATTTGCGTTGCTTGTTCAATATCGTTTCCAGCTCCAGTCGTCATCTGGTTAAAAATTAGCATCTCTGCGCTTCTGCCACCCATAAGTATAGCTAGCCTACCTTCTACATAATCACGGGTATATCCATGTTTTTCGGCCATGGGGAGTTGCATCGTGACACCCAATGCGCGGCCGCGTGGGATTATGGTGACTTTGTGGACAGGATCGGCGCCTTTCGTTCGCAATGCTACTAAGGCATGACCCGCTTCGTGAAAAGCAGTTACTGCCTTTTCATCATCAGATAATACCATGCTTTTTCTTTGTACTCCCATCATTACTTTATCCTTAGCTTCTTCGAAGTCGGACATATCGATAGATTTTTTTCTTTTTCTTGCGGCTAATAGTGCGGCTTCATTAACTATATTTGCGATGTCAGCACCAACCATTCCTGGAGTGCCTTTTGCGATTGATTCAAGATCTACTTTTCTATGATTTATAACTACTTTTTTCGTATGAACTTTTAATATACCGAGTCTACCCCTTATGTCGGGAACATCTACTACAATTTGACGGTCAAATCTCCCAGGTCTTAATAAAGCAGGATCTAGAACATCTGGCCTGTTAGTTGCTGCAATAACAATAACATTTTGAGAATTATCAAAGCCATCCATTTCAACAAGCAGGGCATTTAGAGTTTGTTCTCTTTCATCATGACCACCTCCAATTCCGGCGCCCCTCTGTCTTCCCACAGCATCCATTTCATCAATAAAGACTATGCATGGTGAGCTTTTTTTAGCTTGTTCGAATAAATCACGAACCCTGGATGCTCCAACACCAACAAACATTTCTACAAAATCAGCGCCACTAAGGCTATAGAATGGAACTCCTGCTTCGCCTGCTATTGCTCTTGCTAAGAGCGTTTTTCCGGTACCCGGTGGCCCAACCAATAGTGCTCCTTTGGGTACCTTTGCGCCTAGCTTTTGGAATCTTTTGGGACTCTTGAGAAAGTCAATGACCTCTTTCAATTCTTCTTTTGCCTCCTCGCAGCCCGCTACGTCTTTAAAAGTAACGCGAGGCTGATCAGAGGTCCAGAGAGCAGCTCTACTTTTTCCAAACTTAAATATTCCGCCAACGCCGCTTGCGCCACCTTGCATCCTTCTTATCATAAAAAACCAGAAACCAATAAGCAGAATCCAAGGAAGCATATTGAGTAAGTAACCAGTCCAATCAATAGTTTTTTCTTTAAAGGTATATTCAAAACCCGCTCTATCCCATTCTATGGTATTTTCTCGGTCTATAAATGGTAATGTTAGTTTGAAGTGGCTTATGTTATCAAGAGTATTTCCCATAGGAGTAACGATTGATTGCGGTAGTCTAAATTCTCCATGAAATACGTCTCCAATTATTACAGCTTTTTGAATGTCACCATTTTGGAGGTATTTCCGGTACTCAGTGTATTCTATTTCAATTTCTTTTTTGCCACTTTCTGTGAGAAGACTTGATATATAAACTGCGCCAAAGATGATGAAAATCCATAAAAAGCTAGTTTTACTGGCTCTCCTCCAGTCGAAGTTGTCTTGACTTTCTTTATTATTATGATTGTCTGTTTTGTTATTTGTTTCGTTTTTCTTTTTCACTTTATAGATCCTTGAAATTTATTATCATTTTCTAATGTGTATATACTATCTAAGTTCCTCATTTTTTGGTCATAATCTAGTCCATATCCTACAACAAATAACTGTGGAATTTCAAATCCAATATACTTAACGGGAAAATCTAGATCATCTTTGTCTTTCTTTAAAAGCAATGTACCTATCTCTACAGATTTTGGGAACATATTTAGAGCTAATTTTCTAGCGTAATCGATAGTTAAACCAGTGTCAATTATATCTTCAATTAGGATGATGTCCCTATTCCTTATGTCTAAACTAAAGCCTTTGTTAAGGGTCACAATACCACTACTTTTCTTTCCCGTGTAACTTGTAGCATGAATGAAATCTATTTCGCAATCTATTGTGATAGACCTTACTAAGTCAGCTAAAAAAATGAAAGAGCCATTCAGAACACCCACCAATATTGGATTTCTATCGATATATTCTTCTGAAATTTTACAGGCCAGTCCGATTACGCGCTCTCTTATTTGGGCTGATGAAAATAGCTTTACTAATTTTTCCTGTTTATCGCTCATTGATCATCAAAAGTTCTTGATATTACTGCAATTTCTTGAGTTTCTTTAGTTATCTTTACCCAATCAGCAATACGCTCACCACACAGCCAAAAAATTACATTATTGGCTGTTAATACTGTTTGTGTTTTTTTTGATATCCTGTCTATTTTTTTATTAATTAAAAAGTCACTAATTTTTTGAGTTCCTGACATTCCAAGAGGCTGAAAAGTATCGCCAGGGCTCCAGTTCCTAACTTTAATTTTACAATTTTTTAGCTTATGCCAATCAACAAACTCTTTATTTTTTTTTGAATTCTTCAATGTTGGCTGATTACATAATTTTATATCGTATTTGTATTTTTGAAAATAAAAAGGTTTGTTCAATCTAATATGGAAATTTTGTTTTGAAGATCTCTCAATACTCTTGATACCCTTAATGCTATTTCTATCATACAATAATGTCCAGCCATTGTGAAGAAGATGCATATTACCAGTCTTGCTTTTTTTTAAAAATTTTCCAAGCATATTAAAATGATGCTGAGACCAAAGATCTTTACTCGAATTAACCAATAATTGAATTAATCTTATTTTAATTATTTGGGGCATTCTTTTAATAATAGATACGGGAATTTCAAAATTATTTCTTGACTGATTAATTTCATCAATGATAAAAGCTTTTATCAAATAATCAAATCCATCTATCGAATCTTTAAAATAAGTAGATGAGCCAATAAAGTTTTTTATAAGGGATGGTTGGTTTTTCTCCCAAGATCGAATTATCTTATGCCTAATAAAGTTTCTAGGTATGCTTATATCATCGTTAGATTTATCATTATAGTAGGTAAAACCAATACGTTTTGCGAAATCTAAAATCTCAATTTTTGCATTTTCTAAAAAGGGCCTCAATATTTTATCTCTACTTTTTGCAATTCCTCTTAGGCCAACCATACCTGTTTTCCGGGATATATTCATCAAAATGGTTTCAATCTGATCATTTGCATGGTGAGCGGTCATAACCCAATCCCCAGATATTTTTTTTAAGGTGTTTTCAAAAAACTTATACCGCTCAATTCTTGACCACTGTTCCACACTCATATTCCTACCTATTTCATCGGGATTGAGATGAGCTACAAAAAAAGGTATTTTTAAGTCACTTGCTATTTTTTTCACAAATAATTCCTCTTTATTACTCTCATATCTAAGATTATGATTCACATGCGCAATGTTTAATTTGAACTTTTGCAACGTATTCATTAACAATACTAAAGCAACTGAATCAACCCCTCCTGATACAGCAACCAAAATTTTATCACCAATTTGCATCTGACGAAAGTCCGTCATTTGGTCGCTTATTTTTAAAAAGAATTTATCTTTTGATACTAGATTGTCATAGTCAGAGAAATTTTTCATGATATTTCACAGTATAAACTAATGATATTAGAATACTGAAAGTAGGTTCGGAAATAATACTTAAATGTATGTCAAATATTTTTAAAAAAAAGGTGTGATAGACATTGAATTTTGTCATCGTATGACCTTGGATAAAGCATCCATTCTGCAGCTGATATGGAGCTTAATATAGAATTCCCATCTTGTGGGGTAAAACAGAAGCCTGATACTTCATGCTCGTTAAGCACATTGAGAGATTGTTCAACAACAACTGTCTGGTTCATAATTCTACCGTAGTGCCCGTGGTCACGGCCAAACGAAAATACCGTACTCGTAAGATCCTTAGTTGTCATAGCCACTAGACTATTTGCGTAAAGGCGCTCTTTTACATCATTGAGGGTCACTGGCTCTCTTAATTTTAGATTAAACCATAAAACATGCATGTACTGGCTATTTACCTTCATTGCGGAAGAGAATACGTTTATTTCTTTACCCATGGTTGAGAAAAGGGCTGCTGCATCCGCTGCATGGTGAGAGCCGTATTTATCACTAATGTGGGCATTTACTTGCGGAGAAGGGATAAAATTGGTGGGCTGGCTCAAATCATTTGCACGCCGTATGCAAACATACCTGCCTTCAATAAAATTATCGAAATTATCATGCATTGCTATGGTCTTCGTTATACATGATATGTTGTGAGTATTGCACGATACGACTTGGATATATTGATCCTTAACATCTAAAGAACTATCATTTATTCCGCGAGCATATTTTTTACCAAAGCCATCTTCACTTCCTTGTGCAAGAAAACCCCTAACAGAATCTTTGAATTTTTCGTAATAATTTAACTTATTATTATGTCCAATTCCCTTTGGGGTGCAATCAATGACAACTGTGGAGCGCTTGATGGATTCTTCGGCCTCTAGCTCTGGTTCCATCCCTAGCTTTTTAAATTCTTTTTCTTTGCCATAGTCAACAGCCAAACGAGCACCTCGCCCAGTCAAATCAAATACCTTTGATCTGTCATTTTTAAGTGCCGAATTTTTATGGTAAGTTACTTCATCAATACCTAATTGATCCTTATAATCACATAATAACCCAATTAGTGGCTCACCAATAGTTCCGGTGCCAACTACATGAATAATTTTCCTCTCCATTTTAGATTCCTTCGAAAAATTTTCTCAAAACTTTGTTGTCTCTCTCCACTCGCCAAACTGACTTTTCATAACAGAAACTATTTCACCAAGAGTAGCATATTCTTTTGCTGCGTTAATTACAGGTTCCATAAGATTATTTTTTGATTTGCATGCTTTCGATATTTCTTCTAGTGCAACTTGAACGTTTCTTTGATCTCTATTTTTTTTCAGTTTGTTAAGACCTGAAATTTGTTTTTCAGCTGTTTCGTTATTTATTTTTAATATTGGAATATCTATGGTTTCATTAGATTTTTTGAAAGCATTAACACCCACAACAATCTTTTTACCGCTATCTATCTTTTTCTGATATTCTGAGGCACTTCTCGCTATTTCAGCTTGAAAAAAACCTTCCTCTATTGCGGGGATTACACCGCCAATTTGCTCAATCTTTTTGAAATATTTAATTGCCCTAGCTTCTAACTTATCGGTAAGACTTTCGACATAATAAGATCCACCAAGAGGGTCAACAACATTTGCAGCTCCAGTCTCATATGCAATTAATTGTTGTGTTCGTAAAGCTATCTCTGATGATTTCTCTGTTGGAAGAGCTAAGGTCTCATCCATCGAATTTGTATGTAAACTTTGGGTACCGCCAAGGACACCTGCTAGAGCCTGAAACCCAGTTCTTGCAATATTATTTTCTGGTTGCTGTGCAGTTAGACTACATCCGGCGGTTTGGGTATGAAATCTAAGTTTCCAGGATTTTTCATTCTTTGCATTATACTTGTATCGCATTTGATTTGCCCATATTCTTCGTGCTGCTCTGAACTTCGCAATTTCCTCAAAAAAATCTAGATGTGAATTAAAGAAAAAAGAAAGCCGAGGAGCGAACTCATCCACATCCAGGCCTGCCTGAATTCCATGTTCGACATAGGAAAATCCATCGGCAAGGGTAAATGCGAGTTCTTGGGCAGCCGTGGAACCTGCCTCGCGAATATGATAGCCGCTTATTGAAATTGTATTATACCTTTCCATGTGTTTGGTACAATAAGTCAGCATATCAGTAACTAGCCGCATGGATGCTTTTGGAGGAAAAATCCACTCTTTTTGTGCAATAAATTCTTTTAGGATGTCGTTTTGTAGGGTTCCATTGATATTTTTTAGCCTGATTCCTCTTTTTTCTGCAAGAGCAATATAAAAAGCTAACAAAACAATAGCTGGACCGTTTATTGTTTGAGAAACTGATATTTGCGCGAGATCTATATCTTCGAACAATTTTTCCATTTCTTTTAAAGAATAAACACTGACACCACATTTACCAACCTCGCCAAGAGACATTTGGTGATCTGGATCATAACCCATTAGTGTAGGCATGTCATAAGCAACTGATAAACCGGTTTGCCCTTTATTTAGTAATTTTTTAAAACGG
>FUFK010042552.1_pt3 | contig 51409 bp, 45 predicted proteins | sample 1021851 | NCBI WGS metagenome assembly FUFK01 (sample SAMEA51879418, study PRJEB19060) | metagenome | reverse complement strand
TTCCCCGCCGAGCCGGGCACCAGCGGCCTGTCCGCGGCGCTGTCGGCGGGCACGCTGGCGCCGCTGGACGCCTACCTGGCGGCGCGGCCGGCGCTGCAGGACGCCCATGCCCGGGAGGGCGCCGCCACCTGGATCGGCGAGCTGGCCTGGCGGGATTTCTACCGGCAGATCATGCACCGCTTTCCGTCCCTGGCCACCGGCGCGCCGTTCCGGCCGGAGACCGCGCTGCTGCAGTGGAGCGATAACGAGGAGCACTTCCAGGCCTGGTGCGAGGGCCGCACCGGCTACCCGCTGGTGGACGCCGCCATGCGCCAGCTGGTGCAGACCGGCTGGATGCACAACCGCCTGCGCATGCTCACCGCCATGTTCCTGACCAAGCATCTGTTTATCGACTGGCGCAAAGGGGAGCGCTTTTTCATGGCGCACCTGGTGGACGGTGATTTCGCCGCCAACAACGGCGGCTGGCAGTGGAGCGCCTCCACCGGCACCGACGCCGCGCCGTATTTCCGTGTATTCAGTCCGGTGCGCCAGAGCCACCGTTTCGATCCCAAGGGCCGCTTTATCGCCCGCTATGTGCCGGAGCTGGCGACGGCCGACGACAAGACCATCCATGAACCCTGGAAGCAGCCTTTGATGACCCCGGATTACCCCACCACGATCGTCGCCCACCAGGGCGTGAAGCAGCGGGTGGAGAGCGCCTTCCGCGCCGCCCGTGACGCCTGGAACCAGCAGAACGGAGGCGCCTCTTGAGCCAGCGCATCGCCATTGTCGGCGGCGGCATCGCCGGTCTTACCGCCGCCTGGTACCTGAGCCGCGACCACCAGGTAACGCTGTTCGAAGCCGAGCCCCGCCTGGGCGGCCACACCTTCACCGTGGACGTGCACCGCGAACACGGCGACTACGCCGTGGACATGGGCTTTATCGTGTTCAACGACCGCACCTATCCGCGCTTCGAGGCGCTGCTGGCGGAGCTCGGCATCGGCCGCCAGCCCACCGCCATGGGCTTCGCGGTCACCGACGCGGAAACCGGCGTGGAATACTGCGGTGACGGCCTGGGCGGCTTTTTCGGGCGGCGCCGCAATCTGCTCGACCCCGGTCACTGGGCGTTGCTGCGGGATATTCTGCGCTTCAACCGGGAGGCACCGGCCTTGCTGGACAGCGACGCCGGCGAGCAGCCCCTGGGCGCCTATCTGAATGAACAGGGTTATGGCGAGCGCTTCCGGCGGCATTATATTCTGCCCATGGGGGGAGCCATCTGGTCCTGCTCCCTGGCGCAGATGGAAGCGTTTCCGGCCAAGTTCTTCGTGCGGTTTTTTATCAACCACGGTTTGCTGGCGTTGCGGAACCGGCCCCAGTGGTACGTGGTGCCCGGCGGTTCCAGCCGCTATGTGGAAGCCCTGCGCGCCGCCTGCGGCGCCCGCTTCCATACCGCCACGCCGGTCACCGGCGTACGCCGGGACGGCGAGGGCGTCACGGTGCAAACCGGCGACGACAGCCACCGCTTCGATCAGGTGGTGATGGCCTGCCACAGCGACCAGACCCTGGCGTTGCTGGCCGACGCGGGCCCGCGTGAGCGGGACTGCCTGGCGGACCTGCGTTACCAGCCCAACGACGTGGTGCTGCACACCGACACCGCCATGCTGCCCAAGCGCCACCGGGTGTGGTCGAGCTGGAACGCTCTGCTGGGGCGCACCGACGATGCGGAGCCGGTACAGGTGACCTACAACATGAATATTCTGCAGGGTTTTCAGGCCCCGGAAACCTTCTGCGTGACCCTCAACGCCGGCGACCGGATCCGCCCGGAAACGGTGATCCGCCGGGAGGTGTTCCACCACCCGCTGTTCACCACCGAGGGCCTGCTCGCCCGCGAACGCCTCCTGGCCGCCAACGGCGATAACCGCACCTGGTTCTGCGGCGCCTGGTGCCGCAACGGCTTCCATGAAGACGGCGTGGTGTCGGCGCTGGACGTGGTGGAAGGCATCACCGCCCGCGGCCAGGGCGGCGGCCGGGGAGCGGCGCCGTGATTCCCCGCTTCGCGCTCGCCACCGGCCAGGTGTGGCACCAGCGCCACACGCCCATGCGACATGCCTTCCGGTATCCATTGTGGCTGGTGTGGTGCGATGTGGACGCGCCGGACCGGATGCTGGCCCGCCAGCGTTTGTGGGGCCGCCGCTGGCGTCCGGTGACGTTCCGCGACCGGGATTTTATCGATGCCGATCGCCGGCCGCTGGGCGACAAGGTGCGCGACCGGGCCGCCGAGGCCGGTCTGGACTGGCGCGCCGGCCGGGTATTCATGCTTGGCCAGTGGCGCACCTTCGGCATGCTGTTCAACCCCCTGGTGTTGTACTTCCACTTTCCGGACGGCGCCGAACGACCGGCGTCGATGCTGGCGGAGGTGCGCAACACCCCCTGGCATGAACGTCATATCTACGCCCTGACCCTGAGCCAGGGGCCGGGGCCGCAAACGGTGGTGCATGAAAAGACCTTCCATGTGTCGCCCTTTCTGCCGCTGGGGCTGCGCTATCACTGGCATCTTCACGCCTTATTTCCCGATCTGCGCCTAACGTTGGAGGACCGGGACGGCGACCAGCTGGTTTTCGCCGCCGGCCTGAAAATGCACATGGCGGAAGCCGACGCGCCCGCCATGGCGCGGGTGATCCGCCGCTTCGGCGCGCAGAGCGTGAAAACAGTGGCGGGTATCTATTGGCAGGCCTGGAAGCTTTGGCGCAAGGGCGCCCGGTTCCATGCCCACCCGGGTAAAGATAAGCAAGGTAATGGGGAGAACAGGCATGATGGACGGTGATAAGGCGCTGGTGGGTCAGCGCCCGTCCTGGGCGCAAAGTCTGGCCCGACGGCTGGTGCAGGGACACCTGGCGAAGATGCCCAAGGGCGGCGTGGTGTTGCACGAGCCCGACGGCGAGACGGTGTCCATTGGCGACACGGCGGCCGAAGGTACCGCCGAGATCCGTATCCATGATTGGGACAGCTACCGGCAGATGATGACCGGGGGCGCCCTGGGCGCCGCCGAAGCCTACATGGACGGCGCCTGGGACAGCCCGGACCTGGTGGCGGTGGTGCGTTTCTTCGCCGCCAACGTGGACGCCATGCGGGCGCTCGAGGGCACCGCCGCCTGGCTGGCCAAGCCGGCGCTCAAGGCCTTGCACGCCATGAACCGCAACTCCCTGAACGGATCCCGCCGCAACATCGCCGCCCACTACGACCTGGGCAACGATTTCTTTGCCCTGTTCCTGGACCGGCACATGATGTATTCCAGCGCCATCTATCCGACCCCGGAAGCGGACCTGGAAACCGCCGCCACCCACAAGCTGGATCTGATCTGCCAGCGCCTGCGTCTGGCCCCGGATATGGAAGTGCTGGAAATCGGTACCGGCTGGGGCGGCCTGGCGTTGCACGCCGCCCGCCATTACGGGGTGCGCGTGACCACCACCACCATCTCCCGGGAGCAGGCCCGGTTCGCCCGCGAACAGGTCCGCGAAGCCGGCCTGTCCGACCGTATCCAGGTGCTCGAGCAGGATTACCGGGAGCTGCAGGGCCGCTACGACCGCATCGTTTCCGTGGAAATGATCGAGGCGGTGGGCCACCAGTTCCTGGACGAATACTTCCGCGTGCTCAACCAGCGCCTCAAGCCGGAAGGGCTGTTGCTGCTGCAGGCGATCACGGTGCCGGACCAGCGCTACGAATACGCCCGTGACAATGTGGATTTCATCAAGCGCTATATCTTCCCCGGCGGCTTTTTGCCGTCAGTGACGGTGATGTGCCAGGCGCTGCGCAAGAACACCAAGCTGATGCCGGTGGGCCTGGAAGACATCGGCGCCCATTACGGCAAAACCATCGAGGCGTGGCGGGCCCGGTTCATCAGCGCACTGCCGCGCATCCGAGAACTGGGCTTCGACGAGCGCTTCTGCAGAATGTGGGACTACTACCTGTGTTACTGCCAGGGCGCCTTCATGGAGCGGGCCATCAGCACCGTGCATTTGCTCGCCGCCGGTCCGGATTACCGGGGCGGCGAGGGCTTGAATCCGGGCGGCGCGGCGTCCATATAGGACGATGAGGCTGTCGCTTTTGGTCATGGTCAGCGTCCTGCTAAGACCAATATGGTATGATCCCGACACCGAGACCAAAGTGGTATCCTGGACAGCAGGTGCCTCAAGCGATTGATAGTCCCCTTACCCTGGGGTGGTGATGCCGTATGACAGCACAGGCCCAAGAGATCGTGCGCGCCCATCTGGCGGGCGCTAACGAGCAGACCGAACTCACCGACGATCAGCGTTCACTGTACCGTCAGCGCATTAAAGAACGGTTACAGGCCCGCGACGCCGTGATGGTGGCCCACTATTACACCGACCCCGAGATCCAGGCCCTGGCCGAGGAGACCGGTGGCTGTGTGGCCGATTCCCTGGAAATGGCGCGCTTCGGCCGTGACCACCCGGCCAGCACCCTGATCGTGGCCGGCGTGCGCTTCATGGGCGAGACCGCCAAGATCCTGAGCCCGGAAAAGCGGGTCTTCATGCCGACCCTGGAAGCCACCTGCTCCCTGGACATCGGCTGCCCGGAAGACGAGTTCGCGGCGTTCTGCGACCAGCATCCGGACCGCACCGTGGTGGTGTACGCCAACACCTCGGCGGCGGTGAAGGCGCGCGCCGACTGGGTGGTGACGTCCTCCATCGCGGTGGAACTGATCGAATACCTGGATCAGCGCAACGAGAAGATTCTGTGGGCGCCGGACAAGCACCTGGGCAACTACGTGCGCAGCAAAACCGGCGCCGACGTGCTCTGCTGGGACGGTGCCTGCATCGTCCACGAAGAGTTCAAGGCCCAGGGGCTGGAAGATCTGAAGGCGGCCTATCCGGGCTCGGCGGTGCTGGTGCACCCGGAGTCCCCGTCGTCGGTGGTGGAGATGGCGGATGTGGTCGGTTCCACGTCGCAGCTGATCAAGGCCGCCCAGGAGATGGACAACCAGACCTTTATCGTCGCCACCGACAAGGGCATCTTCTACAAGATGCAGCAGCTGGCGCCGCACAAGACCTTCGTGGAAGCGCCCACCGCCGGCAGCGGCGCGGCGTGCCGCAGCTGCGCCCACTGCCCGTGGATGGCCATGAACGGCCTGGAAAACACCCTGGCGGTGCTGGAAGACGACAACGGCTGCGGCCAGGAAATCTTCGTCGACCCGGCCCTGGCGGCCAAGGCCATGAAACCGCTGGACCGCATGCTCGAGTTCGGCGCCCGCCTTAAACCCTGATCCATCGGGGCGCCGTTCCGGGCGCCCCTAGAATTCCTCCGAGGACAGCCGCTCCATTTCGCTCATGCGCGCGCTCAGCTTGCTGCGCAGGGCGAACTGGCCGTCGGCCTCGTCCAGGGCGAAACGCATCTGCCGCAGGGCGGCCTGATCCTGACCGCGCAGAAACAGGACTTCCGCCCGGGCCCGGTGGGCGCGGGCACTCTGATCGCTGTTGCCCCAGGCGTCGGCGGCCAGCGACCACAGCATCGGGTCGTTGGGACGCTCCAGCAGCAGCGGCTCCAGCAGCGGCGCCGCCTGTTCCGGCTTTTTGCTCAGCAGGTAGGCGCGGGCGGTCATCACCGAAGCGGCGTAGTCCTTGGGGTTGATGGTGAGCACGTCCTGGCCGCGTTCGATCACGTCGGCGTAGCGACCCTGATCCATATCCACCTCCATCAGACCCAGCTGAAACCAGATCTGGTCCGGGTGCGCTTCCACCAGCTCGGTGAGCGCGCGGCGCGCCGCGTCGTAACGGTCCGCCTTCAGGTCGGTGAGGGCGAGGCCGTAGCGCGCCGCCTGCTTCTGAACGCCGTCGTTGCTCTCCAGGCGCCGCCCGAAGTAATCCCGGGCCCGTTCCTGGCCGTCGAAATAACGGGCCTGGATGCGCGCGCGCACCAGCTCGAAGGAGGTGGACGGATTGGCCGGCGGCGCGCTCAGTGAGCGGGCCCGGGCGCGGGAATCGGCGACCCGTTCGGCGGTGAGCGGGTGGGTGAGCAGAAACTCCGGCGGGTCGCCGGAATAGCGCTGCTGTTCCAGCATGCGCTCGAAGAAGCGCGGCATGGCGCTGGGGTCCATGCCGGCGGCGGCGAGGATCTGCATGCCCACGCGGTCCGCCTCGTATTCGTTGTGGCGGGAGTAGGCCAGTTGCGCCTGGATCGACGCCGCCTGGGTGGCGGCGATGCCCGCCATGCCGGCGTCGCCGCTGCCGGCGATGGCCAGGGCGATGCTCGCCAGCATGGCGGCCAGCACCGCCGGGCCGCGCCGTTTCGAGTCCATGTAGCGGCGTGTGAAGTGCCGCTGGCTGACGTGAGCGATTTCGTGGGCGACCACGCTGGCCACCTCGTCCTCGCTGGCGGCGTTGAGAAACAGGCCGGCGTTCAGGCCGATCACCCCGCCGGGCACGGCGAAGGCGTTGATGGCGGCGCTGTTGATCACCACGATCGCCAGGTCCGGTTCGTTCAGCTCGCTGAAGGACGCCAGCCGGTAGACCAGATGTTCCGCGTACTCCTGCACCAGCGGGTCTTCCATGATCGACGTCTGGCCACGCAGATCGCGCAGCCAGCCGCGCCCGAGCCGGTATTCCTGTTCGGCGGAAATGATCGCCACGGTGGGATCGCCCAGTTCCGGCAGATCCTGTTGTTGGGCCTGGCCCAGGCCCGCGCCCAGGCACAGCACGGCCACCAGGGCGAAGCGCGCGGCAGCGATCAAAATGGACTCTCCTTAGCGATCCGCGTTTTTCGTGTCACCATGATTCCGTCGCGATCAGGTGTCTCTGATAATAGTGTCATCTGCCCTATAATGACCGCCCCTGCGAACGGATCACACCATGGATATCAAATATCTGGATGCCCGCGGTCTGAATTGCCCGCTGCCTCTGCTCAAGACCCGGCAGGCGCTGCGCGCCCTGCAGGCCGGGGCCTTGCTGGAAGTGACGGCCACCGACGCCGGGTCGGCCCGGGACATTCCTGAATATCTTCGACAGTCTTCCCATGAGCTGGTTCGCCACGAGCAGGACGAGCGGGAATTCCGCTTTCTCATTCGTTGTGGCGACTAGACCCGAGGTTCCCTGATGCTGAATGTGCTTAAAGGCTGGTTCAATGCCTGGTTCTCCGACGAGGAAGCGGTCTACCTGCTGTTTCTGCTGCTGGCGGGGTTCGCCGTGGTGCTGTTGTTCGGCGGGATTCTGGCACCGGTGCTGGCGGCGCTGGTGGTGGCCTATCTGATGCAGGGGCTGGTCACCGCCCTGAACCGTTTCCGCGTGCCGCCGGTGCTCTCCGTGAACCTGGTTTTCCTGGTTTTCCTGGCCGCCCTGGTGGCGGTGCTGGTGGTGTTGATGCCGCTGCTGTGGCGCCAGACGGTGCTGCTGGTGCGCGACCAGCTGCCGGACATTCTGCGCACCACCGAGACCTGGCTGCGCAGCCTGCCGGAGCGCTATCCGGAAATGATCTCCATGGAGCAGGTGAACACCCTGGTCACCATCGCCCAGCGGGAGCTGGCCCAGCTGGGGCAGTCGGTGCTCACCCTGTCGCTCTCCTCGATCCCCAACATGCTGGAAATCCTGGTGTTCCTGGTGCTGCTGCCGCTGTTGGTGTTCTTTTTCCTCAAGGACCGCGAGAAGCTGGTGGGCTGGGTGCTCGGCTTTCTGCCGGAGCGGCGCCGGGTTCTGTCCCACGTCTGGCAGGAGATGGATCAGCAGATCGCCAACTACGTGCGCGGCAAGGCGGTGGAGATCCTGCTGGTGGGGTCGGTGACCTTCCTGGCGTTCCTGCTGCTGGGCCTGAACTACGCGGTGCTGCTGGCGGTGCTGGTGGGGCTGTCGGTGCTGATCCCCTACATCGGCGCCACCATCGTCACCGTGCCGGTGGCGGCGGTGGCCTACCTGCAGTTCGGCTGGGGCGGCGACTTCGCGCTGGTGATGGTGATCTACGGGGTGATCCAGTTCATCGACGGCAACATCCTGGTGCCGCTCCTGTTCTCCGAGGCGGTCAACCTGCACCCGGTGGCGATCATCACCGCGATTCTGTTCTTCGGCGGTGTGTGGGGCTTTTGGGGTATTTTCTTCGCGATTCCGCTGGCGACCTTGCTGAAGGCGGTGATCAATGCGTGGCCCAAGCGCAGTGATGCGTGGCGGTTGCCGGCGGGGGAAGTGGAGGGGAGTAAAGAGTAATAGAGAGAGCTCTGGGATCTTGCCGGCAAGCAAAGCTTGCCTTTCGCGGGCTGGGCCCGCTCCCACAAGGCCCGCTCCCGCGGGCCCGGTGGCACGGAAGTCAGAGGCCGTGGACGGCGTCGAGGACGTCCTCGGCGTGGCCTTTGACTTTGACCTTGCGCCAGATGTCGCGCACCACGCCGTCCTCGTCGATCAGGAAGGTGCTGCGTTCGATGCCCTCGAATTCCTTGCCGTACATCTTCTTCAGCTTGATCACGTCGAACAGGCGGCAGACGGTTTCGTCCTCGTCGCTGATCAGCTCGAACGGGAACTCTTGCTTCGCCTTGAAGTTCTCGTGGCGGCGCAGGGAATCCTTGGACACACCGAGGATCTCGCAGTTGGCTTCCTGGAAGTTGGGGTAGAGGTCGCGGAAGTTCTGGCCCTCCGTGGTGCAGCCCGGGGTGCTGTCCTTGGGGTAGAAATAGAGCACCACTTTCTTGCCCTTCAGGGCCGACAGGGTAATGGTGGTGTCGCTGGTGGCCGGGGCGGTGAAGTCCGGCGCCGGCTGTCCTTCTTTGATCGTCATGGTTGTCTCCTGCTACTGCCTCGTCGCGGCCTCGGGGCCGCCAGCGGCACAGCTTACCGGGCCGGGCAACGCTTGTCCGCCCTTCGGGCGGGGTTTACCATAGCGCTCCATTAATCAAGGCGTCGAAAGCGTTTAAGAGGAAGCGGCATGATTCGCGGCAGCATCGTGGCAATGGTAACCCCCATGCGCGAAGACGGATCGGTGGACTGGGAACGTCTGCGCGGTCTGGTCAACTGGCATGTGGAGCAGGGCACCCATGGAATCGTGGCGGTGGGCACCACCGGTGAGTCCGCCACCCTGGGCTTCGAGGAACACGACAGCGTGGTCCGCGAGATCGTGGCGGTGGCCGACAAACGTATCCCGGTGATCGCCGGTACCGGCGCCAACAGCACCGAGGAAGCCATCCGCCTTACCCGTGACGCCAAGCGTGACGGCGCCGACGCCTGCCTGCTGGTGACGCCGTACTACAACAAGCCGCCCCAGGAAGGCCTCTATCAGCACTTCCTGGCCGTGGCCCGGGCGGTGGATATCCCGCAGATTCTCTACAACGTGCCCGGCCGCACCGCCTGCGACCTGCTGCCGGAAACCGTGGAGCGTCTCGCCAAGGTGCCGAACATCGTCGGCATCAAGGAAGCCACCGGCAACCTGGAGCGCGCCCGTGAAATCCGTGAGCGCTGCGGCGACGATTTCCTGATCTATTCCGGCGACGACGCCACCGCCCTGGAGCTGATTCTGGCCGGCGGCGACGGCGACATCTCGGTGACCGCCAACGTGGCGCCGGCGAAGATGGCCGCCATGTGCCAGGCCGCGGTGGACGGCGACGTGGAGCGTGCCCGTGCCCTGAACGCGGAACTGGAACCCCTCCACCGTGATCTATTCCTGGAAGCCAACCCGATTCCGGTGAAATGGGCCCTGTATGAAATGGGTATGATCGACAGCGGCATCCGTTTGCCGCTGGTTCATTTGTCGGAGGCCGCCCAGCCACGCTTGCGCGAAACGCTGCGTAGCTGCGGTCTCCTGGAGGGATAATGCATCGTAGTTTGATTGTGGCCGGCGCCTTGACGCTGAGCCTGGCCGGTTGCGGCCTGATTCCGGATAACAGCCTGCGCTACCGCGAAGCCGAAGTGCTGGAGCCGATGACGGTGCCCGGAGACATGGTGTTCATCGGCGCCGAGCCGCTCTACGCGGTGCCGCAGATGGAGCGCCGCCTGCAGGGCAAGGGCGAGGACGAGGACAAATTCAAGGCGCCGCGCCCGCCGCAGCTGGTGGCGGCCCCCGGCGAAGCCGAGGACCGGGAAGAAGAGACCCCGGTGGCGCCCGCCGACAACACCGGCCGGCCGGTGCTGGCGAAGGACGGCAGCGGCTACCCGATCATCATGATGCCCACCAGCTTCGCCTGGGCCTGGGAGAAGGTCACCGAGGCGCTGACCCAGACCGACCTGCGTGTCACCGACCGCAATCGGGACCAGGGCGTGTTTTTCCTCACCGTGCCCGAGCGGTACCAGCTTCAGCCGCCCCAGGCGCGCCTTAAGCTGAGCCACACCACCAATGGTATCCAGGTGGCGGTGCTCAACGAGGAAGGCACGGCACTGGCCGAAAAAACGCCGGGCCTGGCCATCCTGGAAAGCATCCACGGCGAATTGTGAACCGGGCTCCGGCCGCCGGCCGGGCCGTTTAGGGGGAGAGCGTTCTTGCGGCTGGCGTCCCTGGGCAGTGGCAGTAAAGGCAATGGCACCCTGGTGTGCGCCGGCGATCTGCTGGTGCTGGTGGATTGCGGTTTTTCCCTGCGTGAAACGGAACGCCGGCTGGCGGCCCTGGGCCTGAGCGCCTCGGATCTGGCCGCGCTGCTGGTGACCCACGAGCACGGCGATCACGTGCGCGGCGCCGGCGCCCTGGCGCGCAAGTACAAAACCCCTCTCTACAGCACCTTCGGCACCGCTCGGGCGGTGACCGGCAAGGCCGCCGGTTTCCACGGCGCCGACTGGCGGGAAGTGCGCCCGGGGCGGACCTTCGAGCTGGCGGACATGACGGTGACGCCGGTGACCGTGCCCCACGACGCCCTGGAGCCCTGCCAGTACCGCTTCAGCTGGCGGCAACGGGAGCTGGGGGTGCTCACCGACCTGGGCTCGCTGACCCCCCATGTGGTGGACGCCTATCGCGAATGCGACGCCCTGGTGCTGGAGTGTAACCACGAGCCGGAACTGCTCGCCGCCGGCCCCTATCCGGCGTCCCTGAAACGGCGGGTGGGTGGTAATCTGGGGCACCTGAGCAATCAGCAGGCGGCCACGCTGTTGGGCCACTGCAACGTGGACCGGCTGCAGCACCTGGTGCTGTCGCACCTCAGCGAGCAGAACAATACGCCGGACCACGCCCTGGGCTGGATCCACCAGGCGGTGGAAGCGGGCCAGGAGCGTATCCGCGTGGCCAGCCAGGAGCAGGGCTTCGGCTGGCTCGACATTCACTAAGACGCCCCGGCGACGAGCGCGCGGGGTTCTCAAACCAACGCAGGTAGGTCATGGAAAAGCGCGACGAACTCTATGCGGGTAAAGCCAAGTCCGTATTCACCACCGACGATCCGGAGCGGCTGGTGATCGTGTTCCGCAACGACACCTCCGCCTTCGACGGCAAGAAGAAAGAAGCGCTGGATCGCAAGGGCGCGGTGAACAACCAGTTCAACGCGGCGATCATGGAGATGCTGCATGAGGCGGGCATCCCCACCCACTTCGAGAAGCTGCTCAGCGCCAACGAGTCGCTGGTCAAGAAGCTGGACATGATCCCGGTGGAGTGTGTGGTGCGCAACATCGCCGCCGGCTCCATCGTGCGCCGTCTGGGCGTCGAGGAGGGCAAGGAGCTGAACCCGCCCACCTTCGAGCTGTTCCTCAAGGACGACGCCCTGGGCGATCCGATGATCAACGAGTACCACGTGCGCAGCTTCGGCTGGGCCGAGCCCGAGCACATCGAAAAAATGAAAGAGCTGACCTTCAAGGTCAACGACGTGCTCAAGAAGCGCTTCCTGGACGCCAACATGCTGCTGGTGGACTACAAGCTGGAATTCGGCCTGTTCCATGGCGAGGTGGTGCTCGGGGACGAGTTCTCTCCGGACGGCTGCCGGCTGTGGGACAAGGACACCCGCGAGAAGATGGACAAGGACCGCTTCCGCCAGGACCTGGGCAATGTGATCGAGGCCTACGAGGAAGTAGGGCGCCGCCTGGGCATGACCTTCCAGCAATAACTCTGGAAATCAGGGCGGTTTACGGAGAGGCTGTGGTGACCCAGCAGCCCTTCGGAGGACCGCCATGTTCCGCATTCGCACCTACAACCAGATCGCCCTGCGCGGCCTGGAGCGCTTCCCCCGCGACCGTTTCGAGGTCGCCAGCGAATTGTCCGAACCGGACGCCCTGTTACTGCGCAGCCACCCCCTCGGCGGCGCCGACATCCCCCCGACGGTGAAAGCCGTGGCCCGCGCCGGCGCCGGCGTCAACAACATCGACGTGGCCCACTGCAGCGCCCGGGGGATCCCGGTGTTCAACACCCCCGGCGCTAACGCCAACGCGGTCAAGGAGCTGGTGCTCGCCGGGCTGCTGCTGGCCTCGCGCCACCTGCGTGAAGGGCTGGACTGGGTGGCCGGGCTGCGCGCCGACAGCGAAGCGGACCTGCACCGCCAGGTGGAAGAGGGCAAGAAGCACTTCCAGGGCCGCGAGCTGCGCGGCCGCACCCTGGGCGTGGTGGGGCTGGGCGCGATCGGCTCACGGGTGGCGCACACCGCCCTGTCGCTGGAAATGAACGTGATCGGCTATGACCCGGCGCTGAGCGTGGACGCCGCCTGGCGGCTGCCCAGCCAGGTGGCGCCCATGGCCAGCCTGGAAGCGCTGCTGGCCCGGGCGGATTACGTCACCCTGCATCTGCCGCTGCTGGACGCCACCCGGGGTCTGATCGGCGCCGCTCAGCTGGCGCCCATGAAGGAAGACGCGGTGCTGCTCAACTTCGCCCGCCAGGGCATCGTCGACGACGCGGCGGTGGCCGAGGCGCTGCGCGCCGGCAAGCTGCGCGCCTTCGTCACCGATTTCCCCAGCCTGGCGCTGACCGGCGTCCCCGGGGTGCTGGCGCTGCCCCATTTGGGGGCCAGCACCGGCGAGTCCGAAGAGAACTGCGCGGTGATGGCCGCCGAGGCGCTCATCGATTTCCTGGAAAACGGCAACGTCCGTCACTCGGTGAACTTTCCCGATCTGATCCTGGAGCCGGGCCCCGGGGTGCGTCTGGCGGTGACCAATCGCAACATCCCCAAGATGCTCGGTCAGGTGTTGTCGGTGCTGGCGGACGCCGACATCAACGTGATCGACATGCTCAACAAAAGCCGCGATGAGCTGGCCTATAACCTGCTGGACCTGGAGGAAGAGCCCACCGACGCGGCGATGGCCCGAATCCGCGCGCTGGAAGGCGTGACCAACGCCCGTCTGGTGGCTCCCTGAGCCTGTCAGTGATGTCGCACCCAGACCGCCCGGGAAGCCCGTGACAGCCTTGTGAAGGGGCATTCAGCGGCCTGGAGTTTTGCACAGCGGACGGAGACTGCTCATTTCGCTTTTAGCAAGCGGCCGTAACCGCTTGATTTGTGAAGGAAAGGTTTGTAAGTATTTGATTTTATTGAAATTAATAATATGGATACTTTTTCGTCATTTAGGGGTCATCGGCGTGATCATGGGCCCTGGGGACAGTTCCTGACAGACTATGCACAGAGTTATCCACAGAATCTGTGAGTAACTTTCCTACGGCCGTAGGAAATACCGGACGGAAGAGGGTAAGCGGATTCGCTCTCTCAACTGGTCTGCAATCCGATGGCGTTCATGAAGGTCCGCATCAACCAGGCCACGCCACTCAGTGTCAGCACGCTGGCGGTCCAGATCAGCGCCAGCCAGCCCAGCCTTTTGAGCCAGGACCGGGGAGCGTCGTGTGCCGGTGCCTCTGTGCGCCGGATGTCGCCCGTCTCGCGGGGGTCTCCCATGCTCGGCTCCTTCAGCGTTCAGTGGTAACCGTCACCGGGGCGCACCTTGCCCCGGAATACGTAGTAAGCGAAGGCGGTGTACATCAGGATGAAGGGAATGATGAGCAGGGCGCCGACCAACGCGAAACCCATGCTCTGCTCCGGCGCCGCGGCCTCCCAGATGGAGATGTCCGGCGGCAGGATGTCGGGCCAGCCGCTGATGCCCAGCCCCGCGTAACCGAGGAATATCAGCAGCAGGGTGAGCAGGAACGGGGCCACCTGACGGCCGCGTGCCAGGGCCCAGTACATCAGCGCCACGGTGCCGAGCACCAAAAGGGGTACCGGTGAGAACCAGATAACGTTGGGGAAGCTGAACCAGCGCTCGGCGATCGCCGGGTCGCGCAGCGGCGTCCAGATACTGACGATGCCGATGGTGGCGAGCAGAATGCCGAGCAGCGGCCGGGTCAGTTGAAACATGCGCGCCTGCAGGGCGCCCTCGGTCTTCATAATCAGCCAGGTACTGCCGAGCAGCGCGTAGGCGATCAGCAGGCCGACCCCGGTGAATAACGGAAACGGGGCGATCCAGTCCAGCGGACCGCCCTGATAGGCACCGTTCTCCACCGGCAGACCGCTGACGTAGGCGCCCAGGGTCACGCCTTGAAAAAAGGTGGCGGTCATCGAGCCGCCGATAAACGCCTTGTCCCAGACGTGCCGTTCGCGATCCTTCGCCTTGAAGCGGAATTCGAAGGCGATGCCGCGGAAAATCAGTCCCAGCAACATCAGGATCAGCGGAATGTAGAGCGCTGTTAGCACCACGGAATAGACGATCGGGAAGGCGGCCAGCAGACCGGCGCCGCCAAGCACCAGCCAGGTCTCGTTACCGTCCCAGACCGGCGCCACCGTGTTCATGGCCACGTCCCGGTCCTCCTTGTCCGGAATAAAGGGATAGAGGATGCCGATACCGAGATCAAAGCCGTCCATGACCACGTACATCATGACGCCGAAGCCGATGATCAGCGCCCAGAGTAGCGGAAGATCAATGCCCATGACTCAGCGCTCCCTTTCCGTTGGATGGTCGTCGTCCTCGTCCGCCGCCGACAGCGGCCTCATCGGCTGTCGCTGCCGGCCCGGACCGCCGGGGGCGTCGCGGCTGCCTTCCTCGGGGACCGGTCCTTTGCGCACCAGGCGCATCATGTAAGCGAAGCCGGCCCCGAACACGAACAGGTAAACCACCACGAACAGCGCCAGGGAGCCGGCCAGGGTGCCGACGGAGTGGGGCGAGACCGCATCGGCGGTGCGCATCACCTCGTACACCACCCAGGGCTGGCGGCCCACCTCGGTGGTGTACCAGCCCGCCAGCACGGCGATGACGCCGGCCGGCCCCATGCACAGGGCGAAGCGCAGGAACCAGGTGGAGTGGTAGAGCTTGCCGCGCCAGCGCTGCACCAGGCTGAGCACGCCCAGCAGTATCATCAGCAGGCCCAGGCCCACCATCACCCGGAACGACCAGAACACCACCAGGGCGTTGGGGCGGTCCTCGGGGGCGAACTCCTTGAGCCCGGCGATGGTGCCGTCCCAGCTGTGCGTCAGGATCAGGCTGCCCAGATGCGGGACCTCCAGTTTGTACCGCGTCACCTCGTCGTCCATGTCCGGAATGCCGAACAGGATCAGCGGCATGCCGTCGCCCTCCGACTCGTCGCCACCGCCCCAGTGGCCCTCCATGGCGGCCACCTTGGCGGGTTGATGCTTGAGGGTGTTAAGGCCGTGGAAGTCACCGATGACCGCCTGTACCGGTGCCACCAGGACCATCATCCACATGGCCATGGAGAGCATCTTGCGTACCGCCGGGTTATCGCGCTTGCGGAGCAGGTGCCAGGCGGCGGCCGCGCCCACGAACAGCGCGGTGGCGAGAAACGCCGCCACCGACATATGCGCCAACCGGAACGGAAACGAAGGGTTGAAGATCACCTCGATCCAGTCCACCGGAACCACCCGGCCATCGATGATTTCATGCCCCTGCGGGGTCTGCATCCAGCTGTTGGAGGCGAGTATCCAGAACGAGGAGATCAGCGTGCCGACAGCGACCACGATGGTGGAAAAAAAGTGCAGGCCCGGGCCCACCCGGTTCCAGCCGAACAGCATGACGCCGAGGAAGCCGGCTTCCAGGAAGAACGCGGTAAGCACTTCGTAGGCCAGCAACGGGCCGGTCACGCCGCCCGCGAATTCGGAGAAGAAGCTCCAATTGGTGCCGAACTGATACGCCATCACCAGCCCCGACACCACGCCCATGGCGAAGGCGACCGCGAAAATTTTCAGCCAGAAGTGGTACAGGTCCCGGTAAAGGGCCTTCTTGCTGATCAGCCACAGCCCCTCCAGCACCACCAGATAGCTGGCCAGACCAATGGTGATGGCGGGGAAGATGATGTGGAACGACATCGTGAACGCGAATTGAATCCGAGCCAGATCCAGCGCCAGGGTGTCGGTCATGGGCGAACCTCCTGTTCTCCCGCGGGTGCTTCGAGTGGCCCCGCGTCATTGGCATTCTGCACGGCCCGGTCGAGTCGATCCAAGGGGCAAATTGCCCACCCCCGAAGAGGTCAGAGTCTCAACATCGGGAACGGACGCCAGGGCTGGGTGATCAGCTGCCGGGCGCTGAGGCCCAGCAGCAGGGCATGGAAGCCGGCGTTGGGGAAACGCCGGTTGATCTCGCGCAGGCGCTCCCGGTCGACGCCGAAACGCAGCAGACCCAGGGAGAGATCGATCCAGTCGGCGCGTCGGAAGGCCTCCACCAGGGTCTCGGCGGGGGCGTCGCTGCGCGTGAGTTTGTGGTGCTGGACGATCATGGCGTGGATTTCGTCGCTCCAGCTCTGCAGCCCGTGCTCGTTCAGATAGTGGCAGGCGAGCCGCGCCGAGGGCGGCAGGTAGTCGAAGGTCCCCGCCAGCCAGATACCGGCATCGTGAAAGAAGCCGGCCAGCTCCAGCTTGCGCAGATCGTCACCGGTGAGCGTGCGCTGCGCCGCCACCAGGTTGATCACCCGGTAAACGTGATTCCGATAGGGCGTCTGATCCCGCCCGAAGCGCTCCGCGTACTGGTCGAACAGGCCGTCCAGTTCCGCCAGTTCGGTGATTAGCCTTTTCATTACTGCCCTTGGCGTGGTGGCCGTCCGCAATCCCTATGTACCTTCAATTAACCAGACCGGGGCAGGCTTGTCATGCCCGGGGCGGATTTTTTGCGTTCGCCGCCGGCTTGGTGGTCCTGCAGGATTGTTTTATAGTCGGACAAAGTGATTGTCATCGTCTTCCATTCGCCAGCGGACGCAGGCCAACGTGACCTTTAAAGCCCGGGAAAGCCTTTCCGAACAAATCGCCGGCCATCTGGCCGCGCAGATCATCCGTGGTGACATGCTGGCCGGCGACCGCATCCAGGAACTGCGGGTGGCCGGCGAGCTGGAAGTGAGCCGCGGGTCGGTGCGCGAGGCGCTGCTGATCCTGGAGCGGCGCCACCTGATCGATATCCTGCCGCGCCGTGGCGCGGTGGTGAAGGAGATGTCGGAGAGCCAGGTGCGCGGCCTCTATGAGCTGATCCAGGTGCTGCTGGGGCTGGTGATCCGCAAGGCGATCAAGAACGTGCGCGAGGACGACCTGGACCCGATCATCGCCCTGATCCACGAGCTGCAGGTGGCCGCCTCCGATCGGGACCTGGATCGCTTCTTCGACCTCAGCTTCCAGTTCCTGGAGCACGCCTATCCATTCGCCCGCAACGGCTTCGTGGAGGACGTGCTCACCGACCTGCATCCGGCCCTGCAGCGCACCTATTTCATGGCCCTGCACCTGGATAACGACGAGATGAAAGAGTGCCTGTCGTTCTTCAAGGCGCTGGTGGAGACCATCTTCCGCCGCGACGTGCGCTCCGCCCTGGAAATCATCCGCGAATTCGCCGAGCATCAGTCCGAGCTGGTACAGGAATCCATTACCCGCGCCCGCCAGATCGAAGCGGCCTGGGGTGGTCGCCGCAAATAGCCCCCCACAGGCCGATAAGGGCTTGCCAGTGGCGTCCTGGCTGCCTAGAATTGCGCCCCTCTGCAGAACCGTAGCTCAGTTGGTTAGAGCGCTGCCTTGACATGGCAGAGGTCGGCGGTTCGAATCCGCCCGGTTCTACCAGTTTCGAGCCGCTCTTGAATTCAGCGCTGGGCCGCCCCAGGTTTACGCAGACCCGGGGGTCGCCTAGAATGACCGGCTATATTCAAGAGCCGCTGAGGTGATGGCGGCCTCGTTCGATTAACCAGTTGGAGGTTCACGACATTAAGCGTGGAGGCAAAGGCCGCGAGCAGCGAGCCAGAATTAATCAGCAAATCCAGGCGACTCAGGTTCGACTGATCGACGTCGATGGCGAGCAGGTAGGCATCGTTCCCTTAGAGGAGGCCATCGAGCAGGCCAGCGGCAAGCAACTGGATCTGGTGGAAATCTCCCCTGATGCGGAACCGCCCGTTTGCCGGATCATGGATTACGGCAAGCATCTGTTCGAACAGAAGCAGAAAGCCAAGGAGTCGCGCAAGAAGACGCGTCAGACCCAGCTCAAGGAAATCAAATTCCGTCCCGGCACCGACTCCGGCGACTATGAGGTGAAACTGCGTAACCTCAAGCGCTTCCTCGAGGCCGGCGACAAGACCAAGGTCACCGTGCGTTTCCGCGGTCGCGAAATGGCTCACCAGGAGCTGGGTCGCGAACTGTTGGAGCGGGTGGAGGCCGATCTCGCGGAACACGGTTCCGTCGAGCAACGCCCGAACATGGAAGGGCGCCAGATGATCATGGTGCTCAGCCCGGGCAGCAAGAAGAAAAAGTAACCGGAACCCCGGTTGCTTTTGTTTTATTCACACAACTTGAGATAGGTACCATGCCCAAGATCAAGACAAACCGCGGGGCCGCAAAGCGTTTTAAAAAAACCGCCTCCGGTTTCAAGCGTAAGCAGGCATTCAAAAACCACATCCTGACGAAGAAGTCTTCCAAGACGATTCGTCATCTGCGCCCCAAGGCCCAGGTACACGAGTCCGATGTGCCCCTGGTCAAGCGCATGATGCCCTACAGCTAAATCACCGGTTTTTGGAGGTCTGAACAATGGCTCGAGTTAAGCGTGGTGTGCAGGCGCGTCGCCGGCATAAGAAGATTCTCAAGCAAGCAAAAGGTTACTACGGGGCGCGCAGCCGCGTCTTCCGCGTGGCGGTACAGGCGGTCACCAAGGCCGGCCAGTACGCTTACCGTGACCGCAAGGTCCGCAAGCGTCAGTTCCGTCGTCTGTGGATCGTGCGGATCAACGCCGCCGCCCGTGTCAACGGCATGTCCTACAGCCGTATGATCGACGGCCTCAAGAAGGCGTCCATCGAGATCGACCGTAAAGTGCTGGCGGACCTGGCGGTTCGCGATCAGGCAGCGTTTGGTGCTTTGGCCGAGAAAGCCAAAGCGAGTCTCGCCGCCTGAGTACCCTGTCGGCTTCCTGAAGCGGACACGACAGCACTCTGAAACGGGGGAAGAGCTCGCGCTCTTCCCCCGTTTTCGTTTGGAAGCCCTGACCGGCGCTTCCGTTGCAAGGCATAGATAACACGGGAACGGGTAAATCGTATGATGGAGAACCTGGAAAGCCTGGTGGAGGCGGCGCTGGCGGAAGTGGCCGGGGCCGGTGACGCGCGCGCGCTGGACGACGTGCGGGTGCGTTACCTGGGTAAGAAGGGGGAGATCAGCGCGCTGCTCAAGAGCCTGGGCGGGCTGAACGCCGACGAGCGGCCCAAGGCCGGCGCGCTGATCAACGAAGCCAAGCAGCGCGTTCAGGCGGCGATCGACGAGCGCCGCCAGACGCTCGAGGAAGCGGCCCTGAACGAGCAGCTGAGCGCCGAAACCCTGGACGTGACTTTGCCCGGCCGGGGTGAACAGCCCGGGGCCCTGCATCCGGTCACGCGCATGCGCCGGCGCATGGAGGACTTCTTCCTGCGGCTGGGCTTCGACATCGCCGAAGGCCCGGAGGTGGAAGACGATTTCCACAACTTCGAGGCCCTGAACATTCCCGCCCACCACCCGGCCCGGGCCATGCACGACACCTTCTATTTCGGTGACGGCCGTCTGCTGCGCACCCACACCTCGCCGGTGCAGGTGCGCGTGATGCAGAAGGGCGAGCCGCCGTTCCGGATCATCGCCCCCGGGCGGGTGTACCGCTGCGATTCGGATCTCACCCACACACCCATGTTCCACCAGGTGGAAGGGCTGCTGGTGGACGAAAACATCACCTTCGCGGACCTGAAAGGCACCGTGGCGGCGTTTCTCAAGTTCGTGTTCGAGGTGGACGACCTGCCGGTGCGCTTCCGGCCCAGCTACTTCCCGTTCACCGAGCCCAGCGCCGAGGTGGACGTGGGCTGCATGACCTGCGGCGGTGAGGGCTGCCGGGTGTGCTCGCACAGCGGCTGGCTGGAAATCATGGGCTGCGGCATGGTCCATCCCAAGGTGCTGGAGCACGGCGGCGTGGACGCCACCCGCTACAGCGGCTTCGCCTTCGGCATGGGCGTGGAGCGCCTCGCCATGCTGCGCTACGGCGTCAACGATCTGCGTCTGTTCTTCGAAAACGACGCGCGCTTTTTGTCGCAATTCGCCTAGGGGATTATAAAGAATGCGTTTCAATGAAGCCTGGTTGCGGGAATGGGTCAACCCGGACATCGATAGCGACACCCTGGCCCACCAACTGACCATGGCCGGCCTGGAAGTGGACGCCGTGGAGCCGGCGGCACCGCCGTTCACCGGTGTGGTGGTGGGGCAGATCGTCAGCTGCCAGCCGCACCCGGACGCCGACAAGCTGCGCGTCTGTGAAGTGAGTGACGGCGAGAGCACCTTCCCGGTGGTGTGCGGCGCCCCCAACGCCCGCGAAGGCCTGAAGGCGCCGTTCGCCCGGGTCGGCGCCCTGCTGCCCGGCGACTTGAAGATCAAGAAAGCCAAGCTGCGCGGCGAGCCCTCCGAGGGCATGCTGTGCGGCGGCTCCGAGCTGGGCCTGGAGGACCGCATCGACGGCCTGCTGGAATTGCCGGACGACGCCCCGCTGGGCACCGACATCCGTGACTACCTGTCCCTGAACGACACCGTCATCGAAGTGGACCTGACCCCCAACCGGGCCGACTGCCTGAGCCTGCGCGGCATCGCCCGGGAAGTGGGCGTGCTCAACCGCACCCCGCTCAACGAGCCCGCCATCGAGCCGGTGCCCGCCACCCTGGACGACCGCTTCCCGGTGACCCTGGACGACAGCGACGGCTGCCCGCGTTACCTGGGCCGGGTGATCCGCGGCATCAACGCCGCCGCCGAGACGCCGCTGTGGATGGTGGAGCGCCTGCGCCGCGCCGGCGTGCGCGCCATCGACCCGATCGTCGACGTGACCAACTATGTGCTGCTGGAACTGGGCCAGCCGCTGCACGCCTTTGACCTGGCCAAACTGACCGGCGGCATTCGCGTGCGCCGGGCCAAGGCCGGCGAGACCCTGCAAAGCCTGGACGACCAGACCCTGGAGCTGAACGACGACACCCTGCTGATCGCCGACGACAACGGCCCCCTGGCCCTGGCCGGTATCATGGGCGGCCGCCCCAGCGCGGTGTCCGAAGAGACCCGCGACCTGTTCCTGGAGTGCGCCTTCTTCAGCCCGCTGGCGATCGCCGGCCGGGCGCGCCGCTACGGCCTGCACACCGACGCCTCGCACCGCTATGAGCGCGGCGTCGATCCGGCGCTGCAGCAGCGCGCCCTGGAGCGCGCCACCGCGCTGATCCTGGAGATCGCCGGCGGCGAAGCCGGCCCGCTGGACGAAACCCTGGCCGAGGACAAGCTGCCCGAACCCGCCACCATCGAGCTGAGCGCCGAGCGCGTGGCCCGCCTGCTGGGCGCGCCCCTGGACGAGGCTAACATCGTCGACATTCTCGAGCGCCTGGGCATGACGGTCACCGAAACCGGCGCCGGCCAGTGGTCGGTGCGCGCCCCCAGCTGGCGCTTCGACATGGCGATCCAGGAAGACCTGATCGAGGAACTGGCCCGCGTGCACGGCTACGAGAATCTGCCCAGCCGCGTGCCCGCCGGCACCCCCGCCGGCGACCCCGCTCCGGAAAAAGAGCTGCCGCTGCGCCGCCTGGGCGACACCCTGCGCGACCGGGGCTATATGGAAGCCATCACCTACAGCTTCGTGGCCCCGGAGCTGCAGGCCAAGGTGGACCCGGACCACGCGCCGCTGGCGTTGCTCAACCCGATCTCCGCCGACCTGGGCGTGATGCGCACCGGCCTGATGGCGGGCCTGCTGAGCGCCGCCGAGCGCAACGTCAACCGCCAGTGCAGCCGTCTGCGCCTGTTCGAGACCGGCCTGCGTTTCGTGCCCGGCCCCGACGGCCTGGCCCAGGAACCGATGGTCGCCGGCCTGCTCTACGGCAGCGCCCAGCCCGCCCACTGGGAGGGCAAGCCGCGCCCGGTGGACTTCTACGACCTGAAAGGGGACGTGGAAGCGCTGCTGGCCCTGTCACAACCGGACGCCTTCGCGTTCCGGCCGGGCCGCCACCCGGCGCTGCACCCCGGCCAGTGTGCCGAAGTCACCCGGGACGGCCGCACCGTGGGCCACCTGGGTCGTCTGCACCCGCGCCTGGCGGCGCAGCTGGATCTGCCCAAGGGCCTCTACCTGTTCGAACTGGCCCTGGAACCCCTGCGTCTCGGCCGCCTGCCGCACTTCGAGCCGGTCTCCGACCAGCCCCGCGTGCAGCGCGACCTGGCCTTCGTGGTCGACGCCGACGTGCCGGCCGGCGACATGGTCGCCGCCGCCCACCAGGCCTGCGACGACCGCCTGCGTCAGGTGCATATCTTCGACCTCTACCAGGGCGACAACATCGAGGCCGGACGCAAAAGCCTGGCGCTGACCTTGACCTTCCAGGATCCTTCGCGCACTCTTAAGGACGCCCAGGTCAACGACCTGGTGGAAGCGGTAGTATCTCAGTTAAAACAACAGTTTAAGGCGACCCTCAGGGACTGAAGAAGGGCCTGGATTGAGGCATTTCCAATGGCGTTGACCAAAGCAGATATGGCCGACCGGCTGTTCGAGGAGCTCGGTCTCAACAAGCGCGAAGCCAAGGAACTGGTGGAGATGTTCTTCGAGCAGATTCGAGACTCACTGGCCGACAACCGGCCGGTGAAGCTCTCCGGATTCGGCAACTTCGACCTGCGCGATAAAAGCGAGCGCCCCGGCCGGAACCCGAAAACCGGGGAAGAGATCCCGATCTCCGCGCGCCGCGTGGTCACCTTCCGTCCCGGGCAAAAACTGAAACAGCGGGTGGAAGACTATGCTCGAACCCAGTCATAACGACGAACTGCCGGCGATCCCCGGCAAGCGCTACTTCACCATCGGTGAGGTCAGCGAGCTGTGCGACGTCAAACCGCACGTGCTGCGCTACTGGGAGCAGGAATTCCCCCAGCTCAAGCCGGTGAAGCGGCGCGGCAACCGCCGCTACTACCAGCGCCAGGACGTGCTCACCATCCGCCAGATCCGCAGCCTGCTCTACGAGCAGGGCTTCACCATCGGCGGCGCCCGTCAGCAGCTCTCCGGCGACGCCAACGCCGAGCAGTCCACCCGCTACCACCAGATGATCAAGCAGATGATCGTCGAACTGGAAGACGTGCTGGACGTGCTCAACGCGGACCGCATCAACAGCGTGCGCCATCCCTGAACGCCGTCTGCTCAAAGCCTGAGCATCCGCGCCGACCGGCGCGGATTCCGGGTTCCATCCGACCGGGGAATCCGTTATGATTCCCGCCGCTTCGCCGCACTGAACCTTCCCCTGGCGGAGCCACACGATTTCGGGGCGTAGCGCAGCCTGGTAGCGCACTTGCATGGGGTGCAAGGGGTCGAAGGTTCGAATCCTTCCGTCCCGACCAATTGAAACGAAAAAGGCCAGCGGCTGAAGAGCGCTGGCCTTTTTTGTTGTCGCCGACTTTCCAACGGCGGCTCAGCACCGTTCGAAGCGCACCTCCACGTCCGACAGCGGCCCGATCAGTGGCGACGCATCCTTGGCGGCCCCGGTGAGCCAGATGTGTGCCTCCTCAATGCCGATGAACACCGGCATACGCTCATGAACCCGGTCGATCTGGGTATTGGCCCGCGTGGACAGTGGAATCACGGCGGTTTCCTCGCGGCTGGGAAAGAGAATCCCCGCCATCAGCAGCGGCTCGCCGTCGCCGATTTGGAACCGGTACTTCTGGTCCCGCAACTCGCCGGTCCATTGATACCAGCAATCGATGGGAATCAGACAACGATAGGATTCGAACGCGCCGGTGAACGTCTTGTCGATATTGACCTTCTCTCCTTTCGCGACGCTGACCACGGAAGGGCTCCCGGGGCTCCCGGGCGGGCAGATCCCCCAGGTGGCGTCGATCCGCCGGCGATCCTGGTCGAGTGTTATCACCACCTCTCCCGGGCGCACTTCCAGCCGGCTGGTGATGGTGACATCGTGGTCGGACAGTGATCGGACCAGTGTCGTAATCCGGTCGCTGTCTCGGGTGCCGTATCCGTCGCACATTGAACGCGCTCCTTGCGATAGTGCTTCCAGATTGCCAGCACGGCGCCGGCAGGTCAGCGTCCGGATTGTAAATCCAGGAAAACATGTCGATCACCGCCCTGACGGTTTCATCCATGGCGTTGGCGATCCGCGTCACTGTGGGAAGAACCAGGGAGTTCTATGCTGACGGACTCTCATCAATCGGGGTCGACAATGGATCTACGTATCTCCAAGTCGGAACAGCACTTTCGTGAAGAGGTGCGCGCCTTTCTGGATGAGGCGCTGACGTCGGAAATCCAAGAGGCGGGGCGCAAGACGACGTCGGTGTTCGCCCCGGTTAAAGAAGCGATGGCCTGGCAGCGTATTCTCCACAAAAAGGGCTGGGCGGCGCCGCACTGGCCGGAGGAATACGGCGGCACCGGCTGGAGCGTGGGTCAGCGGACGGTGTTCGCCGAGGAACTGGTGCGCGCGGAGGCGCCGCCGCTGATTCCCATGGGGCTGCAGATGTGCGGGCCTTGCCTGATCGGCTTCGGCACCGAGGAGCAGAAAGCGCATTATTTGCCGCGCATTCTTTCCGGCGAGGATATCTGGTGCCAGGGCTATTCCGAGCCCGGCGCCGGTTCCGATCTGGCGTCGCTGAAGACGTTCGCGGAGAGCGACGGCGACGACTATGTGATCAACGGCACCAAGATCTGGACCACCTACGCCCACCGCGCCAACCGCATGTTCCTGCTGGTGCGCACCCGCCGCGACGGCAAGCCCCAGGCGGGCATCACCTTCCTGCTGCTGGATATGAACACCCCGGGGATCACCGTGGAGCCCATCGTCGGCCTCGATGAAGTGCCGGAACAGTGCCAGGTGTTTTTCGACAATGTGCGGGTGCCCAAGCGCAACCGGGTGGGCGAGGAGAACGACGGCTGGACCGTGGCCAAGTACCTGCTCACGTTCGAACGCGGCGGCCAGGACTACGCGCCAGCGCTGGGCGTGCAGTTGCAGCGGCTGAAGCAGGTCGCCGCGCGGCAGACCACCGCCAGCGGCGGCAGCCTGCGCGACGATCCGGTGTGGGCGCACAAGGTGGCCGCCTGCGAAAGCGAGGTGCTGGCGCTGTCCTTTACGGAAAAACGCATCAAGTCGGCGCTGTCAGCGGGCAAGGACCCGGGGGCGCTGTCGTCGATGACCAAGATCCTCGGCACCGAGCTGCAGCAGCGCGTCACCGAGCTGGGCATCGAGACGCTGGGCAGCCAGGCGCTGGTCTGGCAGCCGCAAGCGCTGGTGCCCGGAGGAGACGAGGCGCCGCTGGGCCCGGAATACGCGCTCACCGCCATGGCGTCCTATCTCAATGCGCGGGCCTGCTCCATTTACGGCGGTTCCAACGAGGTGCAGCGGGGCATTATCGCCAAGGCGGTACTGGGCCTGTGACGGCGACGGAAGGAGATCGAGGATGAATTTTTCGCTGAGCGATGAGCAGCAAATGCTGGCCGACAGCGCGCGCCGTTTTGTGCAGGGCGGCTACCAGCCCGATAGCCTCTGGCGGCGGTTCGCCGAACTGGGCTGGCTGGCGCTGCCGTTCGACGAGGACGACGGCGGCCTGGGCGCCGGCCTGGTGGAAACCATGGTGCTGCTGGAAGAACTGGGGCGCGGCGGAGTGGTCGCCCCTTACCTGGCCACGGTGGTATTGGGTGGCGGCGTCCTGCGCCGCGCCGACGCCGCCCGCCGTGCCCGCTATCTGCCGGACCTGATGGCGGGCGACCTGCAGCTGGCATTGGCGGTGGACGAACAGGAGCGTGTGTTCGCGCCGGAAAATACCGCGCTGCAAGCCCGCGAGGAGGGCGGCGGCTTTGTGTTGAGCGGCCGCAAGATAGTGGTGCTCAACGGCGACCAGGCCGACCGCATCCTGGTGCTGGCACGCACCGGCGGCGAGCCCGGCGATCAACAGGGTCTGTCGCTGTTTCTGCTCGACCCGCACAGCCCGGGCGTGACGCTGACGCCGCACCGCCTGGTGGACGGCCACCGGGCGGCCCGGCTGGGGCTTGAGGAGGTCCGGCTGCCCGCCGACGCGTTGATCCTCGAGAAAGACGCCGCCTTCGAGCCGGTCCGCCAGGTGCTCGACGAAGCCATTCTCGCCCTGGGGGCGGAAGCCGTGGGCGCGCTCTCCGTGCTGCTGGACGACACCGTGGAATACAGCAAGACCCGCAAGCAGTTCGGCGTGCCGATCGGCAGCTTCCAGGTGTTGCAGCACCGCATGGCGGACATGTTCATGGCCCTGGAGCAGACCCGCTCGCTGCTGTTGGCCGCCACCCTGAAGACCGTGGAAGGCCACGACGACGCCCGCCAGGCGGTGCACGCGCTCAAGGCCCGCATCGGTGGCGCCGGCCGGCACATCGCTCAGGAAGCGGTGCAGCTGCACGGCGGCATGGGCATGACCGACGAGCTGGCGGTGGGGCATTACTTCAAGCGCATCACCGCCATGGACGGCCTGTTCGGCGGCGCCGACCAGCACCTGGCCGCGTTCGCCCGCGGCTGAGGGGCAAAGGCCTGTATTTCCAATCGCGAAACCGCCATCCTAAGGACCTCTGCTGCTGACCAGGGAAAAAGGTCGATTTGTTAATGGCGAAACGGTTTCCCGGCAAGCGGCTGATCTGGCTGCTGCCGCTTCTGATCGCAGCGGGCTTGTTGCTGGCCGTGCTGGTCGCCGCCCTGGCGATACGGCTGGCCGGCTGGCACTGGCAGGGCCCGGGCTGGCGCGACGGCCTGACCCTGGACGCGGTCTGGCAGCAGCGTGGCGATTGCCGGCCGATCGAGGCCCACGGCCTGCGGCTGTCGGCGCTGCGCCCGCTCACCCTGAGCGTGGATACCCTGGGCGTTCACGCCTGCCCCGACGACGCCGACCCGGCGTCGGACGGCCTCATCGAAATCCCTTCCTTACCGGCCCTGGAGGTCACCGTGTGGGCGGTGCAGTACCGCGATCTGCCGCCGGTGATGGTCAACCTCTCTCAGCGCGACGGCGCCTGGCGGGCGCGGGCCGAGTTCCGCGACAGCCGGCTCAGCGCCGAGTACCGCCGCGCCAGCGGCCGCTGGCGGCTGGACGGCACCCTGCAAGGTGGCCATCTGGACCAGCGCCTGGCCGGCGAGGTGCGGGTCCAGGGCGACGGCCTGTGGTTGCCCGGGGACTGGACCGACCCGGAACACTTCACCGGCGAGCTGGTGCTGCTGGGCCGGGACCTGGGTCTGGAAACCCCGGGGCCACGCGGCAACGTCACCGCGCGCGGCCAGTGGCGGGGCGANGCCTGGCGGCTGCGCGCCGGCCTGGACGAGCCCCTGGCGGTGGGCGCCGGCTGGGTGGTGAGCCCCGGCGAGGACCTGCAGGCCCGTGGCGAAGGCGCGGCGCTGGTGCGGGCGGACGGCCGCCTGGTGGCCAACGGCCCTCAGGGGCGGGCGGCCCTGTCGTTGAGCAGCAACGCGGCGCGGCTGGGCGAAGGGCAGGGCAGCCTGTCGCTCAGCGAGGGCCTTGGCGGCGAGGTGGCGTTCCGTTGGCGCGACGGTGAAGTCACGGTGTCACCGTTCCAGGTCAGCGGGCTGGCCGAGGACCTGTCGGTGCGCCTGCGCGAGCCGGTCACCGCGCCGCTGGCGATGCAGGGCCAGGCCAGCCTGCCGCTGTCGCTGGTCTGGCGGGAGCTCACTCTGGAAACCACGGAAAGCGGCCTCGCCTGGCGGCCCAACGATCTTCAATGGCGCGGTGCCCTCACCGTGGACGGACGCTGGCAGGGCTACCGGGTGAGCGGCGGCTGGTCCGGCGACGCCGGCCCCACCGGGGTGCGCGGCGAGCCGGCCCGGCTGCGTCTCCAATCCACCGATCTGGACGTGACGGCGCGCTTGCCGGTGGACGGCCTGCGCCCGCCACAGTGGCCGTTCCAGGCCAGCGTGGAGGGCCGCTACCAGAGCGTGCCGGTCCGGGGCCAGCTGAGCGGCGCGCTCGACGAGGGCGTCTGGTCGGGCCGGATCCAGGCCAGCGGTGAACACTTCTACAGCCTGGTGCCGACGCTCGGCCAGGGCGGGCCGGTCACCGCCGAGGGCCGCTGGCGCTGGGGTGACAGCCTGAGCCTGCTGGCCGGTAGTCGGCTGTCCGTGGGCGGTACGGTGAGCGGTACGCGCCTGGTCAAACCGCTTACCCTGCGCGTCAGCGAGCCGCTGGTGATCGGCGAGGGCGGGCCCACCGGCGCCCTGGAAGTGCGCGCCGAAGGCCTGGTGGCGGAGCGCTGGACCCTGCCGCCGGTGACCGGCAGTGCCCGGCTCAACGGCGCCGCCTTCCAGGCGGACCTCTCGGTGGACCAGTGGGGCACCCGGCTCTCCATGCGCGGCCGCCAGGGCGGCACCGGGCTGAGCGGCACGCTGCAGGGCCGCTCGCCGCTGGTGCCGGCGATGAGCCGCGGGCTGCCGCTGACCACCCGCGCCGGCGACCTGGTGATGGACGGTCGCTGGCAGTGGCGCGACGCCTTCCAGGTCGACGGCACCCTGCGCGGCGAAGGGCTGTCACTGGATTGGGGCAGCATCCAGGCGCGTGGCCTGGACGCGGATCTGGCGCTGGACTGGCGCCAGGGGCAGGCGCCGCGCATCCGCAGCCGTGAGCCGCTGACCCTGGCCAACCTGGACGTGGGCGTGCCGGTCACCGAGGTGCGCATGGGCGTGGGCACCGATCTGCAGCAGTGGCGTTTTGAAAAAATCAGCGCGCAACTGCTGGGTGGCGAAGTGCGCGCCCCCGGATTGCGCTGGCCGTCGTCGGAGTGGCAGCCGGTGGTGCTGACCGGCATCGAGCTGAATCAGCTGGCGGCGTTGCAGAACGAGGCGGTGGTCAGTCTCACCGGCGAGGTGGGTGGCTATATTCCGCTGCGCCTGGCCGCCGACAGCGTGGCGGTGCGCGACGGCCGGCTGGCCAACGAGACACCGCTGTCGCTGGCGTTGTTGCCGGCGGCGGGCACCCAGGCGATGGCGGAATCCAACCGGGCGGTATCGATCGCTCTGGAGGCGCTCAACCCGCTGCGCGTGGAGCGTTTCAGCGCGCAAGTGGACATGGCCGACGACGGCTGGCTGGACGCCGCCGTGCACATTCGCGGCACCAATCCGCAACGAAACGGGCTGCCGGTGGTCTTTAATTACACCCACAAGGAAAATGTGCTAGAGCTATTACGCAGTTTACGCATCGGTGAACGAATCACCGACAGAGTGATGACGGAGACCAGACCATGACAGACCGGATCAACGGACACCGGAGCGCGGGCCTGCTGGCCCTGGCGCTGATGGTGCCTCTGGCCGTTGCCTGCACGCCGCGGGTGGCGCTGGAAGCCCCCAAGGAGCCGATCACGATCAACCTCAACGTTAAGATCGATCATGAAATCCGTCTTAAGGTCGAGAAGGATATTGACGACCTGTTCAGTGAAGACAGCGAGTTGTTCTAGGGTAGGGATCAGGAGATAAACATGACATTCATTCGACACCTGCTGTTCGCGGTCACCCTGGTTTTCGCCGGCGCGGCGTTTGCCCTGGACCTGGACAGCGCGAAAAGCCAGGGCCTGGTGGGCGAGCAGCCGAACGGCTACCTGGGCGTGGTCAAGGCCACTTCGGAAGCGGTGGAGCTGGTCTCCGACGTGAACGAAAAACGCCGTGAGGCGTATCAGCGCATCGCCCGGGAAAACGGTATCAGCCTGGAGCAGGTCGCCAATCTGGCCGGCCAGAAAGCGATCGAGAAAACCCCATCCGGCGAATATGTGAAGACCCCCACCGGGCAGTGGGTGACCAAATAGAAGGTTTCCCAAAGCAGGCACCCGGTTAACACGGTTGAACGCCTTGTAACACCGGGAAACAGGATTGTAATAACGGCGTAAAATCCGCACGGATTTTCGAAACTGTTTACGTTTGCCCATCCCCAAGCGTGCCTTTGCGGCTCAGAATCGCTGATGTTCAGCACTGATTCGCAAAGGAGCTTGCCATGAAGAAGTCAATGATGACCGCGGTGCTTGCGTCACCGCTTCTGTTCTCCCCCGCGTTCGCCGATGAAAACGTACCAGACACCTATGGGTACGTTGGCGGGCACGTCAGCCAGTATTTTTTCTACGATAACGAAGTGACCGGGGACGTGGACGGTTTCGACGACTCCGAGTTCTTCGGCGGCCAGATCGGCTGGCGCTTCAGCCCGCGCTGGTCGGTGCAGGCCTGGTACGAAGAGAACGATGAGGTCGAGCACAAATACACCGATCGTGAATCCGATGTGGTCAACTACTACGCCAGCCTGCGTCACCATTTCGATGAGACCAGCCTGCTCGGTTTCGAGCCCTACATGGGTGTGAACGTGGGCACCCAGGAAATCAACGACAATGAAGAGACCATGAGCGGCGTGGAGATGGGCATCCAGCGCGCCTTCTTCAAAAACGTGCTGCTCGACCTGGGCACGCGGCACGCCTACAGCAGCGACCGGGAATTCTGGGAAGGCCAGGTCTACGCCGGCGTGAACCTGATGTTCGCGGTCAGTGGCCGCGAGTCAGACAGCGAGCCGCGCACCGCCATGGATGAACCCACCGAGGTGGTCAGCAAGGACAGCGACGGCGACGGCGTGATCGACGCCCGCGACGATTGCCCCGGCACCGCGCCGAACGCGGTGGTCGACGACCGTGGTTGTCAGGTCTACGACGTNCGTCGGGAAGAGACCNTNAAAACCATCTACTTCGAGTTNGACCAGTCCGANATCCGNGANCAGTTCAACAACGAAGTGCGCAGCGCCGCCGAGAAAGTACGCGACGGCGACGGCAACCGGATCCGCGTCGAGGGCCACACCGACAGCATCGGCACCGAGGAGTACAACCAGGGCCTGTCCGAGCGGCGCGCCAACTCGGTCCGTGATGAGCTGATCCAGGAGTACCAGGTGGAGAGCGGCGTGATCGACACCCAGGGCTACGGCGAACGCCGTCCGGTGGCGCCCAACGACACCGCCGAAGGCCGCGAGCAGAACCGCCGCGCCGACATCGTGGTGGAGAGCGAAGAGAAGGAAGCGCAATTCAAGGAGTGATTCAGCTGCCTTGCTCAGCGAACCCGTGGGGCGGCTTTTGCCGCCCCTTTTTTGTGGGTTAACGGTTCAGTTTTTGCCATAGGCCCGAGGCGCGCCAAGTGCGCCGTCTAACGGCGTCGGCAAGCACGGTGGGGGGGCCGTATTCGATCAGCGTGAAAGCCTGCTTGGCGCGGGTCACGGCGGTGTAGATCAGCTCCCGGGTCAGCAACGGATGGGGATGGTCCGGCAGCACCAGCAGAGTGTGGCCGAACTCCGAGCCCTGGGCCTTGTGCACGGTCATGGCGTAGACGGTGTCGGCGCTGTCCAGGCGGCTCGGCAGCACCCACTTGATGCGCCCGTCAGGCAGCTGGAACGCCACCCGCAGGCCGTCCGGGTGGGGCAATGTCAGGCCCACGTCGCCGTTCATCAGGCCCAGTTGGTAGTCGTTGCGGGTCATCATCACCGGCCGGCCCGGATACCAGTCGTGGTCCCCGGCCAGACCTTCGCGGCGCAGGCGCTCGGTGATCGACCGGTTCAGCGCGTCCACGCCGAAGGGGCCGCTGCGCAGGCCGCTGAGCAGCTGCTGACCGGTGAGCTGACGCAGCCGTTGCGCGGCCCAGCTGTCGGGCTGGCCGTCAGCCGGCGGCGTGGCGACGTCGGCGAACAGGGCGCGCAGGCCGGGGTGCTGGCCGTCGCCGTCCAGCAGCAGGTCGGTGAGCGCGTCAGTTTCTTCACCGAGGGACAGGCCGCGCAGGCCGGGCCGCTGCTGCTGGAACACCCGCGCCACCGCCGCCGGGTCGCCACCGTTCACCGCCAACGCCAGCTCACCGATGCCCGGCGTGTCCTTGAATCGCCAGTTGGTGCGCAGCATGGCGGTCTGCTGGGCGAGGGCGGCGCCGTCGCCGGCCCAGGGGCTGACGTCGGCGCCGCAGGCCTGGCGCAGGTAGGTCACCGTGTCCGGGGTGTACAGGCCCTGGTCGGCGTCGCGGCACAGGTCGCCCATCACCGCGCCGGCTTCCACGCTGGCCAGCTGGTCCTTGTCGCCGAGCAGAATCAGCCGGGTATGTTGATCCAGCGCGTCCAGCAGGCTGGCCATCATGTCCATGTCGATCATGCTGGCTTCGTCCACCACCACCAGGTCCGCGTGCAGCGGGTTGTCGCGGTGGTGCCGGAAGTGGCGGCTGTCCGGGCGGGTGCCGAGCAGCCGGTGCAACGTGGTCACCTCGGTGGGGATGGCGTCGCGCACCGCCGCGTCCACCGGCAGCTTTTGCAGCTGCTCGCCGATCGATTCGGTGAGCCGCGCCGCCGCTTTGCCGGTGGGCGCCGCCAGCCGCATGCGCAGGCGCCGGCCGTCCGCCATGGCCAGGCTCTGCAGCACGCCCAGCAGGCGCACCACGGTGGTGGTTTTGCCGGTGCCCGGGCCGCCGGTGATGATGCCGATGCCGCCACGCACCGCCAGCGCGCAGGCCACCTGCTGCCAGTCGGTGTGCGCCCCGTCGCCGCCGGGGAACAGCCTGGCCAGGGCCTCGCGCAGGGGGTCCACCGGCACCGGTTCGCCGCCCGCCAGGCGCGCCTCGATGGCCTCGGCCACCGCCTGCTCCCGGGACCAGTTGCGGCGCAAATAAAGCCGGCCGCCGTCCAGCACCAGGGGGGTGCCACCGTTCTCGCTGACCAGCGCACTCTGTTGTAAGTGCCGAAGCCAGTCGTCCACGCCGCCGGGCAACAGGGCGGTGAGCGCCGGCGGCGGATTGCTGCCCCACAGCTGGGTGGGCAACTCGCGGTTGTTCAGGTCCAGGCACAGGTGGCCGCTGGCCTGCTGGTTGCTGGTGAAGGCGGCGAGCAGCAGGACTTCGTTGCCGGCCTCGGGGCATTGCTGCTGCAGGAAGCGGGCCACCGCCACGTCCAGGTCGCGGAGCAGGCCCTGGTCGCGCAGCTGCGCCAGCGCGTCCTGCCAGTCGAGCGTGGCGAACAGATCAGTTTGCATGGGCGCCTCCGAACTGCGCATCCAGCGCTTCAATCAGGGCGGTATCCGGCCGGTCGAACACGGTGCCCGCCGCCGGGCCCCGCAGGCCGCGCAGGAACACATAGACGGCGCCGCCCAGGTGCTGCTCCGGGTCGTAGCCGTCGCCGAGGCGGCTGCGCAGCAGGCGGTGCAGGGCGAGCAGATAGAGCACGTACTGCACCTCGTAGCGCTTCTCCAGCACCGCGTCGGTCATCGCGTCCCGGGTGTAGGCCTGGTCGTCGGCGCCCAGCCAGTTGGATTTGTAGTCCAGCACGTAGTATTTGCCGTCGTGCTCGAACACCAGATCGATAAAGCCTTTCAGCATGCCGTTGAGGGTGTCCGCTTCCAGCCGTGGGCGTGGATGCTGCGGATGAATATGCCGGCGGATCAGGGCGTCCATCTCCGCCACCTTGACCCGGTGGGCGGGGAACACGAATTCCAGTTCCGGCACATAGGTGTTCAGCGTCGCCAGGCTGATGCGCCCCTCGGCCAGCGGCAGCTCGGCCCTGAGGGTCTGTTTCCACCAGTCACGGATCACGTCGCTGTGGTCGTGCCAGCCCCGGGCGCGCAGCTTTTCTTCCAGGTTGAGATCGAAGTCGGCGGGCTCGGCCAGGGTCTGAGCAAAGCGCTGGTCGGCGGCCTGCTCAAGCAGGTCGTGCAGCAGGGTGCCGGGCGCGGCGCCGCGCGGGAAGGCGTGGATGCTGTCCGGCCGTGGCGGCTGGTCCACGTCCGCCGGGTCGCTGTCCTCGTTGTGCTGTTCCGCCAGTTGATCGCCGCGCGGATCCGCCGGGGCCAGGGTTTCCTGAACCTGTTTCAGCGCGCTGTAGCTGGCGATCCACCAGGGCTCCCGCTGCCGGGCCGGAAGCCGCAGCTCGTCGCTGAGCGTCATGGCCTGTTCCGTGGGCCGGTAGACCTCCAGGTCGCTGTCCGGCGGGGCCATCACGGTGATGGCGTCGCAGGCCAGCGGTGCCAGCGCCGCCATCAGGCCGTCGTTGGCGACGCCGCGGCCGAACAGCAGACGCCCCACGGCGCTGCGTTCCAGCTGGTTCTGTTTGCCGCGCCCCTTGATGTAGGGCGCCAGGCCCAGGGTGCAGACGTGGCGGGCGCGGGTCAGCGCCACATAGAGCAGGCGCATGTCCTCGGCCAGCCGCTCGTGGTCGGCCTTGTGCTCGACGCTGTCGTCCGGCTCCAGGGACACATTGAGGTGGTCGTTCTCGTGGTAGCGCAGCGGCGGCTTGTTCTTGTCCGCCGGGCGGAAGCCGCAGATAAAGGGCAGGTACACCAGCGGGTATTCCAGGCCCTTGGACTTGTGGATGGTGATCACCTTGACCCGGTCGTCGTCGCTTTCCAGGCGCAGGATGCTCTCCTTGCTGCCGGAGCGCTGCTCTTCCACGGCGCTTTCCACCGCGTCTTCCAGATAGCGGATCAGCGACTGCTCGCCGTCCAGGCGGGTGGCGGCCTGCTGCAGCAGCTCGGCCAGGTGCAGCAGGTTGGTCAGGGCGCGCTCGCCGTCCAGGCTCTGGNTGAGCCGGGCGGGCACCTGGAANTCCATCAGCAGGCCGCGCAGCATNGGCAGCACGCCCTGGGTGCGCCACTGGTGGCGNTAGCCGTGGAACNGCTCCACGGTCTNTTCCCAGCGCACCTCGTCCTGGTTGAGCGCGTCCAGCTCCGCGTAGGCCAGGTCGAGCACCGAGCAGGCCAGGGCGCTGCGCACCCGGCTGTCGGATTCCGGCGCCGCGCAGGCGTGCAGAATCAGCAGCAGGTCGAAGGCTTCCGGCTGGGCGAACACGGANTCCTGATCGGACAAATAAACGCTGCGCACCTGNCGTTCCATCAGNGCGTCGCGCACCGCCTTGGCCTCNATGCGGTCGCGCACCAGGATNGCGATGTCGTTGGGGTGCAGCGGGGTGAANNCGTCGNCGTCGCGAAACCCGGTGACGCCCTGTTCCGCGCCGTTGAGCAGGTGGGCGATGTGGTTGGCGCAGCGGGCCGCCTGCTCTTCGCGNTACNGGCCGGCGCTGACNGGCTTTTCCCGGTCGTCCACCCANAGGNTGANGCCGGCCTTNGGNNCNCCGTCCACCAGCAGCNCTTCCTNGCGCCCCTGGGCTTTCACCGTCTCGAAGGGGATGGCGTTGTCCATCATGAAGACATCGCCGAACGCCTCCTGACTGTAGGTGAACAAATGGTTCACCGCCTCCACCATGGCCTCGGCGGAGCGGAAGTTCTTGTCCAGGGTGTAGTGGTTGCCTTCGGTGGCGCGGCGCGCTTTCAGATAGGTGAAGACATCGGCGCCCCGGAAGGCGTAGATCGCCTGCTTGGGGTCGCCGATCATAAACCAGCCGGTGCGCTTGTCAGCCGACTCCGCCTCGCGGCCCCCGTACAGCGCCGAGAAAATCCCGTACTGGGTGGGGTCGGTGTCCTGGAATTCGTCGATCAGCGCCACCGGGAACTGGTTGCGGATCACCTCGGCGAGCCGCTCGCCGTTGTCGCCGTGCAGGGCATCGTGCAGGCGGCTGAGCATGTCGTCGAAGCCGATGGTGGCGGTCTGGCGGCGCACCTTGTCCACCCGCTGATGAATCCAGGCGGCGGCGTGGGCGAGCAGATCCGTGCGCGGCAGGCAGGTGTTGGCGCGCCCTTCCATGACCGCGTCCAGGGCCTGGCAGAAAGCGAAGTCCGGTCGGTGGGCCTGGCCCGCCTTGGTGAGCTTCATGCCGTCGTGGGAAAACTTCGCCAGCGTCTCGTAGCCCTTGTCGTTCAGTCGCTCGCCGTTGGCGTAACGCTGCAGGGTCTGCAGCATGCCCGGCAGGCTGTTAGTGCGGTAGCTGTTGCCGTTGAGCCATTTGTTGTCGCGCGCGGCGCGCACCCATTCCAGGAAGTCCGGCAGTTCGGCGGCCAGCTGTTGCCGCGCCCGCTGCTCCGTGTCCGCCTGCGGGCCGGTGAGCGTGAGCCAGTGGCGCACGCTTTGCGGCAGCACGTCCGGGTCCGCTTCGCGCAGGCCCAGCAGCGGGCGGCAGGCGGCCAGCAGGGCGTCCGGGTTGCCCAGGTTGTCGCTTTGCAGGGCATTGGCGGCGCTGACCGGAAAATCGGCGATCACGGTGCGCCAGTAATCGCGGGCGGCCTGCTGCTGTTCGTCGCTGGCGTCCTCCTGCAGTTCCAGGCTGAACAGGCTGCCGGAATCGAAGGCGTGCTGCTTGAGCATGCGGTTGCAGAAGCCGTGGATGGTGTAGACGGCGGCTTCGTCCATCCATTGCGCGGCGGCCTCCAGGCGCTGGGCGCAGCGGGCGCGTTGCTCGGGTTCGCGGTAATCGTTGAGCAGCTCGGCGAGCACCGGGTCGCTGGCTTCGGCGTCAGGGTCGGCGAACAGGCGGGCGGCCTCGGCGAGGCGGTCGCGGATACGCTCGCGCAGCTCCTCGGTGGCCGCTTCGGTGAAGGTGACCACCAGGATTTCCGGCGGCAGCAACGGCCGGTGGAAGGCGTTGTTGTGGTCCTCGTCGTCGCCGTGGCCCAGCACCAGGCGCAGGTAGAGGGCGGCCAGGGTAAAGGTCTTGCCGGTGCCGGCGCTGGCCTCGATCAGCCGGGTGCCGTGCAGCGGGAAGGTGATCGGCAGCGGTCGTTCAGCGTTCATGCCGGCTCCCCCGGTTCGTGCCATTGGGCGTGCGCGTACAGCGGCGCGTAGAGCTGCCCGGTCCAGTATTCGAAGGCGCTGAGGTCGCCGTGGCGGGGTGCGAGCAGGGCGTCGAAGTCGGTCCAGGCGCGCGCCAGGGCCGGCTCTTTTTCCTGTTCGCCGGTGTGCATGAAGCCGGATTCGAACTGCTTGCGGGCCTCGTATTCGCCGTTGTCCTTCTCCTCCCCCTTGAGCCAGGCGAACGCGGTGGCGCAGGCGATGGGCAGCGGCTCACACAGGGCCTGGCGCCAGGCCTGGCCGATGCGGTCCAGGTGCTGCTGGGCGGCGTCGCGGGCCAGCGGCGGCAGGGTCAGGCGGCCGTCCTGGCCCTGAAGGTGCGTGGTCAGTGGGTGGCCGGCGGCGCAGGCGGCCAGGTGCAGGGTCCACTCCGGGGTGACCTTGTCGAAGCGGTCCTTGAGGCGGCCGGTGTGCAGCACCAGCCGCCGCGGGTCGGCGTTGCTGCCGCGCAGGTCGGTGAGCCAGTCCTCGATCAGCAGCGGCCCCGCCTGCAGGCGGATTTCCTGTTGCGCCTGCCGTTCGCCGCACTCGGCCAGCAGGGCGAAGTACTGCTCCAACGGCTGGGACAGCGGCATCAACAGGCTGTCGCGGCTGCCTTCGGTGAACGGCGCCAGGGGCAGGTCGCCGCTGCCGGCGAGCCGGTCCAGGCCGGCGGCCATGGCGGCGCCGGCCTGNTCNGGGCCGGCGCGCAGGGCCTCGCTGAGCAGNTGNTCCTGNAGCTGGAAGCGTTGCAGNCCGTCGAAGGCGAACGGCTCGGTGTCGTCCAGCACNCGGCGNTCCTGTCGGAGCCGGGCTTTCAGACGGTGCTCGAAAAAGTGCGCCACCGGCTGCTTGAGAAAGCGGCCCAGGGCGGCGCAGGTGACCGGCTCGCCGGTTTCCAGCGGCGCCAGCGGCTGTTCATTGCGCGCCNGGGGCGCGTNGCCCTGGTGCAGGGCGCGCCATTCGTTGGCGTAGGTGTGCAGCCGCTGGTCGGCGGCGTCGAAATAGTCCGGGCTGAACGGCTGCAGCGGGTGCGCCACGGTCAGGGCGTCCACCGGTTCNCCCNGGTCNNNGNGCCAGCGCTGGTTGATGTGGTCGCGCAGTTGCGCCACCAGCACCGAGGGCGGGCGTTCGCTGTTGTCGCGNACGTTGCGGCCGGTCCAGCTGATGTAGAGGCTGTCGCGGGCGCTGAGCAGGGCCTCCAGGAACAGGTAGCGGTCGTCGTCGCGNCGCGAGCGGTCGCCGGGCCGGTAGTTGCCCCATTGGCGCATCAGGTCGAAATCCATGGGCTGCTGCTGACGCGGGTAGTCGCCGTCCTTCATGCCCAGCAGGCACACATGGCGGAACGGNATNGCGCGCATCGGCATCANCGTNCAGAAGTTGATGCGCCCGGCCATGAACCGCTGCGACAGGCTTTCCGCGTTGAGGGCGTCGAGCAGCGGCCGGCGCGCCACGGTGAGCGGCAGCGGGCTGTCGAAATCCGCTTCGTCGCAGGCGGCNATCCAGTCGTTGAGGGCGTCGCGCAGGCCCGCGTCCAGGTTCTGGTCCGCTTCGTCCACGGGCAGGAACAGATCGTCGAGCAGGGCGNTGAAGCGCTCTCGCCAGTCGCGGGCGCCGCCGTCNCGGCGGCATTGGCGCCAGTGGTGTTCCAGGGTGTCGAGCAGGCGCGCCAGGCGCCCGGCCAGCTCGGCGCCCAGGCCGGCCACTTCGTCCAGCGGCTCGATGCCCATCCAGGCCGGGCCGTCGCCGAGCAGGTAGCCGGCCAGCATGCGTTTCAGGCCGAACGCCCAGCTGTTCTGCTCGAAGCCGGGCACGTCCAGGGTCTGCCGCTGCTCGCTNTTNAACCCCCAGCGGATGCGCGCCTGGTCGATCCAGCGGGCCAGCTGCGGCAGGTCGCTCTCGTCGATGCCGAAGCGCTCGCGCACCGCCGGNACGTCCAGCAGGTCGAGGATNTCGGTGGCGGTGAAGCGCCACTGCGGCAGATGCAGCAGCGACTCNANCGCCTGGGCCAGCGGCGAGGCGGCGCCGGCNCTGCGGTCGCTGAGCGTGTAGGGCAGGTAGCGCGCGTCGCCCGGATCCAGGCGGCCGAACACGGCGTCGATGTGCGGGGCATAGGCTTCGATGTCCGGCACCATGACGATCACGTCGCGGGGCTGCAGGTCCGGGTCGGCGCTGAAGCGGTCGAGCAGCTCGTCCTGCAGAATCTCCACCTCCCGCTGGGCGCTGTGGCCGATGCGGAAGCGTAGCGAGCCGTCAGCGTGAGAAGAGCCGTCGGCTTGCAGCGGTGGCCGCTGATCTGGCGACGGCAACGGCTCCAGGTCGAGAATGTCCTGCTGCAGCCGTTGCAGCAGGGTGCGCGGTTCCAGGTTCTCGAACAGATCGATCTGATTCTGAAAGGCGCTGCGGTAGCTGTCCGGGTCGTCGTGGTCGTAAAGCAGGCCGATAAAATCGCGGCCCTGCTTGCCCCAGGCGGCGAGCAGCGGATTGATTGGGTTGTCCGGCAACGCGGTCAGGTGACGTTTGCGGTTGTCCAGCTGACGGCGCAGCAGCTGTTTGTCCTCGACGATATCCGCCCAATAATGCTGACAGGGGTTCTGCACCAGCATCAGGATCTGGCAGTGGCGGCTGAGCGCCGCCAGGGCTTCCAGCGCCTGCTGGGGCAGGGCGCTGATGCCGAAAATAATCAGCCGGCGCGGCAGGCCCGCCGGCGGCGTGTCCTGTTGCAGAGTGTCCTGTTGAAGGGTGTCGACGAAGGCCCGGTGAATGGCGCTGCGGCTGAGCCCCTGTTTGTCCTGATCCATGTCCGNGAGCAGGGCGCGCCACAAATGNGCCTGCCACAGCTGGCTGGCGGGGAAGTCGTCGAAGCGGTCCCGGTCCTCGGCCCGGCGCAGCCGGTCGTCGCCCCGTTCCCAGTCCGCCAGCCAGTCGGCCCGGTAGACCTGGTAGGCGTCGAACAGATCCGCCAGCCGCTCCGCCAGCTGGTGGCGTTTGCGGCCGTCCACGTCGTCGGCCAGGAAGTGGCGCAGCGGACCGAAATGGGGGGCGTCGAGCAGGGTGGGCAGCAGCCGGTACAGGCGCCACAGCAGCCGCGACTTGTCGAACGGCGAGGTGCGCGGCACCCGGTCTTCACCGAGCGCGGTGCGGTAGGCGCTCCACAGAAAGCGGGCGGGCATCTGGAACTGGAAGCCGGCGCTGATGCCCAGCGCCCCGGCCAGCTGCAGTTTCAGCCACTGGGCCATGCCGTTGGACTGGACCAGGAAGATCTCCTCGTCCAGCGGCGCCAGCGGGTGTTGCCGCAGCCAGTCTGCCACCAGCTCGGTGAGCGTCTCCAGCCGGTTGCCGTGCAACACCATGAAACCGTTGTGCATCGCCGCCTTCCCCTGAGCATCCCGTATCGACGGCCCGGGCGGGCCGCCCGCCAAGCCTAAGCGACTCACCCGCAAAGAAAAAGTGCCGGCTGCCGGGGCGGTTACATAACGCTCAGCCACCACTGCGGCGGNGTCGCCGCGGGCGCCGGCAGCGGCGGTGCGTCGGCGCTGAAAAAGACCGGATACAGCAGCGCCAGCAGCAGCACCGCCATCGCCCTGCGCATGCTGACCCGGCCGGGGGACACCGTGGCCATTGAGTCGCCCACCTACTACGGCCTGCTGCAGGTGATCGAATCCCTCGGCCTCAAGGCCCTGGAGATCCCCACCGACCCGATCCAGGGCCTGTCCCTGGAGGCGCTCACGCTGGCGTTGGAGCGCTGGCCGGTGGCCGCCTGCGTGATGGTGCCCAACTTCTCGAATCCGCTGGGCACGCGCATGCCGGACAGCCGCAAACAGGCGCTGCTGCGTCTGCTGACGGACCACGACGTACCGCTGGTGGAGGATGACATCTACGGTGACCTGCCGCTCAGCGGCACGCGTCCGCTGCCGATCAAGGCCTGGGACCGGGACGGTCTGGTGTACTACTGCTCGTCGTGCTCGAAGACCTTGTCGGCGGGGATGCGCGTGGGCTGGCTGGTGCCCGGGCGGGATTTTCAACGGGCGCAGTATCTGCAGTTCATCAATACGGTGTCGGTGGCCACGCCGTCACAACTGGCGCTGGCGCATTTCCTGGAAAAGGGTCACTACGACCGTTATCTGCGGCGGGTGAGAAGCCTGCACGCCAAGGCGGTGGCGCGCATGACCGACCGGGTCACCGAACTGTTTCCCACGGAGACCCGGGTCAGCCGGCCCGAGGGCGGTTTCGTGCTGTGGCTGGAACTGCCCGGCCGGGTGAACACCACCGAGCTGGCGGAGCGGGCCCTGGACGCGGGTGTGAACTTCGCGCCGGGGGCGCTGTTCTCCGCCTCCGGCAAGTTCGATCACTGTTTGCGCCTGAATTGCGCGGTGCGCTGGGACAGTCGGGTGGAGCGGGCGCTGGCGCGGCTGGCCGCGCTGCTTTGAACGCCGACCGGCCGCTGCCGCGCCTGACGGGCCGCGTTCCTAGTCTTCCATCGCCGCCAGCTCGTCATCGAAGAAGAACTTGTCTTCGCCGAACGCCGGCTCCAGGTGGTTGAGCCAGGTGGCGTCCTCGTTGTACTTGGCGAAGAACGGGCGCTGTACCCAGTCCGGGTTGCGGCCCTGGATCAGGCGCAGCACGAACACCTTCTCGCCGGCGACTTCGGTGACGCCCTGGATTTCCACCTTGCCCGGGTGGCTGGACATGCTCGGGCCACGGGCGGTGCGCGCCAGGCCGGAGACCTGCTTCATGGCGTCGCGGTAGATATTCCAGGCGCGGGCCAGCGGCACTTCGAAGTAGCGGCGCGCGCCGGTGTCCCGTTCCACGAACATGTAGTAGGGGACGATGCCCAGCTCCACCTGGGTCTGCCACAGGCGCGCCCAGTCGTCGGCGTTGTCGTTGATGTGCGCGAGCAGCGGGCCCTGGGCGCGGATCTGGGCGCCGGTTTCGCGTACCCGGGCGATCGCTTCCCGGGCGATGGCCGGCTCCAGCTCGCGCCAGTGGTTGTAGTGGGCCATCAGCGCCAGGTGCTTGCCGGCGGCCTGCACTTCACGGAACAGGTCGAGCAGGTCGTCGGCGTCCTTGTCGGAGATCACCCGCTGGGGCCAGAAGGTGAGCGCCTTGGAGCCGATGCGGATGGTGCGGATCTGCTCCAGTTCCAGCAGCGGTTCGATGTGGGCGCGCAGGTTCTTGGTCTTCATTACCAGTGGATCGCCGCCGGTGATCAGGATGTCGGTGATCTCCGGGTGCGCCTGCACGTAGCGCTTCAGCTGGCCGGCTTCCTTGGTGGCGATCTTGAGATCGTTGTCGCCGATGAACTGCGCCCAGCGGAAACAGAAGGTGCAGTAGCTGTGGCACACCTGGCCCTGGCTGGGGAAAAACAGCACGGTCTCGTTGTACTTGTGCTGAATGCCGTCGATCTTTTCGCCGTCCACTTCCGGAATGTTGTGTTCCATTTGCCCGGCGGGGTGCGGGTTAAGGGCCTCGCGGACCTCGGCCACGGCGGTGTCGATCTCCGCCTTGTCGCCGCCGCGCATGGCGTCGGCTACCTTGTCGAAGTGTTCCGGCGCCAGCATGCCTTTCTGCGGGAAGGTGAGCTGGTAGATCGGGTCGTCGGGCACCTTGTCCCAGTCGATCAGTTCCTCGATCACGTATTCGTTGACGCGGAACGGCAGCACGTTGGCCACCACGCGCATGGCGAAACGGGCATCATCATCGAGACGCTGCAATTGTTCGATTTTGTCCAACTGGCGTGCGGTGAACACCTTGAAGCGGCGCGGCTCCTGGGTGGCCGGCTCCTGATGTTCACGCAGCGGAATAACCGTATTGGCTTCTGACATGGTTTTCGCTCCTGATCATGCGCCGACGGCGACAAGGGGCGCGCCGGTACACTGGCCGCTTCAACCAGCGTGGTTCATGTTATATCTGTCTGCATCGGGGGCTGACCCCATGGCCTTTTGGGCCGGATAGTACCCCTGCGGACCAAAATGGCCGGGGGCGGCGCGTCGTTAACGCGGCGGGTGTAAAGCGGCGCTATGGTATGCGTTTGCGCTGCTGAGCGCAAAACGTCGCCGCCGGGGGGCGGCGACCCTGCTGTATGCTGGGCCGTCTCCGGCCCCGGGAATCAACTACGAGGGATACAATATGCAGGAATGGGTCGCCGGCGCGGCGTCGCTCGTGGAGTGGCTGATCGCCTGGCTACAGGTGTTCTGGCCCGCCATCGTCGCCACCGCCGGCGTGGTCGCGGCGGTCTGGGTGACGCTGCATGTGGCGCAGCACAAACGGGATGCCCGCGCCGCCGCGGCCTGGACCGGCCTGGTATGGCTGGTGCCGCTGGTCGGCGCCCTGCTGTATCTGCTGTTGGGGGTGAACCGCATACAGCGGCGCGCCCGCCAGCTCACCGGCGGCGGCGCCATTGATGCCGCCCTGAGCGCCGGCCGGGATCAGGGCACGCCGCTGCAATCCGACCGCCTGCGGGTGCTGGCGCGGCTGGTGGGGCGTCTCACCGGCCTGCCGCTTACCGGCGGTAACCGGGTCACGCTGCTGGAGGCCGGGCCGGCGCTGGCGGCGATGATCCAGGCGGTGGACCAGGCCCGTGACAGTGTGTTGCTGGCCACCTATATCTTCGGCAACGACGCCGCCGGCAAGCCGCTGGCGGAGGCCCTGGAGCGGGCGGTGGCGCGCGGCGTGACCGTGCGGGTGCTGGTGGACGGCGTCGGCGCGCTCTATTCGCTGCCGCCGATCACCCTGCGCCTGCGCCGCCGGGGCGTGCGCGTGGAGCGCTTTCTGCACTCCATCGCCCCCTGGCGAATGCCTTACCTGAACCTGCGCAACCACCGCAAACTGATGGTGGTGGACCGCTGCATCGGCTTCACCGGCGGTATGAACATCCGCGCCGGCTACCTGCGCGAGCCGGCGCACATGCAGGACCTGCACGCCCGGGTGGAGGGGCCCGCAGTGGTGCATCTGCTGCGCAGCTTCGTCGCCGACTGGGCCTTTACCTGCGGCGAGACTCTGGATGACAACTACCTGGGCGCCCTGGAAGCGGGCGACACCCTGGCGCGCGGCATCAATGCCGGCCCGGACGCGGATTTCGACAAACGCCGGCTGACATTGCTGGCGGCGATCGGCGCCGCCGAGCACGAAGTGCGCATCGTCACGCCGTATTTCGTGCCCGACCAGACCCTGCTGGCGAGCCTGCAGCTGGCGTTGCTGAAAGGGGTGCGGGTGAACATCGTGGTGCCGCAAAAGAACAACCTGCGGCTGGTGCAGTGGGCCAGCCTGCACGCGCTTCGCTGGCTGGTGCGCGAAGGCGCGGAGCTGCATTTCTCGGCGCCGCCGTTCGATCACACCAAGCTGATGACGGTGGACGGCCACTGGGTGCTGCTGGGCTCGGGCAACTGGGACGCGCGCAGCCTTCGCCTTAACTTCGAATTCGATATGGAATGTTATGATGACCCCCTGGCGGAGCAGGCCAACGATTTGATCGACCGCCGCCTGCGCGGCGCGCGCCGGGTCGGCGAAGCGGAGTTCCGTGCCATGGGCCGCTGGCGCCACGTGCGCAATGCGCTGGCGCACCTGTTCGAGCCCTATCTATAACCCTTTTCTGGCAGTGAGGATGTTGCATGCGTTTGCCCCGCGACCCGGAGCTTCCGGCCGGTTTGAAAACCCTGTCCCGATTGCAGTTCATCCACGGCTTCGTGGTGGTGGCGGTGGCCACGGCGATCTGGCTGCCGTCGCCGACGGTGGCGCAATCCTGGGTGACGCTGGTGGCGTTGCTGGCGGCACTGCATCTGTTGCTGCAGGTGGGGCTCTATACGGGGTCGGCGCTGGCGCGGGAGGATGCCGGCCTGGTACCGATGGCGGCGTTGCTGCTGGTGGCCGCCTGTGCCACGCCGTTTCTGCCGGCCTGGGCGTCCACGCCGCTGATGGCGGTGGCGGTGATGCTGCTGTTTCTGATGGAGAAGGTGGCGGCGGTCCGCGAACACTGGCCCCAGGCCTGGCTACGCGGGCGCAAACAGCATATGCAGTTTCTGATGGTGTCGCTGGGCAGTGTGGGTTTCTGGCTGATCAGCCAGGACAATCAGGCGCTGATAAAGGCGGCGACCGGCGGATAGCGCCGGCCGCCGTGGCGCTACTTCTTGACCGGTGAGCCCGGGCCCAACAGCGCCCATATCACCAGGCCGATCACCGGCAATACCAATACCAGGATCACCCACAGAATCTTCTCGCCGGTGGAGGCGCCGGACTGAACGATCTTGATGATCGCCAGAATATCCAGCACCAGAATGATTAAGCCGAGTATCTTGCTCATGTGCCCGCTCCCTAGGTTCATCGAATGGATACTCCGACGCTAACCACACTCGCCGCCCCGGTAAACCAAACGAAGGTAAAAGCCCGTAAACCCACGCACTGGCATCACGCGCTAAGATCACTACAATACGGCCATCCCGCTCCGGTAGCTCAGTTGGATAGAGCAAGCGCCTCCTAAGCGCTAGGTCGCAGGTTCGACTCCTGCTCGGGGCGCCAGTCGAACACGCCAACGCTCTCCGTTGGTGTAGCTCAGTTGGGTGAACGCGGGGGTTTCCGGCGTATACGCCGGCCGCGTTCACGCCTCGCGGATACCGCCGCGAGGCCGGGGCCCGGAGGGCGAGCAAGCGCCTCCTAAGCGCTAGGTCGCAGGTTCGACTCCTGCTCGGGGCGCCATTTTCCCTGGTTATTCAGATAAACCCTCGCCGGATTCCCCTGTTTGACGTAACGTTTCCCTTTAACGTGCATCCATGGGCGTATTGGAAGTAGAGGAGCGCACCATGAAGGACACCCGAGGGCTTTTGCTCCGCAGTGGTACCGACTTCCCGGCGCTGCGCCGGCGCCACACCAGCATTCTGCAGGTCAATCTCGGCTATCTGTGCAATATGAGCTGCGTGCACTGCCACGTGAACGCGGGCCCGACGCGCACCGAAATGATGCAGCGCGAGACCATTGAGCAGATCATCCAGGTGCTGGACCGGGGCCGCGTGGAGGTGCTGGACCTGACCGGCGGCGCCCCGGAAATGAACCCGCATTTCCGCGATCTGGTGCGCGCCGCCCGGGCCCGCGGCGTCACCGTGATCGACCGTTGCAACCTGACCATCCTGCTGGAGGACGGCTATCAGGATCTGCCGGAATTCCTGGCGGAGCAGGGTGTGCAGATCGTGGCGTCGCTGCCCTGTTACCTGGAAGAGAACGTCAACGAGCAGCGCGGCAAGGGCGTCTACAGCAGCAGCATCGAGGCGATCCGGCGCCTGAACGCGGTCGGCTATGGCGACCCGGCACTGCCCCTGGACCTGGTCTACAACCCGGTGGGCGCCCATCTGCCGCCGCCGCAGGCGGCCCTGGAGGCGGACTACCACCGCGAGCTGGACCAGCGCTTCGGCGTGCGCTTCAACCGCCTGCTGACCATCACCAATATGCCCATCAGCCGTTTCGGGGCGGTGCTGCTGGCGCATAACCAGTTCAACGATTACATGCAGTTGTTGCGCGACAACTACAATCGCGACAATCTTGAAGCCGTGATGTGCCGGAATACCCTGAGCGTGGATTATCAGGGTTACCTGTACGATTGTGACTTCAACCAGATGCTGGATATGCCCCAGGGGCACCATGATCGGCGCCCCCACGTCAGCGAGCTGCTCGACGCCGACAAGGAGGGCGAGCCGGTGTACGTGGCCGATCATTGCTTCGGGTGCACCGCGGGGTCCGGCAGTAGCTGTGGAGGCGCTTTGGGATGAACCTGAGTGTGGTAATTCCGGTGCTCGACGAGGCGAAATGTCTGGGGCCGTTCCTGGAGATGCTTCGTGAACGCCTGGGCGAGGGCGATCAGATCATCGTGGTGGATGGCGGCAGCAGCGACAACAGCGCGCTGATCGCCCGTGAGCACGCCGACCTGGTGCTGCACTGCGACCGTGGCCGGGCCCGGCAGATGAACCTGGGCGCCGAGCGCGCCGAAGGCGACTGGCTGTGGTTCCTGCACGCCGACTGCGGCCGGGTGGTGCGCGGTCACATCCGCGCCCTGAGAGCGCTGCCCGAGGACGCCGTCTGGGGCCGCTTCGACGTGCGCCTGTCCGGCAATCACCGCCTGTTCCCGCTGATCGGCCATGCCATGAATATCCGCTCGCGCTGGACCGGCATCGCCACCGGCGACCAGGGCATCTTCGTGCGGCGCGACCAATTCCTGGAAATGGGCGGTTTCCCGATGCAGCCGCTGATGGAAGACGTGGCGCTGAGCCAGCGTCTGCGCCGCCTGGCGGCGCCCGCCTGCCTGCGGCCGCGGCTGGTGGCCGACAGCCGGCGCTGGGAGGAACACGGCGTGTGGCGCACCATGATGCTGATGTGGCAGCTGCGCTGGCGCTACTGGCGCGGCGAGGACCCGGCCCGGCTGCACCGCGACTACTACCGCCAACATTACCGTCAGCAGCACCATGGCGGCTGAGCGCGCGCCCGCCATGGATACCCTGCTGCTGGTCTTCGCCCGGGCCCCGCGCCGGGGCAGGGTGAAGACCCGCCTGGTGCCCGAACTGGGCGAGGACACCGCCCTGGATGTACACCAGCGCCTGCTCGACCGCACCCTGCGGGAGGCCGCCGCCTTTCCCGGCCGCGCCAGGCTGATGCTCGACGATCATGACGACCGGCTCGCCGCCCACGCCCGGGAAATCGGCCTGGAGGTGGGGCTGCAGCACGGCGGCGGACTCGGCGAGCGCATGAACGCGGCACTGCGGGACGGCCTGCAAGAGGCGCCACGTGTGCTGCTGGTGGGCAGCGACTGCCCGGTGCTGGACCAGACCTACCTGGCACTGGCCGTGGACGGGCTCGACAACGCCCGGGTGGTGCTGGGCGCCAGCGAGGACGGCGGCTATGTGTTGATCGGCGGCAGCGACGCTTCGGTCTGGCATGACGGACGCTTCGAAGGGGTGCGCCTGGGCACCGATTACGCCATGGCCGATACGCTGGTGGCGCTCAACGACGTGGCCCCGGTGACCGTATTGCCGCCCCTTTGGGACGTGGATATCCCCGAGGACGTGACCCGCGCCCGCAACCTGGGTGTGTTGCCCTGAGTCCCATTCCCGGTACTTCCGGCTTCCTGAACCCCGCGCTTCCGGCTTAGTATATTGGCCTTCCAGGTGGTCCTTTAGGCTTATCATCGGAATCCGGGCCGCCTTCAATCAAGGGAGTGAGACATGGAACAGCCACCGGTGCTCGACAGCGCCGTTATCAATGAACTTCGAGAAATCATGGGGGGCGACTTCGACACCCTGGTCGCCTCCTACATCCGCGATGGCGGTCAGCGCCTGCAAGCCCTCCACGACGCCCTCGCCGCCGGCGACGCCGAAGCCGTCCGGCAGCAGGCGCACAGCTTCAAAGGCAGCAGCGGCAATCTGGGTGCGTTGCGGGTAACGGGCATCTGCCTGGAAATCGAGCAATACGCCCGCGAGCGGGACCTGGCCGCCGCCGGCACCCTGATGGAGGCCCTGGAAAATCAGTTCCAGAAGTCCTGCGACGCCCTCGGCGCCTGTTGAGCGGGCAAAAAAAACCCCTCATCCAAAGGGGGTGGATGAGGGGGGGTTGTGAGCGCTATTGCTAGCGCCTTGGGGGGATACCATTTATCTAATCAAAAGGTTACATGTCCCACTTTGCCCATGCTGTAAAAAGCCGTGAGCGATTGTAAAACTTGGCGGCTTTGTGGCACCGCTGTGTGTCCCGGAGGCCTTAAGGCACCGGAACAGCCTGCTGAAATGCTCTGAGTTTGTAAGCAATATCTTACAAGACTGTAAGCATTTCTACCAATCTTCTGTCCTCGGATGCCGTCAATTTTTATCGGCGAATTCGCTAAGCTATTGATATACCTGGGGAAGAGCCGAAAGAGCTCATTTCTTGTCCGCAGTTTTTATATATCTTTAACCCTTGCCGGCCTCCGCGATTGCTATAGTGCCTCCCGTGCTCATGGAGAAGAGCACACGGAAAGCTAGGGACGGTGGACACGGAGGTTCTAGGTGAGCGCAATCGGGTAAGGAACACTCGACGCAAAAAGGGCGGCAGGATGCCGCCCTTTCTTATTTCAGGCTACCCGCCGATTACCACTCGCGGGCGAGCTTTTCCTTCTTGTTGGGGACACCGTCCCACTCTTCCGCATCGTCCGGGGAGTCCTTCATCTCGGTGATGTTGGGCCACTTCTCCGCCAGCTCCGCGTTGATTTCCAGGAAATCCTGCTGGTCGTCGGGCAACTCGTCTTCCGAGAAGATGGCGTTCACCGGGCATTCGGGCTCGCACAGGGCGCAGTCGATGCATTCGTCCGGGTGAATCACCAGGAAGTTGGGGCCTTCATAGAAACAGTCCACCGGACATACTTCCACGCAGTCCGTGTGTTTGCAGTTGATGCAGTTTTCACCTACTACGAACGTCATAGCCTGTCCTCGCCAGGTGTATTCTCTTTCCAGGGCCAGCACTGAATTCTATCAGATCACCGGCCCGCTTGGGGTATATCGCCAGGGGCGCCAGCCGCTCGGCGCGTGACCCTCCCTCGGGGCCGCGCTAGTCTACCCGACTGTGCCGGGCTGGCAAGCGCCGCGGGCACCGCGATTGACCGAAGTGGTCAATGCCGCGGTTTATCAGTGGTCGCTTAACTGCTTCAGGCGGTAGAGCGCCTCCAGGGCCTGGCGCGGCGTCAGATCATCCGGGTCCAGATCCCGCAGCGCTTTATCCACCTCGCTGATGGCACCGAACATGTCCGCCTGGGCGGGTGCTTCGGAGTGGGCCGCCGGCACCGGCCGCTCACCGCTTTCCAGTTCCGCCAGCTTGTCCGCCGCCTGACGGATCACGCCGGCGGGCACCCCGGCCAGCTGCGCCACCTGCAGGCCGTAGCTGCGGCTCGCCGGCCCTTCCTGTACCCGGTGCAGGAAGACGGTGCGGTTGTTGTGCTCGCTGGCGGTGAGATGGGCGTTGTAGACGCCGGGCAGATGCTCCGGCAGCTGCGTCAGCTCAAAGTAATGGGTGGCGAACAACGTGTAGGCGCGCAGATTGCGGGCCAGATGCTCCGCCGCCGCCCACGCCAGGCTGAGGCCGTCGAAGGTGCTGGTGCCACGGCCGATCTCATCCATCAACACCAGGCTTTCCGGCGTGGCGTTATTGAGGATGTTGGCCGTTTCCGACATCTCCACCATAAAGGTGGAACGGCCGCCGGCCAAATCGTCGGACGAGCCGATGCGGGTAAAGATGCGGTCGATCTTGCCGATGCGGGCGCTGGCGGCGGGCACCGCGCTGCCGATGTGGGCGAGCAGGGCGATCAGCGCGGTCTGGCGCATATAGGTGGACTTACCGCCCATGTTGGGGCCGGTGATGATCACCATACGGCGCTGATCGTCCAGCTGCAGGCTGTTGGGCACGAAGGCGTCGTCCATCACCTGTTCCACCACCGGATGGCGACCGTCGACGATCTCGATGCCGGGCTCGTCCACCAGGCTCGGGCGCACCCAGTTGAGGGTTTCCGCCCGCTCCGCCAGACACGCCAGCACGTCCAGCTCGGCCACCGCCGCGGCGCTGGCCTGCAGCGGGCCCAGATCGGCGGCCAGCTCCTCGATCAGCGCTTCGTAAAGCCGCTTCTCCAGGTTCAGCGCCTTGCTGGACGCGGACAGCGCCTTGTCCTCGAACTCCTTCAGCTCCGGTGTGATAAAGCGCTCGGCGTTCTTCAGCGTCTGGCGGCGCTGGTAATCCACCGGCGCCTGGTCCGCCTCGCGGCGGGACAGCTCAATATAGTAGCCGTGCNCCCGGTTGTACTTGACCCGCAGCGTGGAAAAGCCGGTNCGCTCNCGCTCACGGGTTTCNATGTCCACCAGCACCGCGCCGGCGTTCTCGCTGATCGAACGCAGCTCGTCCAGCTCTTCGCTNTAGCCCGGCGCGATCACNCCGCCGTCGCGGATCAGCATGGGCGGGTTCTCGATCACCGCNCGNTCNAGCAGCGCCACTTTGTCCGGGAAGTCACTGAGCCGNTCGNGCAGNCCCTGGAACACCGNGTCGTCGGGCAGGGCGGCGTGCANCTCCGGCAGCGCCGACAGGCTGATNTGCAGCCGNGTCAGNTCNCGNGGCCGGGCGGAGCGCAGCGCCACCCGGCCGAGAATCCGCTCCATATCGCCGATCCGGTCCAGNACCTGGCGGACGGTGTCGAAGCGCCAGCCGTCGCGCAGCGCGGCGATGCGGTCCTGGCGCTCGCCGAGCACCGAGCGNTCNCGCAGCGGCCGGTGCACCCAGCGCTTGAGCAGCCGCGACCCCATCGCCGTCTCNGTGCTGTCCAGCACCCAGGCCAGCGACGGCGCCTCCTGGCCGGTGAGGGTTTCAGTGAGCTCCAGATTGCGGCGCGTGGCGGCGTCCATGGCGACGCCGTCGTCGAACGCCTCCAGGGTCAGCCCGGTGACNTGGGGCA
>FUFK010038729.1_pt1 | contig 51649 bp, 50 predicted proteins | sample 1021851 | NCBI WGS metagenome assembly FUFK01 (sample SAMEA51879418, study PRJEB19060) | metagenome | reverse complement strand
GAACCCAGAACCTCCTGGTCCGTAGCCAAGCGCTCTATCCAATTGAGCTACAGGCGCAATTTGTACAGTTTTTATACATAATTAATAATGTAAATTATTTTTTTAGCAAATATTGATATATATATATTACAAAAATGAATCTAGATTTATTAGTTCCTGATATAGGAGACTTTGAAAGTGTTGAAATAATCGAAGTACTTGTAAAAAAAGGGGACAAAATCAATAAAAATGACCCTGTTGTCACTTTGGAAAGTGATAAATCAAGCGTTGAAGTACCATCCAATTATGAAGGCATAATTGAAAATATAAATGTAAAAATTGGTGATAAAGTTTCAAAAGGTGATTTAATATTAACTCTATCTTCGGAAAACAAAGCTGAACATGAGACAATTAGCAAAACCTTAGACGAAAAAATCCCACCTTCAACAGAGAAATTAATAGAGGAAGCAGAAACTGCTACAAAATCTGACATAAAAGTTGAAACAAAAGTTATAGAGCCAAAACAAATCAAGCAAACAAGATTGATTAATGAAGTTAAAATGGTTAGTAGTAACGACGATATTGATCCTGTCGAAACTAAAGAGTGGTTAGATTCCTTAAGTGCAGTTCTACAAAATGATGGTTCTGAAAGAGCTCATTTTTTAATTAAACAATTAATTGATCAATCTTACAAAGCTGGATCTAAAATTCCTCATACTCAAACTACTCCATATGTAAATACTATACCACCTGAAGAGGAAAAAAGATCACCTGGAGATCAAAACATAGAACGTAAGTTAAGATCATTAATTAGATGGAATGCTGCTGCCATGGTAGTAAGAGCAAATAAAAAATACCCTGAACTTGGTGGTCATATAGGAACATTTGCATCAGCTGCAACATTGTATGATGTTGGTATGAATCATTTTTGGCGAGCAAAAAATAATAAATTCGGAGGTGATCTAGTATATTTTCAAGGTCATAGTGCACCAGGAATGTATGCAAGAGCTTTTCTTGAGGGAAGACTAAATGAAAAGCAGTTAGATAGATTTAGACAAGAAGTACAAGCTGGAGGACTTTCATCTTATCCTCATCCTTGGCTAATGCCAAATTTTTGGCAGTTTCCAACAGTTTCAATGGGTATTGGACCAATGCTAGCAATATATCAAGCGAGATTTATGAAATACCTAATTAATAGAGGATTAATTAAAGATGAGGGAAGAAAAGTTTGGGCTTTTCTTGGAGATGGAGAAATGGATGAACCTGAGTCACTTGGGGCAATTGGTTTAGCCGCGCGTGAAAATTTAGATAATTTAATATTTGTTGTAAACTGCAACTTACAAAGATTAGACGGTCCAGTAAGAGGAAATGGAAAAATAATTCAAGAATTAGAAGGTATTTTTCGAGGCGGTGGCTGGAATGTTTTAAAAGTTATTTGGGGATCTTATTGGGACTCACTTTTAGCAAATGATAAGACGGGACATTTAGTAAAAATTATGAATGAGACCGTAGATGGAGAATATCAAGCATTTAAAGCAAGAAATGGACTATATGTAAGAGAAAAGTTTTTTGGCAAATATCCTGAAACTACAGAATTAGTTTCATCAATGTCAGATACTGATATTTGGCGATTGAATAGAGGAGGTCATGATCCTCATAAAGTTTATGCTGCATATGATAAAGCGGTCAATCACAAAGGAAGTCCCACAGTTATAATAGCCAAAACTATAAAAGGCTATGGTATGGGTAAAAGTGGTGAAAGTGTAAACACTACTCANCAACAAAAGAAATTAGATGTTGATGATTTAATGTATTACAGGGATAGGTTTGATGTTCCTTTAACAGANTCTCAAGTCAAAAATATTGAATATTTCAAACCAGACGAAAACTCTGAAGAAATTAAATACTTAAAAAAAAGAAGATTAGAACTTGGTGGATTTATACCAGAGAGAACATCATATTCNAAACCGATTAAAGCNCCAGTNAAAGATATTTTTGATTTTATGAAAAANTCTACTGGNGAAAANGAAATGTCNACAACAATGGCATTAGTAAGAATGNTAACNAATCTTTTGAGAGATAAAAATGTTGCACCAAAATTGGTTCCAATTATTCCNGATGAAGCTAGAACATTTGGAATGGANGGTTTCTTTCAAAAAATAGGTATTTATGCTCATGAAGGTCAAAAATATGAGCCAGAGGACTCNGCACAACTTTCATCTTATAGAGAAGANAAAAGTGGTCAGGTATTAGAAGAAGGTATTACNGAAGCNGGTTCNATGTCNTCTTGGATAGCNGCNGGAACAGCATATACAAATCATGATATTGAAATGATACCAATTTATCTTTTCTATTCTATGTTTGGCTTTCAAAGAATNGGAGATTTTGCTTGGGCTGCAGGAGATAGTCAAGCGAGAGGCTTTTTAATTGGTGCGACTGCAGGAAGAACAACACTTGCAGGAGAAGGTCTTCAACACCAAGATGGTCATAGTCATTTGTTAGCATCAACAATTCCAAACTGCATTTCTTATGATCCAACATTCCATTATGAATTAGCTGTGATTTTTAGAGAAGGTTTAAGAAGGATGCACGAAAAAAATGAAAATATTTTTTATTATATTACTACAATGAATGAAAATTACTCTCACCCTGAAATGCCAAAGGATTGTGAGGATGGAATTCTCAAGGGAATGTATAAAATTAAAGAAACATCAGGCTCTAAAGATGCAAAAATTCAATTATTAGGCTCTGGAACTATATTAAGAGAAATGATGGCAGCATCAGAAATTCTCAAAAATGAATATCAGGTCGATAGTGAAGTATGGAGTGTTACTAGTTTTAATGAGTTAAGAAAAAATGGAATGGAAGTCGAAAGATTTAACCTTCTAAATCCCGCAGAAACAAATAAAAAATCATATGTAGAGGAATGTTTAGGCAAACAACAAGGTCCTATCCTTACAGCCACTGACTATATGAGAATAAATGCTGATCAAATAAGACCTTTTACAAAAAAGAGCTTTTATTCATTAGGTACTGATGGATATGGAAGAAGCGATACAAGAAAAAACTTAAGAAATTTTTTTGAAGTAGATAAAGAACACATAGTTGCTTATAGCCTTAGTATTTTAGCAAACGAGCAGCTTGTTGCATCAAAGTATGCTGAAGATGCAATCAAAAAATATAAAATTGACAAAAACAAACCCATGCCAACAAAAATGTAAATGTCTGATCAATCAAATAAAATATCTGCAAGTCCAAAAGTTAGAAAATTTGCAAGAGAACTGGGAGTAGATATAAATAATGTTAAGGGAACAGAGAGATTAGGTAGGGTTGTTGAAAAAGATTTAAAAGATTTTGTCTCATCTAGAATAAATCATCCTCAGAATAATAATGAAAGACAAAAAGAAAAAATCATTAAAAGCGAATATCAACATTCAGATTTTGGGGAAGTTGAAATTAAAGATATTCCCAGAGTAAAAAAAATAGCAGCTCCACATCTCGTAAATTCGTGGATAAACATCCCACATGTAACCAACCATGATGAGGCTGATATTACAGAAATGGAAGAATTTAGAAGCTCAATAAAAGATAATTATACAGGAGAAAAAATAAAAATTACTCCTCTTGCATTTATTATAAAAGCATTGGTACTTTCACTAAAAAAATTTCCATCATTTAATTCATCAATTGATGATATTGAAAATGGTAAGATTACTTTGAAAAAGTATTTTCATGTTGGTATCGCGGTTGATACTCAACATGGACTTATGGTTCCCAAAATTAGAAATGCTAATCAAAAAGACATTAATCAGTTAAGTGAAGAATTAAAAAGAGTAAGTGATGATTGTAGAAATCTAAAAATTGATAAAAAAGAGTTCTTTGGGGGATCAATGACCATTACAAGCTTAGGTGGCATAGGTGGTTCATTTTTTACTCCAATAATTAACTTTCCAGAAGTTGCTATACTTGGTGTTGGTAGAAGTTATAAAAAACAGGTATTTATTGACGGTAAATTTGTGCCAAGAACCATGCTTCCACTATCTCTATCATATGATCACAGAATTATAGATGGTGCTGAGGCTGCTAAATTTAATAATGAATTAAAAGATAATCTTGGGTCTAATTTTGCATATAACTTAAGTAAATGATAACTAAAATTGAAATACTAGCAGATGATGTACACGTCCACTTTGATGGAGAAAATTCTGAAATTTTTCCTAATATTTGGCTAAGAGACCACGCAAAAGATGAGCAAAATTGGGATAAAAGATCTAGCCAAAGGAAAACATATACAGCAGCATTAGATATAAATTTAAAAGTTAAAAAGGCAGAAATAATTGAAAATGGAAAATATTTGAGTGTTTCCTGGCCTGATTTAGAAAAACCAGTTAAATATTCATCTGAATTTCTAACCAATAATAAAATAAAAAAGAAAAAAGAAATTAAATCTAATTTAAAAATCTGGAAATCTAACGAAATTAAAAAAGAAATTTTTTTAGATTATAATTCAATTTTATCAAATGAAGGATTTAGAAATTTTTTGAAAAATCTTCATGACTATGGATTTTCAGTAATTAAAAACTGTGAAACCAATTTAAAGTCTGTTGAAACAATTGCAAATAAAATTGGTTACGTAAGAAACTCTATATTTGGAGGATTATGGAGTTTTGAGTCAGATGAAAATAAAGCTGATAGTGCTTATACTCAAGAAGAACTCAGGCCTCATACAGATTCAACGTATAGCAATGACGCTCCAGGATTACAATTATTATTATGCTGTGAATACGATGCCAAAGGCGGTGAATCGATAATGGTTGATGGATTAAAAATTGCAGAAACAATAAAAAAAGAAAACAAACTGATGTATGATTTAATGACACAAATAAATGTTAAGGGAAATTATATTGGCGATGGAGTTTATCTTGAAGCTGAAAGACCAATATTCAAATTAAATGAAAATAATGAAATAGCCCAAGTTAGTTTTAATAATTATGATCGAGCACCTTTTAGATTTGAAAAAGATTTAACATTAAAGTTTTATGAGGCAATAAAAAAATTTGACCTTATTGCTAACAATAAAGATTATCAGTGGCGATATATACTTAAACCAGGAGAACTCTTAATATTTAATAATTGGCGAATACTTCATGGTAGAGGATCGTTTAATGGAGTTAGAAAAATGTCTGGATGTTATATTAACAAAGAGGATTTTGATAGCTCTTGTAGGTTAAACAAAATAAATTAATAAATAAACTTATCTAATTAAATATAATGACAAAATCCCTTTCAATGGTCTGTGCCCTAGTCACAACTTTTATTTGGGGAACAGCTTTCATTGCTCAAGATACTGGTATGGATAATATCGGTCCATTAACTTTTAATTCAGCAAGGTTTACTGTTGGCTTTTTTACAATATTGCCACTTGCCTTAATATTTGAGAGGAAGAAAATTAAACTAGAAATACTTTCAAAATCAAAACTTTTTATAAAATACTTAGTTTTCATGGGCGTATCACTATTTTTGGGAACTTTTTTACAACAAACTGCTCTCCAATATACAAATATTGCAAATGCAGCTTTTTTTACAGTGTTTTACGTACCAATAGTTCCAATTTTGTTATTTTTCATCTACTCCAAAAAAGTTCATTGGAGTATATGGCCAGCAATTGGTCTTTGTATTCTTGGTGTATACCTTCTAAGTGATTTTTCTAACTCAGAAATTGTGTTAGGTGATGGTCTAGTTATATTGTGTTCAGTATTTTGGGCTTTGCACATAATTTTTGCAGGTAAGTTCATGGAAGAATTTGATATCCCAATGTTTTATGCTGCACTTCAAGCATTATTTGTTGCAGCACTTTCATTTATCTTTTCTTATATATTTGAGGAATTTAATATTTCAAAAATATTAATGGAAAGCAGTTCTATTCTTTACGCAGGAGCATTATCAGGCGGTATAGCCTTTACATTACAAATGTACGCACAAAAAAATATAGAAGAGGCACCAGCAGCAATTATCTATTCTCTCGAGGGAGTATTTGCAGCTGTAGCAGGATGGATTATTCTCAATCAATTTTTAAGTACTAATAACATGATCGGATGTTTATTAATTTTGATTGCGGTAATTTCTTCTCAAATTTCACCTAGTTCTAAAAATTAGCTATAAGCAATTACAAAAAGAATTAAAGCAAGAAAAGTTCTGTAATAAACAAAAATATTTAAATTAAAATTTTTTACATAAATTAAAAAATATTTAATTGTTAAATAAGAAATTATAAATGAAAATATTATTGAATATAAAAATAATATGTTCAAATCTATATTTTCATTCATCACATCATTCAAACCAAGTATACTTGCTCCCGCTAATGCAGGTATTGATAGGTAAAAAGATATTTTTGAAGAATCTACTCTGTCGAAATTTAAAAACCTTGAAGCTGTAATTATTATACCTGATCTACTTACACCAGGTATCACGGCTAAAATTTGAAAAATACCAATGATTAAAATATTTTTTAAACTTAAACTGGTATCAATTTTATTTTTAATACTAGATCGGTCTGCAATAAATAATAAAATACCAAATATTAATGTTGTCCATGCTATAACTTTTAAATTTCTTAAATTTTCAATTAGCCCTGATGTATAAATAAAATAACCAACAATAACTAATGGTAAAGAACCTAAAATTATAAGTAATAATAAAGACTTATTTCCTAAAATATTTACTAAATCCTTTCTAAAATAAAAAATAATTGCNAAAAGGGAACCTAAGTGAAGACTAATATCAAGTTGAAGCGAACTAATACTAAAGTTTGAAATTTTTGATATAATTATAAGGTGGGCAGAGGAGCTTACCGGTATAAATTCCGAAAAACCTTGTACAAATGCTAAAATTGATGCTTCTATATATTTTGAAATCATTAAGGACTCTAAATAGATAGTTAAAAGATTACTTAAATAAGGCAATCCTTTAAATGCATATCAACTATGCATAAAATAGAAAATAAAGAAAAATCAATGTTTTTTGAAAATATATGTCAGCATATATTACCTAGTAATACTTTAAGGATTTATGCTTCTGGTGTATAAGCCGACTCAAATGACAAATAAAATGCTTAAGTTTGTAGATATAGGTCAACAAAATCCACCTAAAAGAGATAAATCACAAAGAAAAGAGGATTTTGGAGAGATTTATCAAGAGTTTATTCATGAAAAAGCTAAAGAACAATCAAGCAGATGTTCACAGTGTGGTGTTCCTTTTTGTCAGGTTCACTGTCCATTAAGCAACAATATACCTGATTGGTTAAAGTTAACTGCAGAGGGAAGATATGAAGAAGCTTACCATTTATCCCAAAGTACAAACAATATGCCGGAAGTTTGTGGAAGAATATGCCCACAAGATAGACTGTGTGAAGGGAACTGTGTAATTGAGCAATCGGGACATGGAACGGTAACAATTGGTTCAGTTGAAAAATATTTAACTGATAAAGCGTGGGAAAATGGCTGGGTAAAACCAATAAATGTAAAAATTGAAAATGAACAAAGTGTTGGAATTATTGGGGCAGGACCCGCAGGATTAGCGTGTGGTGAAGAATTACGTAAAAAAGGATATCAAATAACAATATATGATCGGTATGACAGAGCAGGCGGACTGTTAATATATGGAATTCCAAATTTTAAATTAGAAAAACATGTAGTTGAGAGAAGAATTAAACTTTTAAAAGATGGTGGAATAAAATTTGTTAATAATTTTGAGGTTGGTAAAGACTCTACATTAAAAGAATTACAATCAAAACATGATGCCTTATTAATTTCAACAGGTGTTTACAAAGCAAGAGAAGTTAACTTACCTGGAAATGATTTAAGTAATATTTTTCCTGCAATGGAATTCTTAACAGCTTCAAATAAAAAAGGCTTAGGCGATAAAGTCGAAATGTTTGACAACGGAACATTAAATGCCGAAGGCAAAGATGTAGTAGTAATTGGCGGTGGTGATACTGCAATGGACTGTGTAAGAACTTCAGTAAGACAAAAAGCTAAATCTGTAAAATGTCTTTATAGAAGAGATAGAGAAAATATGCCTGGATCTGCGAGAGAAGTAGGTAATGCTGAGGAGGAAGGTGTAGAATTTATTTGGTTAAGTAATCCAAAAGAATTTAGAGGAACTAATAAAGTAAATAGTATTATTGTAGATAAAATGAAATTAACAGATCCAGATGAAAGTGGCAGAAGAAGACCTGTTGCAGAAGAAAACTCAGAATTTGAAATTAATGCTGATTTGGTGATTAAATCTTTAGGTTTTGATCCAGAAGATTTACCAGTTCTATTTCAGGAACCTAGATTACAAGTTTCACAGTGGGGAACAATAAAAGCTGATTTTGATACCTTGGAAACTAGTATTCCGGGTGTTTTTGCAGCTGGAGATATAGTAAGAGGGGCCTCATTAGTTGTATGGGCTATTAAAGATGGTAGAGATGCTGCAACTTCAATTGAAAGCTATCTCCAATCAAAACAAAAAATGAAGGTTGCATAATGGATATCCAAAACAAAAATCGTAAACTTTTAAAAAAAAATCATGTTTATGACGAAACTATGGAGCATGATGCATGTGGAGTAGGTCTTGTTGCATCAACTGAGGGTCTAAAATCAAGAAAAGTAGTCGAATACGGTATCGAGGCTCTAAAAGCTGTATGGCATAGAGGTGCTATTGATGCAGATGGTAAAACTGGAGACGGAGCAGGTATTCATATTGAAATACCAAATGATTTCTTTGCAGAAAAAATTGAAATAACAGGTCATGAGCACGATAACTCAGATTTATGTGTAGGAATGATCTTCTTGCCAAGAAATGACTTTGGCGGACAAGAGCAATGCAGATCAATTGTAGAGAGTGAATTAACAAAAAAGAATTTTAATATTTACGGATGGAGACAAGTACCCGTGGATCCTTCTGTTTTAGGAGAAAAGGCAGAACAAACTAGACCTGAGATTACACAAGTTCTTTTTACTCATAATGATAAGTCAATTCATGGCAAAGATTTAGAAAGAGCTCTTTATGAAACTAGAAGAAAAATTGAAAAAGATGCTTTAAAAAATCAATTAAACAACTTCTATATTTGTTCATTCAGTTCGAAATCAATAATTTATAAGGGAATGTTTTTAGCGGAGTCTTTATCAGATTTTTATCCAGATTTAAAAGATGAGCGTTTCATTTCACGTTATGCAATTTTCCATCAAAGATTTTCTACTAACACTGCTCCAAGTTGGGATTTAGCCCAACCTTTTAGATCGATTGCTCATAATGGAGAGATAAACACTTTGAAAGGAAACATAAATTGGATGAGAATTCACGAAGAGGAAATGTTTAGTCCTTTGTTTGATAACATGGAAAATTTAAAACCAGTAATCCCTGCAGGCAATTCCGATTCTGCTTCATTAGATAATGTATTTGAATTATTAAATATTTCTGGACATTCAGCTCCTTTAGCGAAACTTATGCTAATACCAGATGCTTGGTCAAAAAAAAGTAAAGTTCTTCCAAAAGATCATCAACAACTTTTCAACTTTCTAAATAGTACAATGGAACCTTGGGATGGACCTGCTGCTATAGCTGCAACTGACAATGAGTGGGTTATTGTAGGAAGTGACAGAAATGGACTTAGACCTCTTAGATATACAATTACAAGAGATAAACTTCTATTCGCAGGATCTGAGACAGGAATGATTGACCTAAATGAGAAGAAAATTGTTTCAAAAGGAAGATTGGGACCGGGTGAAATATTAGGTGTGAGAATTGAAAAAGGAAAAGTTTATACAAACAATCAAATAAAGAATTTTTTGTCTAAAGAATACAAACACTTCAATAATCAAATAATTGAATTAGATAAATCATTAACTATAGAAAATGAAAAAAGCGAGTTTTCAGGTGCTGGTTTAAAGAAGATTCAACATTGTTTCGGTTATAGTCTTGAGGACTTGGAGTTAATTCTTCATCCTATGGCTGAGGATGCTAAAGAAGCAACTGGGTCTATGGGAGATGACACTCCACTTGCAGTTTTATCTGATAAATATAGGCCTCTTTATCATTATTTTAGACAGAATTTTAGTCAGGTAACCAATCCCCCTATCGATTCACTTAGAGAAAATAAGGTGATGAGCTTGAAAACTAGGTTTGGAAATTTAGGAAACATACTAGATTTTTCTAATCTTACAGAGGAAAATATTTATGTTTTAGATAGTCCAATTTTATCAAACACTCAGTTTGAAAAATTTATAAAGTATTTTGGAGATAATTATAAAATTTTAGATTGCACATTTAATACTGATCAAACTTTAGAAGAGGCTATTGAATTATTAAAAAATAACGCTGAAAAAGCAGTTAGAGAAGGCAATACTCAACTTATTTTGTCTGATAAAAATATATCTGAAACAAAATTACCAATGCCAATGTTGCTATGCATTGGTGCAATAAATACTCATTTAATAAAATTAGGCTTAAGAGGCTATGCATCAATTAATGTACAAACAGGAGATGCTCTAGATACCCATTCATTTGCAACATTAATAGGTGTTGGAGCAACAACGGTCAATCCTTACTTAGCATTTGATAGTTTATATCAAAGATATTCAAAAAAGCTTTTTGGGAATTTCTCATTTGATGAGTGCGTGGGTAGATATATAAAATCAGTAAATCTTGGACTATTAAAAATAATGTCAAAGATGGGTATATCAGTTTTAAGTTCATATAGAGGTGGATGTAATTTTGAAACTGTTGGATTGAGCAGAACAATTGTAAAAGATTATTTTCCAGGAGTATTATCTAAAATTTCTGGAATAGGTTTAACTGGTATTGAAAAAAAAATAAGATCTATACATAAAGATGCATTTGATATTCACTCTAATATTTTACCAATTGGCGGAATTTACAGATATAGAAAAAATGGTGAAACTCATCAATATCAAGGAAAATTAATTCATCTTTTACAAGCAGCTGTAGGCTCAAATTCATATGAAACTTATAAAAAATATACTAAGGGTATTTATGGTTTAAAACCAATTAGTTTAAGAGATTTAATTGATTTTAAAAATCAACAGGCAATTGATATTGATCAAGTTGAGCCAATAACTGAAATCATGAAAAGATTTGGAAGTGGAAGTATGTCTCATGGAGCCTTATCAAAAGAAGCACACGAAACACTTGCAATGGGAATGAACAGAATTAAAGGAGCTTCATGTAGTGGAGAAGGTGGAGAAGATGAAGAAAGATTTAAAGTATTAGATAATGGAGATAGCGCAAATTCTAGAGTAAAACAAATTGCTTCAGCAAGATTTGGAGTAACTATTAACTATTTAAATAATTGTAATGAGATTGAAATCAAAATTGCCCAAGGAGCAAAACCTGGAGAAGGTGGTCAATTACCAGGATTTAAAGTAACAGAGGAAATTGCAAGACTAAGACATTCTACGCCTGGCGTAACCTTAATATCTCCACCACCACATCACGATATTTACTCAATTGAAGACTTAGCTCAACTTATTTATGACTTAAAGCAGATTAATCCAAAGGCAAGAGTTGGTGTAAAATTAGTTGCCTCTTCAGGTATAGGAACAATTGCTGCAGGTGTTGCTAAAGCAAAAGCAGATATAATTTTAATTTCAGGTCATAATGGTGGGACAGGTGCTACTCCACAAACAAGTGTTAAATATGTTGGTATTCCATGGGAAATGGGACTAACAGAGGCAAACCAAGTATTAACTTTAAACAAATTAAGACACCTAGTTACATTAAGAACAGATGGAGGAATTAAAACAGGAAGAGACGTTGTAGTAGCTGCAATGATGGGAGCCGAAGAATTTGGCGTAGCAACAACAGCGCTAGTTGCAATGGGTTGCATTATGGTGAGACAATGTCATTCTAATACATGTCCAGTTGGAGTTTGTACTCAAGATGATGAATTAAGAAAAAAATTTACTGGCACTCCGGATAAAATAGTAAATCTATTTTCTTTTATAGCTCAAGAAGTTAGAGAAATTTTATCAAGTTTAGGATTTAAAAATTTAAATGAAGTAATCGGAAGGACAGATTTACTAAGACAAGTCAGTAAAGGATCACCGAATTTAGATGACCTAGATTTAAATCCTTTATTTGTTCAAGCTGATCCTGGGACAAATAAAAGATATTGTGAAACACCCATAATAAATGCAGTTCCAGACACTTTAGACCAAAAAATTTGGCCTGAGATAGAAAGTTTAATAAACAGAAAACTGCCATTAGAAAATGTTTATGCTATCGAAAATACAGACAGAGCAGTTGGAACAAGAATTTCATATAATCTTTATAAAAAATTTGGAAATAATAAATTAGAGGAAAATACTTTTGCTATAAATTTCAAAGGTTCTGCTGGCCAATCTTTTGGTGCCTTTGGTGTTAAAGGACTTAAATTGATATTAAAAGGTGATGCTAATGATTATGTTGCAAAAGGTCTATCAGGTGCATCTATTATAATTAAACTTCAAGATGAGAGTAATTTCAATTTCAAATGAAAATACTATAATAGGAAATACTGTCTTATATGGAGCAACATCAGGATATCTTTTTGCAGCAGGACAAGCTGGAGAAAGATTTGCAGTTAGAAACTCAGGTGCTACAGCAGTTATAGAAGGATGTGATTCAAATGGTTGTGAGTATATGACAGGGGGTTCAATAGTAATATTAGGAGATGTAGGTGATAACTTTGGAGCCGGTATGACTGGTGGTATGGCATTTATATATGATCCAAAAAGTCAGTTTGCAAAAAAAGCTAATCCCGAGACAATAATTTGGCAAACACCCGAGACAGAATATTGGAAAAATTATCTAAAAGATTTAGTTTTAAAACACAATCAAGAAACTAACTCTAACTTATCATCAAATATTCTTGAAAATTTTGACGATGAAATTAAAAATTTCTTACAAGTTTGTCCTAAAGAAATGTTAAATAAATTAGAGAACCCTATTACAAATAAAAGTTTAGTTGGAAAAGCTAGTTAATTTTTTTGATTATAGCTCCTAACTCTTTACATATAATATTTAAATTTTTTTTTGAAGATAAGCTATGATCTCCATTTTTTATCACTAGTAGTTTTTTTTCTGCTTTAGGAAAAATTTTTAAAACTTTTCTTGAATACATTACTGGAACTACCTCATCCTTCTGCCCATGAACCATAGTTACAGGATTTGAATTATATAATTTTCTATTTAGAACTTTATTGCTGGTCTTTTTACCATCTAAAATTAGCTGTTTTGTTATAAAATACTCATAATCACCATTTTTAATTTTTGAGATACCTTTTTTCAAAATTTCACTTTTCGTTTTTTTTGGAAATTTTTTCCACATAATTCTTGTAAGAAATTCTGGAGCAGAGCCAATTCCCAAAAAACCTTTAATCTGTGAACTATAATATCTATGCATTAACAAAGAAATCCAGCCGCCCATGCTAGATCCAATTAGTATAAAGTTATTTTTTTTAACTATTTTACTTATTGTAATTCTTGCGTCATTTGACCATTTAGAGATGTTACCTCTTGTGAATTCTCCTGACGATCTTCCATGTCCAAAGTACTCAAGAGCTAAAAATCCAAGTTTATTTTGAATGGCAAATTTTAAAAATTTCTTTGGTTTATCACCATCAATATCGGATGCAAAACCAGGTAAAAAAACCACGTAAAGATTTTTTTTATAATTATTTGCTATATATCTTAGTTTTTTATATTTAGAAATTCTTAGAAATTTATATTTTTTCATATAAAGTAATAATGTTAAGCAAGTTTATAATATTATTACCACATGCAGTCTAAATTAAAAGTCCTTCAAGTAATTCCTAAACTAGGTTACGGTGGAGCTGAAACTGGATGCTATGATATTGCTCATTATTTGCCAGAAAATAATGTTGGGTCGTATTTAATAACAAGTGGTGGTGAACTATTAAAATTTATTGATAAAAAAAAAGTTAAAGTTATTAGACTCCCTGTTCAATCTAAAAATCCCTTACTCATACTTATTAATTCAATTGTCATTTCAATTATTATTCTAATAAATAGAATAAATATAGTTCATGCAAGAAGTAGAGCTCCAGCTTGGTCATGTCTAATAGCAACAAAGATTACTAGAAGAAAATTTGTTACTACTTTTCACGGAACATATAATTTCAAAAGCAATATAAAAAAATTGTATAATTCTGTTATGGTTAGATCAGATTTAATTATTGCAGGATCAAATTTTATATTTTCACACATTAAAGAAAACTATTCAGAATACTTATCAGATAATAAAAAGTTACTCTCCATCTTTCGTGGTATTAATACAGACTATTATGATGCTTCTACAACTCTTGAAAATGATGAAGATAAATTATTCAAATCCTGGAATTTAATTGTTGGTAAAAAAATAATTTTATTACCTGGAAGACTAACTGCTTGGAAAGGACAAGAAATGTTTTTAGAAGCTTTAAATAAAGTAAATATTCAATTAGGCAATGATGCTTTCATAGCAGTTATTCTTGGTAATGATCAAGGACGAGACCTTTACAAAAAAAAACTTATTAGACTTGTCGAACAATATAGACTTACAAAACAAATTAGATTTGTAGATCACTGTAAAAATATGCCATTAGCATACAAAATTTCAGATATAATTATTTCTGCATCAATAGAACCAGAAGCATTTGGTAGAGTATCAGTTGAAGCACAATCCATGCAAAAAATGATTTTAGCGAGTAATTTAGGTGGATCTAATGAAACTGTAATAGATGGAAAAACTGGTATTTTATTTGAAGCAGGAAACTCTGATGAATTATCTGAAAAGATAATTAAAGTAATGAATATGGACTCTGATGAAATCAGCAAAATTGGTAATAATGGAAGAGAAAATGCAGTAAAAAAATTTAATGTTGAAAAAATGTGTTTTTCTACTTATTCAGAATACAAAAAACTATTTAATTAATGCCAGATATTACATTACCAGACGGAAAAAAAATTAATTTTGAAAAAAGTATCTCGGGATTTGAAGTTGCAGAAAAAATTAGCAAATCTCTATCAAAGCAAGCTTTATTAATAAGTGTTGATGGAGAATTAAAAGATTTAAATCATAGTATTCACAAAGACTCTTCAATTAAGATATTTACATCAAAAGATAAAGAAGGTTTAGAGACTATAAGACATGATACTGCTCACATACTCGCTATGGCAGTTCAAGAATTATTTCCAGGGACGCAAGTTACAATAGGGCCAGTTATTGAAGATGGCTTTTATTACGATTTTGCAAGAAAAGAACCTTTTACAACAGAAGATTTAGAAAAAATTGAAAACAAAATGAAAGAAATAGTAGATCGAGATGAAAAAACTTACAGAGAGGTTTGGAAAAGAAATGATGCTATCGAACATTTTAAAAAAAAGGGAGAAATGTATAAAGCTGAGATAATAGAAAGTATTCCAGAAGGTGAAGATGTGTCCTTATATTTTCATGGAGATTGGCATGATTTATGCAGAGGCCCTCATTTAAGTTCAACTGGTAAAATTGGCAAATATTTTAAATTAACAAAAGTCTCAGGTGCTTACTGGAGAGGTGACTCTAATAATGAAATGTTGCAAAGAGTTTACGGAACAAGTTGGTCTTCTCAAAAAGAATTAGATGATTATTTAAATAGAATAGAAGAAGCTGAAAAAAGAGATCACAGAAAAATTGGGAAAGAAATGGATTTATTTCATTTCAGAGAAGAGAGTCCTGGATCTGTATTCTGGCATCAAAAAGGATGGAGTTTATTTCAAAAACTCATTTCATATATGAGAATGAAACAAGAAATTGCAGGATATCAGGAAATAAATACCCCAGAAATATTAGATCGCTCCCTTTGGGAGAAATCGGGTCACTGGGAAAAATTTGGTGCCAATATGTATACCTCTACTACACCAGATGAAAAAGTTTTTGCTATAAAGCCAATGAATTGCCCAGGTTGCGTTCAAGTTTTTAATCAAGGCTTAAAAAGCTATCGTGATTTACCACTAAAAATGTCAGAATTTGGAAAGGTTCATCGGTATGAACCATCCGGAGCACTTCATGGATTATTGCGAGTTAGAGCTTTCACTCAAGATGATGCACATATTTTTTGTACCGAAGAACAAATTACTGAAGAATGTTTAACTGTAACNAATTTAATTTTGGAAATTTATAAAGATTTAGGATTTGAAGAAGTAATTTTAAAATATTCTGATAGACCAGAATTAAGAGTCGGTGACGATCAGGTTTGGGATAAATCAGAGGCTGCTTTATTAGAGGCAATTAAAGCAACAAAATTAGAATATTCTATTAATAAGGGCGAAGGAGCTTTTTATGGTCCAAAAATAGAATTTGTTTTAAGAGATGCGATTGGAAGAGATTGGCAATGTGGAACTTTGCAAGTAGATTTAAACTTACCAGGTAGATTAGGTGCTTCATTTGTTGATAGCGATGGAAATAAAAAAGTTCCTGTAATGCTTCACCGAGCTTTATTTGGATCATTAGAGAGGTTTATTGGAATTTTAATTGAAAACTATTCAGGGAAATTACCTTTTTGGCTTTGCCCAGTTCAAACAATAGTAATCCCTATCTCGAGTGACTTTGATGATTACGCAAAAGAAGTAAATAGTCAGTTAAAAAAAGTAGGGATTTCTTCTGAAGTAGATTTAAAAAATCATAATTTAAATTATAAAATAAGGGAACATTCATTAACTAAAGTACCAATGTTACTAATATGTGGAAAAAAAGAAGTTGACAGTAACACAGTAACTATTAGAAGATTGGATTCTAAAAAACAAGAAACTATGGATTTAAAACAATTCTTACAAAAATACTCTGCTCTCAATAAAGCACCTTCAATTTAGTGGCAGATTTTAAACAAAACTACTTTCAGAGAAGAACAAAATCTAGAGGTCCTAGAACAAATCAAAGAATAACCTCACAAGATGTTCAAGTTATTGCAAGCGATGGTGATAACTTAGGAATTCTTAATTTACAAGATGCTATTAGTAGAGCTAAGGAACAAGGTTTAGATTTAATTGAAATAGCTCCAAATGCAAAACCTCCTGTGTGTAAAATTATGGATATGGGAAAATATAAATATGATGCGCAAAAAAAAGCGAATAAAGCAAAGAAAAAGCAAAAAAAGATTGAGTTAAAAGAAATTAAATTAAGACCAGTTACAGAAGTACACGATTATACTTTCAAAATAAAAAATGCTAAAAAATTTATTGCTAAAGGAGATAAAGTAAAATTTACAATAAGATTTAAAGGAAGAGAATTACAGCATTCAAGCTTAGGAAATGAGTTAATGGATAAGATCAAGGAAGATATGGAGAGCGTTGGAAGAGTTGAGCTTCAGCCTAAGTTTGATGGTAAACAAATGATTATGGTTATCCAGCCTTTATAAGCTATATTTTTGGTTGTAAATTAATATTAATATTTGTATAACCCCCCTCAAATTTATGCCTAAATTAAAAACAAAAAGTTCAGCAAAAAAAAGATTTAAAATATCAGCTAGAGGTAAAGTAATTACAGCTCAAGCTGGTAAAAGGCATGGAATGATTAAAAGAACTAATTCACAGATAAGAAAACAAAGAGGTACTACGGTAATGTCAAAACAAGATGGTAAGATTGTAAAATCTTATATGCCGTATAACCTAAGAGGATAATATGGCTAGAGTAAAAAGAGGTGTAACAAGCAGAGCTAAGCATAAAAAAGTATTAAAAGCTGTTAAGGGCCAGTGGGGAAGAAGAAAGAATACTATAAGAGTAGCTAGACAGGCAATGGAAAAAGCTATGCAGTACGCTTATAGAGATAGAAGAAATAAAAAAAGAGACTTTAAATCACTTTGGATACAAAGAATTAACGCTGGAGTTAGATCAGAAGGTTTAACATATTCTAAATTTATTAACGGCCTAAGTAAGACAGGTATTAAAATAGATAGAAAAATACTCGCTGAAATAGCTTACGATAATCCAGAAGCATTTAAAACTATAGTTAAAAAAGCTCAAGCAGCATTAAATTAATTTTCATTGTTGTTTTTCTAGGGTTAACAAATATTCTACAAATATGTCTGATTTAAAAAAAATTAAAGATGAATATTTAAATAAATTAGATAGTGATTTGAATGTTGAAAGTGTAAATCAGATTAAAACAGAATTATTTGGTAAAAATGGGCAGATTTCTAATTCTTTTAAATCATTAGGATCTTTGCCGACTGAAGAAAGAAAAAAATTTGCATCGGACTTAAATTCAATAAAAGACGAATTACAAGATAAAATAAATTCTAAGCTTCAAGAAATTGAAACAAAAGAGATTAATTCTAAACTTGAAAATGAAAAAGTAGATGTAACTTTACCTGAAAGAGAAATCAATCAAGGAAAAATACATCCTGTTTCACAAGTAATAGACGAGATATCCTCAATATTTTCTGAAATTGGATTCAGTGTTGAAGAGGGTCCAGATGTAGAAAACGAGCATTATAATTTTACTGCATTAAATACTCCTGATAATCATCCAGCAAGAGATATGCATGACACTTTTTATTTAGACAATAATAAAAAATTATTGTTAAGGACTCATACTTCTCCAGTACAAGTTAGAACAATGTTAAAAGGAAAACCCCCATTTAAAATTATAGCTCCAGGCAGAACATACAGATCAGACAGTGATCAAACTCACTCTCCAATGTTTCATCAAGTTGAAGGACTCCACATCGATAAAGACATAAATATGGGTCATCTAAAAGGATGCTTAAATTATTTTATAAGATCATTTTTTGAAGTGGACAAAATTAAAATGAGATTTAGACCAAGTCACTTTCCTTTCACTGAGCCATCTGCAGAAGTAGATATTGGCTATGAATTGAAAGATGGAAAAATAGTGATTGGTGAAGGAGATAAGTGGCTAGAAATTCTAGGTTGTGGAATGGTACACCCAAATGTACTTAAAAATGTAAAAGTAAATCCAGAAAAATACCAAGGGTATGCTTTCGGTATCGGTATAGATAGACTTGGAATGCTCAAGTATGGAATCAATGATCTAAGAGCTTTTTTTGAGACGGACTATAGATGGCTCAACCATTTTGGTTTTGACCCATTAGATGTTCCATCAAATTATAGAGGTCTTAGCAGATGAAATTTACAATAGGTTGGCTAAAGGAACATCTTGATACAAAAAAAAAAGATAGTGAATTAATTGAAAAACTAACAGATGTTGGGCTTGAAGTAGAAAGTTTTGAAAACTTAAGCTCTGGTTTAGAAAGTTTTAAAGTAGCAAAAATAATCAATGCTGAACAGCATCCAAATGCTGATAGACTAAGAATATGTGAAGTTGATATTGGCTTAGATAATACTGTTAAAGTAGTTTGTGGAGCACCAAATGCTAAAAAAGATCTTTTGACTGTTTATGCAGGTCCTGGATCAATTATTCCAAAAAATAATATGAAACTTACAGTCAGTAAGATTAGAGGTATAACTTCCTATGGAATGCTGTGTTCAGAGTCTGAACTAAATTTATCAAATGAAAGCGAAGGAATAACAGAACTACCAACTGGTAAATACTCTGATAAAATTGGTAAAAATTTTTTTAATAGTAATACTGAAAAAGTTGTAGATTTATCAATTACACCTAACCGTCCTGATTGTTTGGGGGTAAGAGGTATAGCTAGAGATCTTGCTGCTACTGGAGTTGGTAAATTAAAAAAAATTTCACTTAAAAATAAAAAAAAAAATGGATCACAAAAAATAAAAGTTTCAATTACAAAAGATAAAAATCAAGGTTGTACTGTATTTGGTAGTTGCTTAATTGAGGGTATTACTAATAAAGAAAGTCCTCAATGGCTTAAAAAAAAAATTATTTCACTTGGTCAAAAACCAATTTCAGCAGTTGTTGATATTACAAATTATGTGATGTTAGATTTAAATAGGCCTCTGCATGCATACGATGCAGATAAAATTGATAAGGAAATTATAGTAAGAAATTCAAAAAAAAATGAAACTTTTGAAGCTCTAGATAACAAGGAATATAAATTGGGTGATGATATGTGTGTTATTTCTGATAAATCTGGAGTTTTAGGCTTGGGTGGAATCATTGGAGGAATACGTTCTGGAACTGAAATTAATACTAAAAATATTTTATTAGAATCAGCGTATTTTATTCCTAGGTCTATAAGAAAAACTTCAAAATTATTAAACATTGATACTGATGCGAAATTCAGATTTGAAAGAGGCATAGACCCTCAATCTATCAAATTAGGTTTGTCAAAAGCTGCTGAACTGATATCTGAGATTTGTGGTGGTAAAATAAGTAATTTTGATATTCAACAAACCGATAAGCATGAAAAGAATAAAATTAAATTTAATACCTCTTTATTTGAAAAAATAACTGGTTTTAAAGTAAATGATAGTGAAATAATTAAAATTTTAACTGATCTAGGATTTGAAGTTTCTAAGAAGAAATTAGAATTAAATTTAAAAATACCTACTTGGAGACCTGATATAACTCAACCAATTGATATAGTCGAAGAAATAGTAAGAATTAAAGGATATGATAACATAGAAACCTTACAACCTGAAAAAACAAAAATAAAAGATACTTTAAATGCTCAACAAAAACTTTTTCATTTTCTACAACGTTCTGTGGCATCCAAAGGTTATTTTGAGACTGTAACATGGTCATTCACAGATTCAAAAATAAACAAAATTTTTAAAGAAAATCTAAAAGAAATAAAAATAGTAAATCCAATAAGTTCAGACTTAGATGTTCTACGAAATTCGATTTTCACAAATTTAACTTTTTATTTAAAGAAAAATTTAGACAGAGGATTTAAAGATATTTCGCTGTTTGAAATTGGACCAATTTTTAAGGGTAGTAAGCCAGGTGAGCAATTGACAGTAATTGGTGGAATAAAATCAGGAAAAATATCAAGATTAAACTGGAACGAAAAAGATAGGATAGTTGATGTTTTTGACGTTAAGAAGGATGTAATTCAGACACTAGTCGAAGCTGGATATGATAGGCAAAGTTTTTTTGTAAGAGATAAATCTCCTTCATATTATCATCCAGGCAAATCTGGCTCTGTCTATCTTGATAAGGATGAAATAGACCCTGTTGCTTATTTTGGTGAAATGCATCCAAATATTTTAAAAAAACTTGATATTAAAACTGAAGGTCTGGTTGGTTTTGAAATTTATATGGATTATCTAAGAGAGAATAAAACAAAACTTAAAGACCTAAAAACAAATTTTGAGTACTCAGATTATCAAAAATCAGAAAGAGACTTTGCATTTGTTGTAGACAAAAGTGTCAAGGCACAAGATTTAATAGAAATAATATCATCAATTGATAAAAATTTAATAAGATCTATTAAAATTTTTGATATTTATGAGGGTGAAAATATTCCTCAAGACAAAAAGTCGATAGCTCTCAATGTAACAATTCAATCATCTGAAAAGACTTTAGAAGAGAGTGATCTTGAAAAAATTAATAAGTTAATTATTTCAACTGTAGAAACCAAATCTGGTGCAAAAATTAGATCCTAAATGTCTACTGAAATTGATAATATCAGAAATTTTGCAATCATTGCCCATATTGACCATGGCAAGTCAACTATAGCAGATAGAATTATACATAAATGTGGTGGTTTGACAGACAGAGAAATGAAATCTCAAGTGCTTGACTCGATGGATATTGAAAGGGAGAGAGGTATAACTATTAAAGCTCAAACGGTAAAACTAAATTATAAATCTAAAGATGGGAAAAATTATATTCTTAATATTATAGATACCCCAGGTCATGTTGATTTTAGCTATGAAGTAAGTAGATCTTTGTATGCTTGTGAAGGTTCAATATTAATTGTGGACAGTACTCAAGGAGTTGAAGCTCAAACATTAGCAAATGTTTATCAAGCTCTTGATATAAATCATGAAATAATACCAGTTTTAAATAAAATTGATTTACCAGCTTCTGACATTGATAGAACAAACAAACAAATTGAAGATGTAATAGGTATTGATACATCCAATGCTGTTCCATGTTCTGGAAAGACTGGTGAAGGAATTGATGAAATTTTAGAACAAATTATCCATACTCTGCCAGGTCCAAAAGGTGAAAAAGATCATAAACTAAAGTGTTTATTAGTAGATAGTTGGTATGACACTTATCTAGGTGTAGTCATTTTAGTAAGAGTAATTGATGGAAAAATTAAAAACAATATGAAAATTAAAATGATGTCTACAAATCAGGAATATTTTGTTGAGAAAGTCGGAGTTTTTACTCCTAAACCAAAAGATGTTGATGAACTTAATTCTGGAGAGATTGGGTTTATAACAACAGGAATAAAAATTTTATCAGAGACAAAAGTTGGAGATACTATCTGTGATGCATCTAAACCATTATCAGAGTCATTACCTGGCTTTAAGCCAAGTAAACCGGTAGTGTTTTGTGGACTATTTCCAGTTGATAGCTCAGAGTATCAAAAATTAAAAGACGGATTAGCTAAATTAAAATTAAATGATTCTAGCTTTTCCTTTGAGCCTGAGTCTTCTTCGGCTTTAGGCTTAGGTTTCAGGTGTGGTTTTTTAGGTTTATTGCACTTAGAAATAGTTACAGAAAGACTTGAAAGAGAATTTGATATAAATCTATTAACTACAACTCCTGGTGTTGTATATAAGATCCATATGAACAATGGAGAGATAAAAGATTTACAAAATCCATCAAGTTTACCAGATCCAAGTTTGATAAAATTTATTGAAGAACCTTGGATCAAAGCAACTATTATTACTCCCGATCAGTATCTTGGGCCTATTATGAAAATATGCCAAGATAAAAGAGGAATCCAAACAAACTTAAGTTATTCAGGAAGCAGAGCAGTTGTAAATTATGAATTACCATTAAATGAAATAGTATTTGATTTTAATGATCGATTAAAATCGATGACAAGTGGATATGCTAGTTTTGATTATGAAATAGTAGGCCATAGAGAGGGAGATCTGGTTAAAATGGGTATTTTAGTAAATACTGAGCCAGTAGACGCTTTAGCCATGATGATTCACAAAGATTTTGCCCAAAAAACTGGAAGAGAAGTTTGCGAAAAATTAAAAGATTTAATCCCAAGACATAATTTTATGATTCCAGTCCAAGCAGCAATAGGTGGAAAGATTATTGCGCGAGAAACAATTAAAGGATTCAAAAAAGATGTTTTAACAAAAATTCATGGAGGTGGTGCCACTGATAGAAAAAGAAAGTTACTTGAAAAACAAAAAAAAGGGAAAGCAAGAGCTAAACAATTTGGTAAAGTTGAAATACCTCAAGAAGCGTTTATTGGCGTCCTCAAAATTTCTAAGGAAAAATAACTTTTTATATAAATACTGATGGAAACAAAAGATATAACATTTGTAATTGTTACTTTTAAAAGCGAAAATATTATATTTGACTGTATTGATTTATTACCTGGAGACTCAAAAAAAATAATAATAGAGAATTCTAATAATTTAGATTTAAAAAATTCACTTGAGAAAAAATATGAAAATTTATCTTGTTTATTAATGAGTAAAAATTTAGGTTATGGAAAAGGTAATAACATTGGTATTAACCAATCTCAAACCGAAAATGTTTTTATTTTGAATCCTGATACAAGATTTAAAAACTCCGACTTAAAAAAATTTCTAAATATTGTTAAAAATGAAAATTACGCAATCGCAGCCCCCACTTTATTAAAAGATAAAGGAGTATTTAAAAATAAAGATAATATTAAAGAAGTTGAATTTGTTAAAGGTTTCGCGATGCTTTTGAATAAGAAATATTTAAGAAATAATTATTTTGATGAAAATTTTTTTTTGTATCATGAGGAAATAGATCTTTGCAAAAGGGTTAAAAATGATGGAGGAAGAATACTTTTGGTAAATACACCAATTATTCATTATGGTACACTTTCCCATGGAGAAAGAAATAATTTGGAAATGGAAAAATCAAGAAACTGGCATTGGATGTGGTCAAAATTTTACTATAAAAAAAAACATTACGGATACTTAATAGGTCTTTGGTCAACTTTACCTAATTTTCTAAGTTCACTTTTAAAATTTTTGTTTTACAGCCTTACTAAAAATATTGATAAGAAAAATATTTATGAAATGAGATTTCTAGGTCTTCTAAATTCGTATTTATTAAAGAAATCTCATCACAGACCCAATTTAGAAAAAATTAAATAGTTTTTTTTGTCCATGTTTCAGGAGTGATTTCTGATTTAATTTCTACCGGTAAATTGTATACAAATTTTTTTGTACCCTTATTTCTAATATAGTTTGTTGTAAGTTTTATAGCATCTATTAAAGGAGTTTTTGTTTTGTAATCAAGTAACCTTCTTGCTTTTTCGGATGAGCAAGTTGCTTCTTTTACCTCAAGAGGTCTCCCAGGCACATGAATAGGATCACCATTGTACCCTGTTACATTTGCTACTAATTTAGCAAGATTATTTATAGTTATTGTTTCTTCATCTGGACCTATATTTATAATTTCTTTTGAAATACTTTTTTCTAATGCCAATTTTTCTAAGCAGAAAATTACATCATCAATATAAGAAAAGCATCTTGTTTGATTACCATCTCCATAAATTATAGACGGTTTATTTTGCAAATTTCGATTAATAAAGATAGACATTACATTTCTAAATGGATCATCATATTTCTGATTTGGTCCTACTATATTATGAGGGACAGCAATGTTATAATCCATAAAGTGTGTTTTACATAATAACTTTAAACTTTCTTCAACGGCTACTTTTGCAATTCCATAAGGATCTTCTGGTTTAGGTGGCATGGTTTCATTAAATGGAGAAATTTGACTTCCATATCTTGCCATTGAAGAGCAAAAAACAAATCTTTTAACTTTATTAACTATGCTGGCTGTAATTACAGATATACTAGCTTGGAATATATTTTTTGTAATAAAGTTGGGTGAAAAAACTGACAATCCTTCATGGGCAGTAGCTGCACAATGATACACAATATCAATTCCCTTTAAGTTTCTTGACATCTCATCAAAATTACAACAATCAGTTTTATGAAAGTTTACATTTTTAGGAAGATTATCTAAATCTCCCTGAATCATACTATCGTTTCCTGATATTTCATGACCAAGACTAATTAATCTTTTGGCTAAATGGCTTCCTAAAAATCCTGCAATACCCGTTATATATATTTTCATTTAACTTTAACTTACTATATGAAATAAAATATTTATAGGAAAATTAAGTTGGAGAGGTGGCCGAGTGGTTGAAGGCGCACGCTTGGAAAGCGTGTATAGGGGAAACTCTATCATGGGTTCGAATCCCATTCTCTCCGCCAAATATTTAATAATTTTTATAATAATAATCTTTTTTACCATCGCTTTTTATCATATGGATTTGATTAAAATTTTTATCTTTAAGAATATTATTCATAACATTAAAATTTTTATCAAATATTTCGATTTGTAATAAAATACTGTTTTTATTTAAATTATTTTCTAAACCTTGAATAACCTCTTTTTCATGTCCTTCGGCATCAATTTTCAAAATAATATTTTTATTTTCAAAACTAAAAATATCATCTCCTTTTTTAAATTCCGCATACTCAGTATGTAGATTATTTAATATTTCACCATTTTGTGCGACTCCAAATCCACCTGTTTGTATATAATTTTTTTTTTTCAATGATTTCATTAGTAATTTTGAATTTTTATTTGAAAGTCCAAATTCAAATATTTCAATGTTATTTAAATTTTCATTAAGTTGAATATTCTCTTTAAATTTTAATATTGTTTTTTTTATTGGTTCAAAGCTTTTTATTTTAATCTTACAGTCATTTTTAGCTACAACCATGCTATATAACCCTGAATTTGCACCAACATCTATAAAGTAGTCAAATTTTGTTTCTTTCATTAATCTAAGAAGATAATCAATTTGAAGATGTTCATATTCACTGAATAAGAATATTTCCTTATCCATTGGTTCTTTTATATTTCCTTTTAATTTTAAACCAAAATACTCATAATTAATTTCATCTGTATTAAGATAACTATAGATTTTTTTAATTACAGAGGGATATATTCTTTTAATAATTGGAATTCTTTTTAATAATTTTTTAATCACCGTGAACGAATCTTTCATAATTTTGATAAAGTTTACTAAAAAAATTCATTTTTTTGATAATTATTAAGTATTAAAAAAATTTATAATAATCTTGATTATAATGTAAGTATTTCCTCATTAATTTGAGCAAAAATTTAATACAAATTGTATTTAAAAATATAAAAATGTTATAAATATTCTTTCCGAAAAAAATAAATGAATAAAAAAAATTACAACACATACCAAGCAGACTCCATTAAAGTTTTAAAAGGTCTTGAAGCAGTGAGAAAAAGACCAGGAATGTATATTGGTGATACGGACGATGGAACTGGCTTACATCACATGGTATATGAGGTTGTAGATAATTCTATTGATGAAGCATTAGCAGGTCATTGTAAAAAAATTGAGGTAAGTATAAATTCTGATGGATCAATTACGGTTCAAGATGATGGTAGAGGAATACCAGTTGATTTTCACAAGGAAGAAAAAAAGTCTGCTGCAGAAGTAATTATGACACAACTTCATGCAGGAGGTAAATTTGATCACGATTCATACAAGGTTTCAGGAGGATTACATGGTGTTGGAGTCTCAGTCGTAAATGCTCTTTCACAAAAATTAGAATTACAAGTCGAAAGAGATGGAAAAAAACATTTTGTTGAGTTTATAAATGGTGAGACTAAAACACCGTTAAAGATAACTGGTAAATCAAAGAATACAGGTACAAGAATAAATTTCTTACCTTCCAAAGATATTTTTTCATCAATAAAGTTTAGTTTTTCAATTATTCAAAAAAGAATGCGAGAGTTAGCTTTTCTTAATAAAGGAATTAAAATTATACTTAACGATCTAACTCAAAAAAAAATAAAGTCTGATGAATTTAAATTTGACGGAGGGATAAATGAGTTTGTTGAGTTTTTAGACGAAAAGAGAGAAAAATTAAAAAATAAAAATGATAACGATTTGTTTAGAAAGCCAATTTATATTGAAGGGATCAAAAATGATATAGATGTTCAATGTTCGTTAAAATGGAATGCAGGATATAATGAGGATGTCTATCCTTATACTAATAATATTTTTCAAAAAGATGGAGGAACTCATCTTTTAGGTTTTAGAAGTGCATTAACAAGAGTTGTGAATAAATATGCATCAGAGCAAAATTTATTAAAGAAAAGTAAAGTTCTTCTATCTGGAGATGATGTAAAAGAGGGTTTAACTTGTGTTTTGTCTGTAAAAATCCCAGATCCTAAGTTCTCATCACAAACAAAAGACAAATTAGTTTCCTCTGAAGTAAGAAATATCGTTGAAGGCATAGTCAATGAAAAATTGTCAATTTGGTTTGACCAAAACCCTTCAATCTCCAAAACAATTTTGACAAAAATAATTCAGGCTGCTGTAGCAAGAGACGTTGCTAAAAGAGCAAGGGAAAACGTAAGAAGAAAAGGTGCTTTGGAGTTGACTGGATTACCTGGAAAATTAGCAGATTGCCAAAACTCAAAACAAGAAGGTACAGAGTTATTTATAGTAGAGGGAGACTCAGCCGGTGGATCAGCCAAACAAGGAAGAAATAGGGAATATCAGGCAGTATTACCCTTAAGAGGAAAAATATTAAATACATATACTGAGATTAATGGATCTAAAAAAAATGGAAATCAAAGTGATCTAAGAACAAAATCATTATCAAAGATGATTTCTTCAAATGAAATTGTTACATTGATAAATGCTCTTGGATTAGATCCTAAAACAGAAGAAATAGATTTAGAGGATTTAAGATATGGAAAAATTATAATCATGACCGATGCAGACGTTGATGGTTCACATATTAGAGCGCTACTTTTAACTTTTTTTAACAATATCCCTTTTAATAAATTAATAGAAAAAGGTCATGTTTATTTAGCTCAACCACCTCTTTTTAAAATAAATAAAGGCTCCAAAGGTATTTACATAAAAGATGAAAAAGATCTTGAAAATTATATAATCAAAAATTCTAAGGATATTAAAAATGTTAAGAAAAATTCCAAAGAATTTGATAGAATTATTCAATTAGAGAAGTCTAAACTAAACATTCAACGATTTAAAGGACTTGGAGAAATGAATCCTGAGGAATTATGGAATACTACTTTAAATCCTGAGACTAGAAATTTACTTCAAGTTCAATATTCAAAAAATCTTCAAAAAGATCAAAACCTTATACAAACATTAATGGGTAACGATGTTGCTTCTAGAAAAGATTTTATTGTAGATAATGCTATAAATGTTGTTAATTTAGATATTTAATTAATGGAGTTAAGCACCAATTCCAAATCATCGTACTTAAATAAAATTACATACGTCAATTTAAGATGGATAGGTATAATAGGTCAATTTATTACTATAAATGCTGTTGCATTCTTATTTAAATTTGAATTTAATTTCTTATTAGCAAATTTTATAGTTTTATTAGGTGTTTTAAGTAATATTTTCTTATTTTATTATTTTAAAAAAAATCAGTTACAAGAAAAAATATCTTTAACTTTTCTTACCATTGATATTATGCAGTTAAGTTTTTTACTTTATTTAACTGGCGGTACTATCAATCCATTCTCAATATTCCTAATAATACCAAGTATATTTGCCTCAAATAGCTTAAGTATTAGAACAAATATTTTGTTAATAATTTTGACAATCTCTTCAATTATTTTACTTACTTTCTATCATCAAGAATTACCTTCACCATTAAATGAATATATTTTTAGTAATTACTATTACTATTCAGTCCCTTTAGCTTTAATTATTGCACTTATTTTCCTGAGTTTTTTTGCTTTAACATTTGGAAATGAGTCAAAAGTTAGAAAAGATGCATTAGATAAAATTCAGGAAGTTATTTCTAAAGAGAATGAGTTAGTATCATTAGGTGGACAAGCTGCAGCGGCTGCCCATTCTTTAGGTACACCGCTTTCTACAATTAAAATTATTTCACAAGACTTATATGATAATTTTAAAAATAATAAAGAATTAAAAAAAGATGTTGAATTACTTATAAGNCAAGTTGATAGATGCAATNTAATATTAAAAAAATTATCTTTAAATCCTGTAGTTGAAGATGATTTTATAGACAANNATATTACTCTANATAACTATGTGAAAGAAATTGTGAATTCTTTTAAAGAAATATCAGANAAAAATTTTATCATCAATACTGAGCAGAATTATAATTCTTTTGAAGTTTCAAAATTAATTGAAGTTGTTTATGGTATAAGAAATTTTATTGGAAATGCAAATAAGTTTGCAAAAAGAAATATTTATATTTCAATAACAAGTGACAGTCAAAACTCTTCGATTTCCATTGAAGATGATGGTTTGGGATTTCCGAAAGATATATTAACCAAAATTGGAGATCCTTATATAAAATCATTGCAATCTAAAAATAAATCAAGAGCTGGGTTAGGCTTGGGAATATTTATAGGTAAAACTTTGTTAGAAAAAAATAAGGCTAAACTATTAATTAGGAATTCGGAAACCAGAGGTGGTGCTGAAATTAAAATAGAGTGGTCTAATAAAGATTTAATTAGTCTTTAGTGAAGTTTTTTGTTTTCAAATAGTCCACTTAATTGATCTATCATTACATCTCCTAGTTCTTGTACATCAGAAATTTTTATTGCTTTTTTATAATATCGGGATACATCATGACCAATTCCTATAGCTAAGATTTCTACTTCACTTTTATTTTCAATAAATTTAACAATTTTTTTCAAATTTTTTTCTAAAAAATCTCCTGAATTAACTGATAATGTTGAGTCGTCTACAGGTGCTCCATCTGAAATAACCATAAGAATTTTTCTTTCTTCTTTCCTTTTTTTTAATCTATTAAATGCCCAGGTTATAGCTTCGCCGTCTATATTTTCTTTTAATAAACCCTCTTTTAGCATCAATCCCAAATTTTTTTTTGATTGTCTCCAATGAGAATCAGCGCCTTTGTAAATTATGTGTCTTAAATCATTAAGTCTTCCAGGATTTTTCTTTTTACCCAATCTATTCCATTCCTGGCGACTTTTGCCACCTTTCCAATTTTTCGTAGTAAAACCAAGAATTTCAACTTTAACTGAGCATCTTTCTAAAGTTCTCGATAAAATATCAGCACATATTGCTGCTATTGTTATAGGCCTTCCTCTCATTGATCCAGAATTATCAATTAAAAGAGTTACAATTGTATCTTTAAAGTCTAAATCTTTTTCTTTTTTAAATGATAATGAATTATATGGATCAATGATAATTCGAGGTAATTTTGAACTATCTAACAATCCTTCTTCTAGATCAAATTCCCATGATCGATTTTGTTTTGCCATTAATTGTCTTTGTAATTTATTTGCTAACTTAGTAATTAAATCTTGAAAACTTGTAAGCTGTTGGTCTAAATTTTTTCTGAGTTTTTGAATTTCCTCAGCTGTATCTAAACTTTCTGCTTTTGCAACCTCATCAAATTCAGTAGTAAATATTTTATATTCTTTATCGCTTATACTTAAATTTTTTTTTTGTATAATATTTTCTGACTCTGTGTCTTCATTATTTTCACTACCAAGTTGATCTTCAAGTCTAAACTCATTTACGTCATCCTCACTATCCATTCCCTGACTTATATTTTCATCTTCACTTGTTTTACTTGAGTCATTATTATCTTTGTCTTCATTATTGTTAGAATTATTATGATCTTGGGTATCATCATTTTCTTCATTTTCTTTTTCAGTTGTGTCATCATTCTCAAATATATCCATACTTTCCAAAATTTCAGAAAATTTAGCGTTATATACTTCTTGATTTTCTAGATTTTGTTTTAAAAACTCAAAGTGTTTGTCTATTGACTTGTTAAAATCTTTCTCCCAAAATTTAAGAATTTCTTTATTTTCTGGGTATAATTCGACATCAAAAAACTTGTTTGTCATATAAATCTCAAAAGCATCTATAATATTTGTATCTTCCTTTTTTGTTATTTTTTCTTGTTTCAAATATTGAAGTCTATTTTTGTAATTGTCTTTGAAATTTTTAGAAATTCCTTTTAGCATCTCTGAGCCAAGTAATTCATACCTTACCTTTTCTGCAAGCTGGTAGAGTGTTCTGCATGATGGATTCTGTGGATTGTTTTTATCTAATAATTTTCTGTTTGAAAATCTTGTTTTTAAAGCTTCAGAATCTGTCTCAGCCCTTAGTTTTTTAAATTGATTTTTATCATTAATATTTTCAATTTCTCCAATATCATAAACTTTTTCGTCATTTTTTTTATTTTTGACAGCTTTATAGTCATCTGAAATAACTTTGTAAGTTGATTGAAGGGCTTGTTTAAATTTTTCTTTAATACTATCTTCTTTGTTCATTAAATTTGAATATTGATCATTGACTCTGGCAGTTCTTCCCCAAAACATCTTTGATAATATTCAGCAATAGTATTCTTTTCAGCATCATCACATTTGTTTAAAAATGTTACTCTAAATGCGTATCCGATATCTTTAAAAATTTCAGAATTTTCTGCCCAATGTAAAACTGTTCTAGGACTCATTACTGTCGATATATCACCCGCCATAAAACCTTTCCTCGTAAGTGAGGCTACTTTTATCATATTTGAAACTTGCTCTTTACCTTTGGGATTATTTAAATTTTTATTCTTACCTAATATAATTTCCATTTCTTTATCTAAACTAAGATAGTTTAAAGTAGATACAATATTCCATCTATCCATTTGTCCCTGATTAATTTGTTGTGTCCCATGATATAATCCGGTTGTATCACCTAGCCCAACAGTATTTGTTGTTGCAAAAAGTCTAAAAAATTTATTTTGTTTAATTACTTTATTTTTGTCTAATAGAGTAAAACTACCTTCTGACTCAAGTACTCTCTGAATAACGAACATTACATCTGGTCTTCCAGCGTCATATTCATCAAAAACTAAGGCCACAGGATTTTGAATTGACCAAGGTAATATTCCCTCTTTAAATTCAGTTACCTGTTTACCATCTTTGATTACGATTGAATCTTTTCCTATTAAGTCAATCCTACTAACATGACTATCGAGATTAATTCTTATACAAGGCCAGTTTAGCCTAGCAGCAATTTGTTCGATGTGAGTCGACTTACCAGTTCCATGGTATCCTTGGATTAAGACTCTTTTATTAAAAGAAAATCCTGACAAAATAGCTAATGTAGTATCTTTATCAAACTTATAAGTTTTATCGATCTCCGGGACATGCTCACTTGATTTTGAAAATGCATCAACTTCCATATCACTTTCAATACCAAAAGTTTGTTTTATAGATAATTTAATGTCAGGGGTATGGTTAATATTTGGTGTCAATTTTATCCTTATATGTATTTTTTAATTGAGTGTAAGCTAAAGTTATTACTTTAAGCTTGTCTTCAAATTTTTTATTTCCAGAATTCATATCAGGGTGAAATTTTTTGACAAGCTTTTTAAATTTTTCTTGTACTTTTTCCCATTTTAATCCAACACTGATACCTAATATATTAAAGGCTTTTAAATCATTATTATTAAATTTAAACTTATTCATATTATTAAAATCATTATTAAATTTAAATTTATCCATCTCATCTTTTAAAGCATTGCTCCAAAGAACTTTAAAAAAATTATCAGATGAACTAAAACTTTGTGTTGGTTTGTGCCAAGTCATGTCAGACCTTAAAAAATCAACTATTTGTTGATCACTCATACCTGTAAAATAATTCCAACTTTTATTAAATTCTTTAACATGGTTTAAACATAGTAATCTATAATCTTTGCTATTGTCTCTTTCTTTAGGTGCTTTAAAAAGACCTTCCTCTGAGCAATTATTCCAATCACAAATATTTTTCATGATGTATAATACTTTATAAAATGAATATTAATCAACTAATTGAAACTGTAGAAAAAAAAATTTTGTCGCAGGATTGTATTTCAAAAGTTTATATAGAGGATAAGTCATTTTTGCACAAAAATCATAAATCTAATGAAAATGGAAAATTTCACATTGTTCTTTCGATTGAGTCTGATGAGTTAAAGAATAAAAGTAAGCTATACTCAACAAGATTTATCTATAAAATTTTAGATAATGAATTAAAAAATTATATTCATTCATTGCAGATCAAATTAATTTAAACTGTTAGAAATATATTTTTTTAAATTTGAAGGACTGATCTGAAAGTCAACTATTATCTTTCCAAAATCTTTTATTAAAATTAGGTTAATGTTGTTTGAATTATTTTTCTTATCGCTCCTCATATAATTCATAATTTTAGATACATGTTTTTTTTTAAACAATTTTTCAATTTTTGGTTTCATCTCAATTTTATTAATATGATTTATAATAATATTAAATTTTTGTTTTGATAAAAATCTTCTTTTAAAACTAAATTCTACCGCATTTTTAATACCTAAAATTACAGCTTCTCCATGATTTAATTTTTTAGAAAAGCCCAAAGTAGACTCATAAGAATGAGCAAAGGTATGACCTAAATTTAATACTTTTCTATAGTTCTTCTCTTTCTCATCTTTTTCCACAACTCTTTTTTTTAAATTACAGCTTTTAATTATTGCTCTTTCAATAAAAGGTGATTTTAATTTTAAAATTTTATTTAAATTTTTATCTAAATAGAGAAAATTATTTAAATTATCTATAATACTACTTTTTAATATTTCAGCATATCCACAAATAATTTCTCTTTCTGGTAAAGATGCTAAAATATTCATGTCAGAAACAACTAAATCAGGCTGATAAAAACTTCCAATCAAATTTTTTCCAAATTTATTATTTACACCTGTTTTGCCTCCTATGGATGAGTCTACTTGAGATAGTAAAGTTGTGGGAATATTTATGAATTTCATGCCTCTTTTAAATGTACTAGATGCAAAACCAACTATATCTCCAATAATTCCTCCACCAAAAGAAACAACACAGTCTTCTCTATTAAACCTATTTTCAAATAAAACTGTATGAATTTTTTCAATTGTTCGGTAATTTTTGTTTTTTTCTGATGCTGTTAATTCTATTTTAAAAAGTTTATTTATTTTTAACTTTTTGAATAAAATTCTTTTAAACTTTTGAGGAATATTTTTGTCTGTAACAATTAAACATTTATCAAATTTTAAATGATTAGCTTTTAAAATTTTATCAATTTTACCTATTAAATCTCTTCCAATTACAATTGGGTAGTTCTTAGTGCTTGTTTTAATTGAAATTTTATTTGTATTCATAAATATTTAATATCTTATTTATAATTTCAACTTTGTCTAATTTATCACAATTAATCCTGTAATTCGACATGCTATAAAATTTTGATCTTTCTTTTATTAAATTATTAATTTGAGTCTTAGTAAGATTTATTGCCAATGGTCTTTTCTTGCTCTTAAATATCCTTTTTATAATCGTTTCATTTTTCCAATTTAACCAAAAAGACAAACAATTTTTCTCACACATTTTTCTGATTGAAACGTTTATAAATCCTCCTCCGCCTAAGGAAATTACTGAATTTTCTGAACTAAGAAATTTTAAAGATATTTTTTCTTCAATCTTGCGAAAATAACTCTCTCCATATTTTTTAAAAATTTCTGATACCTTGGAAGCCTCAGATTCTTCAATTTTTTGATCAATATCAACAAAAGTAAAGTCCATTTTTTTTGACAAAATTTTACCAATTGATGATTTTCCTGATCCCATCATTCCAACCAATACAATATTTTTATTTGATTTCATGAGTTTCTATATTGAAAAAACACAAATATGTCTTATTTTGAAATTATTAAATTATATGCAATTTACAAAAAATACAAGTAAAGACAAAATTTTTAGTTTAGGGACAATTTTAAAAATTATAATAGCCATTTTCATAATTGTATTTGGCTTTATTTTGATTAATCAGATTAATTTGCCCGCTCCAGATAAACAAATTGAAAAAATTTTACCAAATGAAAATTTCAAAACAATTAAGTAAGTTATTAATTTTTGTATATTTTTTTTTGTTTGTTCAGTCCGCTCAGGCACAGGAAGTTAAAGAGATCTGGTCAGAAATAGCAAATAAAGAGGTTGCAAATCCACAATCAACAAAAAGTGTTGATTCATCCAGTAACACAAACGAGATTGAAGGTGTCAAAATAAAACTTGTTGATGAAAATATTGTTGTTGATCAAAATTTAGACAATTCTAATATTTTGTTGGCTGGATTATTTGACCCTGATGACAATGATCTAAACCTTGATATGTGGTCAAAAACAGATGGAATAAAAATTAAAAAGTTACTTGAAAAAATACAGTCTAAAAATTTGTCGAGTTTCTCAGAAAGGTTAATGGATGTAGCGTTATTGACTAACTCTTATATTCCAAATCAAAACTTTTCATTAGATGAATTTGAAAAATTCACACTTGACCATTTAATTAAAAAAAAAGATTTTGATTTAGTTGAGGAATTTATTCAAAAAAATTCATCAATAAAAGATAAAGAAAGACTAATAAAACATGTAGCTGATTATTACTTGTCATTAAACGAAATAGAAAATTCATGCTCTGCTATTGATAGTTTAGGTTTAATAACTGATGAATACTTAACATATTTCAAAATTTATTGTTTAATAACTCAGAATAAAAAGGATGAGGCTCAGTTGTTGTTTGATCTTAACTCTGAGCTAGATTCTTTTAATGACTTTTTTGTTAAAAAGTTTGAAGTATTGATGGGATATGAAGACAATAACTTTATATTGTCTGATGAAAATGTTCTTTATTTTCACCTATCTCACAAGACAGATAAGAATTTTTTATATTATCCATCCGTAGAGTCTGATGAATTTATATGGAAATATTTGTCTAACTCGAATTTGCTTAAAAATTTAAATGATTTTAATCTCAGTGATATTGATCAGGTTAAGTTTCTAGAAAAAGCGACCAGTGAAGGTATTTTCGATGAAAGAGAGTTATTGAATTTGTATAAAAAATTCCAATTTGAGATTGATGACCTTATTAATTATGAGGATTCATTAAAAAGCTTACCAGATTATGAAGGAAGAGCTCTGATGTATCAGAGGTTTTTATTAACAGATAATCTTGAAAATCAACTTTCATTATTATCAAAATTGAATAATTCCTTTGAAAACTCAAATTTTAAAAAATCATTCGACGATGAATTATCTAAGTTGTTAAAAAAAATGGATAAAAAAGAAATTCCTTTAAAGTTTTCTGACTTCTACCAAACTAATTTAATTACTGAAGAAAAAAGAAAAAATAAAATTAAGTTTAATAATGAAGTTTTTCATCAATCAAAAGTATTAAATTATTTTTTGAATAAGCAAAGCTTACCTAAAACACAAAAATTAACTGATAATTTGTTATCAAAGATCAAAAAAGATAAAAATTACTCTTTCAACTTTAAAGATGTTGTATTACTACAATCATTGAGATCAGATGGAATTCAAATAGATCAAATTGATGAACTTTCTCAATACAAATCTGAATTAAATTCAGAAATTGACAAAATGATTGAGAATAAGGAATCTGGCATGATACTATTAAAATTAGTTGAGATTATTGGTGAAAAAGAATTGAATGAATTAAACAGTGAGTCACTAAATTTTGTAATTGAAATTATGAATAGAACAAAATTAATTAGCTTGAGAAACGAACTATTGTTGGAAATTCTTCCATTAAAAGTTTAAAATACTTCAATTAATCATGACAATAAAAACCATTATAACTGAACCTAATGAGATTTTAAGACAAGTCTCAAAACCAGTACAATCAGTGGGTAATGAAGAAAGAAAGTTAATGGATGACATGTTGGAAACAATGTATGCAGCTAATGGTATTGGATTAGCAGCAATTCAAATTGGTATTCCTAAAAGGATTATAGTAATGGATATTTCAAAAGATGGGGAGAAAAATCCAATGTATTTTGTAAATCCAACAATTAAAAACAAAGATAAAGAAAAAACAACATATGAAGAGGGATGTTTATCCGTCCCAGATTATTTCGCGGAAGTTGATAGACCTAAATATTGTGAGGTTGAATATTTAGATTATAATGGAGAAAATAAAATTTTAGAAGCTGATGGGCTCCTTGCAACTTGTATACAGCACGAAATGGATCATCTTGAAGGAATTTTATTTATAGACTACTTATCAAAATTGAAAAAAACAATGATTGTTAAAAAATTATCAAAAAGAAAAAATCCTCCTGATAGAATTATTGTTTAATGAGCAAAAAAATTGCTTTCATGGGTACCCCCACCATTTCTGGGCAAATACTCAAATCATTGTATCAAAATGGTTTTGATATTGAGGTTGTTTATACTCAACCACCTGTAGCATCAAATAGAGGGCACAGATTAAATAAGTCACCCGTTCATATAATGGCTGATATATTAAATATTCCTGTTAGAACTCCAATTGTATTAGATAATACTGAAGAAAAAAACTTTCTTCATAAACAAAATATAGGTTTAGGTATCGTTGTTGCTTACGGGCAGATTCTTAAAAAAGATATTTTAGAAATTCCAAAATATGGATGGATAAATATTCATTATTCACTTTTACCAAAATTACGAGGTGCAGCTCCCATTCAAAGAGCAATTATGGAAAATGAAACATCAACAGGTATTTCTATAATGAAAATTAATGAGGGTTTAGATTCTGGTCCCGTCTGTAATCAATATTCAATAAATATTTTAGAAAATGAAAATGCTGAGGATTTATCTCAAAGATTAAGTAATTTAGCATCTGAAAAAATACTACAAAATATTGATGATATATTTGATAACAAAGCACATTTTAAAGAACAAGATCATAGTAAATCTACATACGCAAAAAAAATTAAAAAAGAAGAAGGAAAAATAAATTGGGAGGACGGTAATTTAAAGATCATAGGAAAAATTAATGGTTTATATCCTAACCCAGGAGGTTGGTTTGAATTTAAAGGTGAAAGATATAAGATACTAAAAGCAGAAAAATCAATTTTAAGTGGAAAATCAGGATATGTCTTATCAGATAATTTTGAAATTGGTTGTGGTGAAAATTCAATAAAGATCATTGAGATCCAAAGGCAAGGTAAAACAGTTCAAAAAACTAAGGAATTTCTGCGTGGTAGCCAAATTACTAAAGGTACTGATTTGAATTAAACATGTTCAGATATCAAATTTTAATAGAATATGTGGGAACTTCTTTCATAGGTTGGCAAATACAAAAAAAAGGTAAAACTATACAAGGATTAATTCAAAAAAAAATCTCATATCTTTTAAATGAAAAAATTACACTTATTGGCTCGGGAAGAACAGATACTGGTGTTCACGCAATTGAACAATCTGCACATTTTGATATTACTCAAAAAATCAAAAACTTAAATAAGTTTTTAAAATCAATTAATTATTTTCTAAATAAACACGAAATTGCTATTTCAAAAATAAAAAAAAGAAGTATGAAATTTCACGCACGTTTTTCTGCAAAAGAGAGAATTTATAAATATATTATTTTTAATCAATTGAGTAAACCTATCCTTCAAAATAAGCGAGGATGGTTTGTTATTAAAAAGCTCGAATTAGAGATAATGAAAAAAGCAGCAAAAAAGTTAATTGGAACTCATGATTTTTCAACTTTTAGAGCATCTGGATGCAATGCAAAGAGCCCAGTAAGATCAATTAAATTAGTTAAAATTAAAAAGACAAAAAACAAAATTGAATTAGAGTTTAGATCTCAATCATTTTTAAAACAACAAGTTAGATCGATGGTAGGTTGTTTAAAATATATTGGTGAAAAAAAGTGGACATTAAAAAAATTTGTAAATGTAATTAAATCAAAAAATAGAAATTTATGCGCACCGCCAGCACCAGCAGAAGGATTATTTTTGAAAAAAGTTTTATACTAATTTTTCCTATTACCCATTGAGAATTTTTTATTAATTCTCCACCGTGACTCTGCTCTTACAATATAGCCACAACAATTTTTTGACTTACATTTACAAGGAAATTGTTTGTAATCTTTGTCATAACCAAATCCATAGTCACAAGTTAATTCCTCACCTTTTTTAATATCTTTTATAGCCTTAACCCAAATTTTAAGTCCCTTACCATCATAGTCACAATTATTTTCACATGAGTGATTTATTAGACCAGCTGTATTCCATGGGAAATCCCCATCGAGATCATATCTTTTATTTACTGTAAATAAATATATTGGCTTACTNTTATCGTATTTATCAGAATTCTCAGTTTGTTTTTTGGTAATNAATTTNCCAATGTAATCNATTATTTTTTCACCTTCTTTTATATCTCTTGTNGCNTAAAGTCCTTTACCTTTTTTATCAATATCAGACTTTTTAATCTTATATGGTTTCATATGTTTGTGTTTAGTGCTTAAAAAAATATTATCAATTAAATTCTAACAACGCATCAACATGCCTTTGAGTACTATTTTGTAAGGCTTTAAGATCATAACCACCTTCAAGAATTGAAACGACCCTACCATTACAAAAAGATTTAGAATATTCTAAAGTCCTTTTGGTAATTTTATAAAAATCCTCAGTGCATAATCTCATCTGTGCTAACGGATCATCAATATGTGCATCAAAACCCGCAGAAAATAACAAAAATTCAGGTTTAAACTGTTTTATTTTAGTTAAAACATTTTCATATGCATTTAAATATACTTCAGATGTTGTTCCAGCTTCTAGTGGAATATTTAATACATTGTTAAATTTTCCATTTTCCTTATTTGAACCTGAGCCGGGGTAATAAGGGTATTGGTGAGTAGAAACATATAATACCTTTTCATTATCATAAAAAATATCTTGAGTTCCATTACCATGGTGAACATCAAAATCAATTATTGCAATTTTTTTGTATTTATACTTTTCAATTAAGTAATTAGCACCAACAGCTATATTATTATAGATACAAAATCCCATAGCTTTTTCTTTTTCTGCATGATGACCTGGAGGTCTTACAGCACAAAAAGCATTCTTAAATTCTTTGTTTTGTACTCCATCTATTGCTGTAATAATTGAACCTACTGCATCTTTAGTAGCATCTTTACTACCAGGGGAAACAATTGTGTCACCATCTAAAAATACTAAACCTTTTTTTGGAAAAGTCTGTTTAACATGATTAATATATTCTATTGAATGGGTTTTATTTAAAAAAAATTCGTCAAATTTATTTGGTTTTTTCCATATAAGATTTTTGTTATCTACTTTTTTAAAGTTATCAATTATTGCAGTAACCCTATCAATTTTTTCTGGATGGCCATTCCCAGTATTATGGTTTTTATAAGTATCTGAAGTGATTAGACCAGTTTTCACTTAAAATAATTTTTTAAAACTTTTGAATATATTAAACTCAATTTTTTTAAATCGGTTAGTGAAACAGCCTCATCAACTTTATGCATTGTTTTTCCTACTAAGCCAAATTCTAAACAAGGAGCTATTTTCCTAATGAACCTTGCATCTGATGTGCCTCCAGTAGTTGAAAGTTTAGGTTTTATTTTAGTAACTTTATTAATAATATTTTGTATCATAAATGTTGTACTATTAGGTTTTGTAAGAAAAGCTTCACCTGAAACACTGTAATCAATTTTATATTTAGATTTAGTTTTATTACATACTTTTTTTAAAATTTTATTAATTTTTTTTTTAATGGAATTTGAAGTATGCATATTATTAAATCTTATATTAAATGAAGCATATGCAAGACCTGGAATTACATTGTCTGCGGTATTATTTATATTAATTTTTGTAATTTCAAGATTTGTTGGTTGAAAATCCTTTGTGCCTTTGTCAAATCGTATATCTTTTAGTTCTTTAAGTATTCTAACTAGAGCAGTCGAAGGGTTATTTGCTCTATGAGGATATGCTACATGCCCTTGAACTCCTGNAATTGTTAANCGACCGTTCATACTTCCTCTTCGACCAATTTTAATCATTTCACCTAATTTATTAGGATTAGTTGGTTCTCCAACCAAGCAAAAATCTATTTTCTCTCGTTTCTTTTTTAAATAGTCTACAACTTTCTTGGTTCCATTAATGGCAACACCTTCCTCATCTCCAGTGATTAAAAGACTTATCGATCCATTAAATCCTCTATTTTTTTCAAGAAAAACGCTTATAGCAGACACAAATGCAGCTATTGAGCTTTTCATATCATTTGCACCCCGTCCAATTAAATGTCCATTTTTAATTGATGGTTTAAATGGATTTACTGTCCAATCACTTAAATTTCCAGCAGGAACAACATCAAGATGTCCAGCATAACAGAAATTAGGACTTTTTTTCCCTAATCTTGCATATAGATTTTTAACTGGAGCATTTCCTTTTTCTTTGAACTCTAGAATTTTAGTTTTAAAGCCAAGTTTTTTCAATTTTTTTTCCAAAAATTTCATTATTCCAGCATCTATAGGAGTTACAGTTGGAAATCTAATTAGCTCTTTAGCTAACTGAAGTTCATTTATAATTTTCATCGAAACTATTCTCTCAAGAGATCGTTAATAGAAGTTTTAGATCTTGTCTTTTCATCTACTTGCTTAATTATTACAGCACAATATAGTGAAGGTGCAGTTGGGTTATTTTTATCAGGAAGTGAACCTGGAACCACAACTGAATAAGGAGGAATTTTTCCATAAGTAATTTCTCCAGTTTTTCTATTAACAATTTTTGTNGATTGTCCTATGTACATGCCCATACTCAGTACGGATCCTTCTCCTACAATAACACCTTCTACAACTTCAGACATTGCACCTAAAAATACATTATCCTCGATAATAGTTGGCAGAGCTTGTGCAGGTTCTAAAACTCCACCCACACCTGAACCTGCTGAGATATGACAATTTTTTCCAATTTGGCTACAGCTTCCTGCTCTTGCAAATGTATCAATCATTGTTCCTTCGTCTATGTATGCNCCAATGTTAACGTAGCATGGCATTAAAACTGCATTCTTGCCAACAAAACTTCCTTTTCTTACTGGTGAGTTAGGCACCATTCTAAAACCCGCTTTTTCATGATCTTCTTTTGTCCATCCTGCAGTCTTACCCTTTAGCAAATGAGCTTTATCATACCAACTACTATATGGACCATTCAAATTCTCCATTGGATATAATCTAAAACTTAACATGATTGCTTTTTTCAAATGTTGATGGGTTATCCATTCACCATTTATTTTTTCAGCAACTCGTGACTTTCCACTATCTAAGTCATCAATAACTTGATTTATAGTATCTTTTAAAGACTTATCTGAAGCAGGATTTATTTGATCCCTTTTTTCCCAAGCTTCATTTATTACATTTTCTATACTCATAATTTATGAGTTTTTTAATAACCTTATTTCTTTTAAAAATAAAGAGAGATTTTCTATTTTATAGTCAATATAGTCTTTATCAGATTCTTTTTTACCCCAATATTCATTATTGATTAGCCAGACTGTCGTAGCNCCTCTTTCTTTACCAATTGACAAGTTTTTTGCAATATCTTCAATATAAATCGTTTCTTTTGGGTCAATATCAAATTTTTTTACCATCAGATCGAATGCTTTCGCTGCAGGTTTTGGGCTATATTCCGCATCAACTATATCAAATACATCCTCAAATAGATCATCAATACCCAAATGTGTAGTTATATTACTAACATGCTCACTAGAACCATTGGTAAAAACGAACTTTCTCAAATCCAACTTTTCTATTTCACCTCTCAAAACAACATCCTTTTCCATAAAAGATAGGTCAATGTCATGAACAAAATTTAAAAACTCTTTAGGAGGAATATCGTGATGTATCATTAATCCATTTAGACTTGTATTATATTTATGAAAGTAGTTAGTTTGTAATTTTTTAGCTTCGACTAAGTTAATTTTTAATTTTTCAGAAATGTATTGTGTCATTCTTTTACTTACTTGACCAAATACAGATTCTAAATCCTGATAAAGAACACCATCACAATCAAATAAAATATTTTTTATATTTTTCATTTTCTTATTAATGTACCAGCACCTTTATCTGAGAATAACTCAAAAAGAATTGAATGTTTTTTTCTTCCATCAATAATTCCGACACCTGTAACTCCATTCATTACTGCATCTAAGCAAGTATTGATTTTAGGAATCATACCCTCTGTTATAATTTCATTATTTATCATCTCTAAAATTTCAGATGATGTAATTTCCTCAATGAGTTTTTTTTCTTTATCTAGTACGCCTTCAACGTTGGTCATTAATAATAATCTTCTACATTTCAAAGATTTAGCTATAGCACCAGCAGCTGTATCTCCGTTAATATTAAATGTTTGATTATTTTTACCTAGCCCCAAAGGTGATATTATTGGAACTGAACTTAATTTTATTATATCTTTTATTATATTTGTATTGATTTTACTTGGCTTTCCAACGAATCCAAGTTCCTCTGTTTCTGGAATAACTTCAATAACATTATTTTTTTTTGTGTTTATCGAGACTGCATTTGATCCTTTTTCAATTAAAGAATTAACAATGTCCTCGTTAAAATCAATAAGGACATCTTCAACTATATTTATAATTTTTTCATCCGTAACCCTTAAACCTCTAATAAATTTTGATTGAATATTTGATTTTTCTAACTCTCTTTTAATTCTAGGGCCACCTCCATGGACTATTATTATTGATAATCCTAACTTATTTAGAATACTTATATCTGAAATAAAATTGTTAAAAATATTTCTATCAATAAAAACGTTTCCTCCATATTTAATAACTATTAATTCATTTTTATATTTATCTATATATTTTTTAACCTCTTCGATGGAAGGACCATCTTTTGGTACTATTTTTTCTATTTCCATTTCTATTAAACAGTTTTGACAGTCGTTCTTTTGATTATTATGTACTGTTGTGCCATAGTTAATATGTTATTTATAGTCCAGTAAATAACTAGTCCTGCTGGGAAAGGAGCTAGTATTACAGTCAAAAATAACGGAAAGAACATAAATATTTTTGCTTGAACAGGATCGGGAGGCGTTGGATTTAGTTTTTGCTGCATCCACATTGAAACACCCATCAAGCATGGCCATACACCTATCAGTAAAAAAGAAGGAGGATCCCATGGAATTAGTCCAAATAAATTAAATATGGATGTAGGATCTCTTTCACTTAAATCCTTTATCCAACCAAAAAATGGCTGATGTCTCATCTCAATTGTTACAAACAAAACTTTATAAATTGCAAAGAAAAAAGGTATCTGTATAAAAATTGGAAGACACCCACTTATTGGATTAACTTTTTCTCTTTTGTATAATGCCATCATCTCTTGTTGGAGTTTCATTTTATCTTCTTTATGCAATTCTTTTAGTCTTGTCATTTCTGGCTGAAGAACTTTCATTTTAGCCATGGACCTAAATGAGTAATTTGCAAGTGGAAAAAATGCTAATCTTATACAAGCAGTTATCATTATAATTGCTATTCCAAAATTGCCAGCTAGATTAAAGAAGTATTGAATTGCAAAGAATAAGGGTTTCACAATGAAGTAAAACCATCCCCAATCTATTGCTAAATCAAACTTATTAATATTTTCACTCTCAGCATATCCATCAATAACGTTTACTTCTTTTGCTGCAATAATTACCCTAATTGAGTTACTTTTTGTCTCGTTCGCACCAACTTCTGTTGCATTAGTCTCAATAAAATTTGCTCTGAACTTATTTTTGTAATCAAAATCAGATCTAAAACTTTTATCTTTTTCGGGTATAAGACTAGTAAGCCAATACTTATCAGTTATACCTAGCCATCCAGATTGTGCATTCTTGGAATATTTTTTTTCTTCAATATCATCATAATCTTCTTCAACTAATTGATCATCAAAAACTCCAATTAAACCCTCATGCAAAATATAAAAATTAGTTACATCAGGGGCTACATTTCTAATAATTTGTCCATATGGATAAAAATTATAAGTTTTATCTGAATTATTAATTATCGTTTGTTTGATGTTAAAAAGATATTGTTTATCTATGCTTATTTCTTTTAAGAATTTAATATTTTGACTGTTAGTCCAACTTAATATTACTGTTGAACTAGGTGTGAGCTTGTTACTTCCTTCAATGCTCCAAAGAGATTTTGAGTTTGGTAAATCAATATTTTTGTTAGTAGTTGCCCATCCAGTTTCTACATAATATCCATTATTAGACTGTTTAGGATTTAATAAGATTACATTATCATCTCCATTTAAAGTATTTGTATAATTTTTAAAAGTTAAGTCGTCTATTGAAGACCCAATTAATGAAATTGACCCTTTAATTTTGTCATTTTCAAAAAGAACTCTTTCATTTTCTTTTAAAGCATCATTTCTAGATATTTTAATTGTTTCCTCGTCCTGAACTAATGATGGTGCATCCGTTGAAGAATTTTCACTGGTAATATTTTTGTCATTAGAAATATCTTTTTGGTCTACTACTGCTGGAGCGAAAAATAGACTATAGAGTATTATTACGGCTGCACTCAGAGATATTGCGGCAATTACATTTTTTGTATCCATAAATTACTTTTTCTTTTTAACTGGATCAAATCCCTCTCCACCACCCAAAATTTTTATCGGATGACAACTAAGTATTCTTTTAAATCCATTAATACTTCCTTTTAAAATTCCATTCTCTTTTATGTTTTCAATAAAATAATCAGAACATGTTGGAAGATATCTGCAATTATTACCAAGATACGGAGATATAAGTATTTGATAAAACCTTATAATCTTGATCATTAAAAATTTAATAAAATTGGTCATTTAATTTTTTTAAAGTCTTCTAGTGTTGCGTTTTTTATAGTTTCATAAGGATCTTTGCTAACAGATATCCTTGCAATCAATAAGTAACAGTAATTAAGATTAATGTTAATTGATTTTACAGCTTCGTTCATAATATTTCTTAGTCTTCTTTTAATTTTGTTTCTTGTTACTGCATTTCCAATTTTCTTTTTGGCTACAAAACTAATATTTAATCTATTATTATTTTTATCAGAAAGTTTTTTAAAGAAAATTGTTAAGTATTTATTAGAAATTTTTTTTCCACTCAGAATAGACTTAAAATCCTCATTTTTAGAAAGGCTAACAATCTTGTTTTTCATTAAGCGTTTGTTAATTTTTTTCTTCCTTTAGCTCTTCTTCTTTTTAATACTTTTCTTCCACCCTTTGTCTTTTTTTTAGCTCTAAAGCCAACAGCCTTTTTTCTTTTTCTATTACTTGGTTGATATGTACGTTTCATTGTTGTTAAATTAATGTTAAATTTCGGTAGTTATACAAATATATATATATAAGTACAGTGATTTTTAATAAGTTAAAAATCAATGAATAGAGAAAAAAAAATTAAACTATTTTTAGGCTCTGCCTANATTTTGATAGTATGTGTTTTTTTATTGATTTTTTTTAACAACTTTTCCTTTCAGGATTTCTCAAGTTACGAATTAATAAGAGAAAATAGAGAAGTTTTAGAAAATATTAAAAATACTAATATTTTTTTATCAAGCATTATTTTTTTAATAGGTACCATAGTCTGGGTCCTCTTATTAGGCTTTGGATCACCAGTATTTCTAGTTGGCGGTTTTATTTTTGGTAAGTGGTTAGGAACTTTACTAGTAGTTTTTGGATTATCTATTGGTGCAACATTTCTTTATATTTTTGCAAACTATTTTTTAAAAGATTTGGTTGAGGAAAAATTTTCATTTCGTTTTAGCAATTTTACTGAGAAGTTTAAAAAGAATGAGTTTATTTTTTTTCTAATCTATAGATTTGTAGGTGGCATTCCTTTTTTCATTTCGAATATTTTACCTACAATATTTAATGTTAAGGTTAGAAATTTCTTTCTAGGATCAATAATTGGTATGACCCCACAATTATTTGTTGGAGCATCGCTCGGTGCTGGTTTGAGTAAGATATTGGAGGAAAATTCTGAGGTACCAAGTATTTTAGAATTAATTTTTTCTCCTGATATTTATTTACCAATTCTGGGAATTGTAATTTTAGTTATAATAGGACTTTTGTTAAAAAAAAAATTTTATGCAAAATAACAATGGTGCCCCCATCCAGAATTGAACTGGAAACTCATCCTTACCATGGATGTGTTATACCATTTAACTATAGGGGCAATATTTAACTTAAATTAGTGTATAAATTTAATTTTTTCAAATTATTGCCTTAATTTTTTTTTAAAATGCGTTATATCTATTTGAGGAAAATGTTATGGGAATTCACTACACATATGGAGCTAATAAAAATGCAAAGCTCATGGAAAAAAAAGCTAAAAGAGAAAAAAAGCTTGCAGAAAAAAGAGCAAAAAAACAGGTGAAAACTGGCCCAGTAAAAATTGAAGAAGACAAAACAATTCCTCTTGATCAGGTTATAACGCTTGACCATCTTACAAATCCTGACAAAAAATAAATAATGAGTTCAAAAAAGAATAATTTTAGTAAACTTGAACTTGCCTTAAGAAAAAATTTAAAAAAAAGAAAAGAATTCCAAAAAAAAACAAAGAAAAAAAATAAATAATGTCGGTCCAATCTGATAAGTGGATTATACAAATGGCCAGAGACAATGATATGATCTCTCCTTTTGAAGATAAACAAGTTAGGGGAGACAAAATATCATTTGGTGTATCATCGTATGGCTATGATGCGAGAGTTTCTGATGAATTTAAAATTTTTACCAACGTAAATTCTGAAATAGTAGATCCAAAAAATTTTAAATCCTCAAATTTTATTACTAAAAACTCATCTGAATGCATAATACCACCCAATTCATTCGTATTAGCAAGGACTGTAGAATATTTTAAGATACCTAAAAATGTTTTAGTTATTTGTTTAGGAAAATCCACATATGCTAGATGTGGAATAATTGTCAACGTTACACCTCTTGAACCAGGCTGGGAGGGACATGTGACATTAGAATTTTCCAATACAACTCCATTACCAGCAAAAATTTATGCCAATGAAGGTGTTGCTCAATTTGTTTTTATTAAGGGCAATGAGGATCCAGCTGTTTCATATGCAGATAGAAATGGTAAATACCAAGGTCAAAAGGGAGTTACACTTCCAAAAATATAATAATGGACAAATTTATTGTTAAAGGTCCTTGCAAAATAAAGGGCGAAATTTCAATTTCGGGTTCAAAAAATGCTGCCCTACCAATTTTGGCATCTACAATCTTATTCGAAAAAGAGGTCATAATAAAAAATTTACCTCGTGTTAAAGACATAGATACAATGATAAATCTTTTAAAATCTCTTGGCTCTGAAATAAAATTTAATAAAAATAGAAAAATTGTTAAAATAACAAAGAAAAAAAAGCAAAATTTTTTTGCATCATATTCACTTGTTAGAACGATGAGAGCTGGAATATTAGTTTTAGGAGCACTTGTTGCCAAACATCAAAAGTCTATTACTTCTTTGCCTGGTGGCTGCCTTATAGGGGCAAGACCTGTAAATTATCATTTGAATGCACTTAAAAAACTTGGAATGAAATATGATATTAAGAAAGGCTATATCCACGCACATACGAAAGAAAAACTCAAAGGTGCAAAAATTAGATTTTCAAAAATTAGTGTTGGAGCAACTGAAAATACGATTATAGCCGCATGTTTAGCAAATGGAATTACCATTCTTAGAAACTGTGCAATCGAACCAGAAATAGTTGATTTAATAAATTTTTTAAAATCAGGTGGTGCAAAAATAAAATTTATAGGCAAACGTACTGTGAAGATAGAAGGTATTAAATCTTTAGAAAGTACAAGTTATTCAGTGATGTCAGATAGAATAGAAACAGGAACTTTTTGTGTGGCAGCATGTTTAACTGGAGGTAATTTAAAAATAAATAATTTTAATCCAAAAATTATAAAAACAGAATTATCATTACTAAAAAAAGTTGGAGCAAAAATTAAAATAGCCAAAAATCAAATTCATATATCTGGTCCAAAAAAAATCAAAAATTTAACCAATTTAGTTACTAAAGAATATCCAAACTTTCCTACAGATTTACAAGCTCAGTTTATGGTTCTACTTTGTAAGGCTAAAGGTAAAAGTTCAATAACTGAGAGTATTTTCGAAAATAGATTTATGCATGTAGCTGAATTAAGAAGATTAGGTGCTGAGATTTTAATTAAAAAAAATAAGGCATTTATTTTAGGTAATACTAACTTTAAAGCTGCTGAATTAATGTCTAGTGACTTAAGAGCTTCAGTTGCATTAGTTTTAGCTGCAATAGTTGCCACAGGTTCGTCTACAATTAATAGAATTTATCACCTTGATAGAGGATATGAAAATATAGAGAATAAGCTAAGAAAAGTCGGGGTAAACATTCGACGTGTTAATTGATGGAAAACCAGTATTTAAAAAAGATAATTGCACAAACTCCTGAAGATCTTCATATCATTTCAGCTTGCTGCTCTGAGGGTAAAGTTAATATTGACGATGTTAAATATTTAGCTTTTAACAAAATTTTCCTAATTTCAATAGCAAGATTTAGTAAAGAAGAGGAAAATAAAAATAAATTAATAAATAGTATTATCAAATTTGAATATATTAATTCGTCAAAATCTAAGAATATAGACCAAAATGACACTAATCTAACATTAGAACTATTAACAATTGATATTTTTAAGAAAGGGGAGAATTTTGAAATAACTATGTTATTTTCGAAAAATAGAATTATAACTCTTGCCGCTGAAGTAATTGAAGTGACACTAGAGGATCAAAAAATAGCAAATGATAAAAATAATTAATTGTAATAAAAAAAATTACTTAAATATTTTAACAAAATTTTTAGATCTAAGAAGGTCTGAAAAAAGAAATGAACATAAAATAGTATCTAAAATTTTAAAAGATATTAAGAACAATAAAAATAAAAGTCTTTTAAAATATGAGAAAAAATTTAGTAAAAATAGTCAAATTAAGCCAGGTATTAAGCAAATTAATAAGGCAATTAAATCTTTAGATCCAACAATTAAAAGAGCTATAGATTTTGCTTATAAACGTATACTCAAATTTCATACTGCACAAAAAACTAAAGACATTTTTTATAAAGATAATTTAAATAATAAAATAGAATATAAATACGTACCAATTCAATCTATCGGCATTTATGTTCCAGCAAATTTACCATCAACTTTGTTGATGAATGCTATTCCAGCAAAAATAGCGGGTGTAAAAAGAATTGTACTAGCAAATCCAAAAAATAATGGAAAATTAAATCCTGCAGTTTTATATGCAGCAAAAAAATTAGGAATTAATGAAATTTATTCAATGGGAGGNGCNCAAGCCATAGGTAGTTTNGCTTATATTCAAAAAGTAAATAAAATTGTTGGNCCNGGNAATATCTTTGTTGCTGGTGCTAAAAGACAAGTTTTTGGAGATGTAGGTATTGAAGGAATGATTGCAGGCCCGTCTGAAATAACAATATTAGCAGATAGTAAAACTAATTTAAATGAAGTCACCACATCTATGATTGGGCAGGCAGAACACGACTCAAATTCACAGTGTATATTAATCACTAAGGATTTAAATTTGATTAAAAAATTTAAAAAAGATTTAGAATTAAAATTAAAACAGATACCAAGGCAAAGTATTGCTACTAAAAGTATAAAAAGTAATGGACTAATTTTAAAAGTATATAATGATAGACAAATTATTGATGCAATCAATGAGATAGCTCCTGAACACTTAGAAATAAATGTTGGTAATTATAAAAAGTATAAAGATAAAATTGTTAATGCGGGAAGTATTTGTATAGGAAAATATTCTCCTATGGCATTAAGCGACTATGCTGTTGGGACAAATCATGTATTACCAACTAATGCATCAGCTAAATTTTCATCAGGGTTAAGTTTAAGTGAATTTTATAAAAAAATTAGCCTTATAACTCTTTCAAAAAAAGGTGTTGAGAAAATAGGAGAATACGCTACACATCTCGCTGAGTATGAAGAATTAAAAGGTCATGCTTTGAGTATAAAATCTAGAATAAATAAGGAGTAACAAAATTTGTCGAAACAAGATTTATTGGAATTTAAAGGTAAAGTAATCGATTTATTACCTAATGCCATGTTCCGAGTAAAGCTTGAAAATAATCATATTGTTACAGCTCACACAGCTGGAAAGTTNAGGAAGAATAGGATTAGAGTNCTTCAAGGTGATAATGTAACAGTNGAAGTAACACCNTATGATTTGACAAAAGGAAGAATTATTTTTAGGTTTTAAATAATGGCTTCGTAGCTCAGTTGGTAGAGCAGAGCCCTGAAAAGGCTTGTGTCGCTGGTTCGAGTCCCGCCGAAGCCACCATTTTAGAAATAAAACCTTGCAGCAAAAATGCTTGCATTCAATTTTAAAATCTAATAACTATCCCGCTAGCTGAAGTTTAGCTAAGTTTAATATAATAAAGAAAGAGTAAAAGAAAAGTATGAGTACATTAAAAGGAAAAGTAAAGTGGTTCAACGGTAAGAAGGGCTACGGGTTTATAGAAAGAGAAGACGGAGAAAAAGATTGTTTCGTTCATGCAAGCGCAGTTCGTGAAGCAGGACTTCGTTTTTTGAATGAGAACGACGCTGTAGAA